>Ga0316204_10012989_pt1 | contig 10040 bp, 7 predicted proteins | sample 6monrhotite_MG_2_FD_205661 | JGI IMG/M metagenome (GOLD analysis project Ga0316204, IMG submission 205661) | Microbial mat bacterial communities from mineral coupon in-situ incubated in ocean water Damariscotta River, Maine, United States -... | ecosystem: Environmental > Aquatic > Marine >... | reverse complement strand
TACGGATTTCGGACCTTTCGTGCCGCTGAAATGGCTTTATATCATACTTTAGGTGCGTTACCTGAACCAATATCCACCCATAGATTCTGCTGAAGAGCCGTTTTTTATTATCGAACGACCAGTGAGCACGTTAGCCTGGAATGACTAACGATAACTAGAATGACTAACTATAAAAAGGACCGCTAACTTCATAGGTAATTCCACCCGCCGAAGTGCCCATCTTGCCTCGCTGTGAACTGAAATACAATTTATTGCCATGACGATTGAATGCCGGTCCAGTTAACTCTGAATTTGGCTGATCAATCACCTGCAGTATAGGCACAACCTGTCTACCCGGTGTTATAGCAACTATTTGCATGTCACCGCCATCCTCAGAAACAAATATTTCGCCTGTAGGCAATATAGCCAGGCCATCAACCCCCTCTAGAACCGGATCAGCATAGGATTCCACATCATACAAAACCGTCATCGTTTGGCTCGGCACATCCAGTTGCCAAATTCGGTTATCCCCTTTTGTGGCGAAATAAACCTTACCCCCCAAATAAGCTATGCCTTCTCCGCCCTTAAATACACTGGCTTTAGATACCTGGTAACGCGTTGCTTTGGATTTTGCATTCGGGTCACTAATCTTATGCCATAAAATATTTTCTGATTCTGTTTCTAATAATTGGGCAACCTCCAAAACACCGCTACGTAAATCCGGGCGTCCAAGATTATCAATGGAATCGGGGGTAAACCGGTAAAGGCACCCATCCTTTTCATCTTCTGTTAAATAAAGCTGATCGGTGGTGGTATCAAAGGCGACAGCCTCGTGTGCAAACGTTCCCAACGCATCCAATACTCGTGCTTTTGTCACGCCCATCGGATCGCACTCCCACACCCGACCATCACTTACCTCCTCGCAGGACAACCAGGTGCCCCAAGGGGTAACACCGCCGGCGCAATTGCGGCTGGTATTTTCCAGTATTGAATAGGCATCTCGAATGGTGCCGTTGGCGCCAAACACCAGAGCACCAACACCACCGGCGCCGCCATTCATCTCGCTGTTGGATACGTATATCCACCCCCCACCAGCTGTATCAAACACTGCGCCACCATCTGGCGCCCAGTGCCAAATGTAGTTAGAAGTAACAACCGGCTTGGTATTGGATTGCGCAACAATCCTTGAGGAGAACCCTTCTGGTAATCGAATGCCATTTTCATCAGGCGCCAGCAATGGCCCCAATGCGGGTATATTACTGCTCATTCGTTTAAAGTACTGGTGGATTTTCTCGAAAGTGAGCACATTACTGCAAGCCGTTATCAGGGGAGCCCCAACGGCAACAGCACCTGCCGCCATTAAGGTTTGCTTGAATAAAGCACGTCGCGTTAAATCAGCTGACGGTTGACCTGGAATTGCATTTTTAGCGTGAGAAATAATCTGATTTATTCGGTTCGACCGAAGCGTAAACTTTTTTGGCATTTCCGACCCTTACTGCTAGCCGCTGCGCAACAGAGAGCAGCGAAACTAAAGCTTAATCTGTAAAAATAATCAATTGAAAAACGCACGCTATCATAATTGGCCATTACCAGTACCATCGAGACCTTGAGCGCACCCATAGAGCACCAACAACGCTGGGCAATGATCTAATGTTGCATTTAATGACGGTAGCATTCGTGTTAATAGGACCAATCCTGTAGCGCATTTAAAATAAATGTATATCCTTGAAACTTAAACTCAGCGCCAGTCGGTGTAATAGCAACCAGAGTAAGCTCTGCGTTAACCGACTCACCTTCGCGCATTTTTCGGTCATTTATCATAACCGAGCTGCGCTTTCGTGTACTGGAATAAACATGTCCGGCAAACGAGATAGCAGGGATTTGTTTACGTACCGCATCGGGTAATTGTGATATGAGCAACACCACATCTTTTTTCACCCGTGGCTCACTCGCAACATTGTCAGCGGCCCGTTCACTAACTACCGGTACGGAGCCATCGGCCTGCAAATGTTGTTTTGAAAATACGACTTTCGGTGCCGGTTTTTGCTGGTCAAATTGGTTGGTTTGTGTGGCACTTACTGTTTTATTGTCGGTTTTAGGCAGTGGCGCCGGTGTCGGCTGTACCTTATTTATCTGAGGTACGGACTTGGGTATGGCTGGAAGATTCGCCAGTACATCACCATCAACTGCAGTATTCTCAGTCAACACCGGTGCCTGTGCCACACTTACCGGCGAGCCCTGAAAGGAATACAAATAAAAATAAGCAAACACTCCCCCGCCAAGCAATATCAGCACAGCAACAACATAGAGCCACGCGGTGGTTGTCGATTTATGTTCCTCTGACACGTCAACTGCATGCATGGAGGCGATACTGGGTATCGAGCCTCGTTCCCGCTCGCGCTCCTGTTCAGATTTTTTCAATGCATCTAATATATAAGACATTTATTCACTACACGATTTAATTATAATCCAATTAACTTATCACTTGCTTTAAATTCAACATCAGTATTTAAAGATTGTTGTTCCCGCACCTGTCGGGATTAATAAGCCTGTTCGTTACGCAATGGGTTATCCAACCACATTACGCATTAAAATACCGGCATTAAATGCTAACATTAAATTTCAACGTTAGCGGTTTACATTAAATAGTCGCCCTTTAAACCGCGCTAAAATAATTATGCCTGCAAAGGGCGCCCCCCTCCCCCATTAACCAGGGCCAGCATCTAACAACCGGGAACTCCTGCTGGCATTATTGTCAGCAGACAGATCATCCATCAGCCGGGGTACATTTTTATTGATAACGGAATTAAGTCGAATTAACGTTTGCACACCGGCGACACCATCTGATTCCAGTCCTTGCCTCAGTTGAAATAACTTCACCTGTTCGATAAGCGAGGCATCATAACTAACCATACCATTTGAAGAGATTGTGCTACCACTTATTTCAGCCAATTGTGATGCCAGCCACTGTACACCCGGCCCTTGGGTTCCCGGACGAAGTGTTCCGGAATAGTGAGGCGGCGCACGCCATAATACTGTGTAATCACCGAACCAGCGCTTTTCAAGACTTGCCACATGTATCCTGGCATTCTGGCCATCGACTATAATTTTCGCAAGCTCATCCTCAAGGGATATAATGGTTACGTACAAGGCTTTTCCGGATTGGGTTAATAATTTCAACACTGCCGGCCGGTTCAGGTGTTGCAAACTACGTAAATTGCCATTTCTAAACAAACAATTTAAACCTTTTGCGATCGCATGGTCACAGGGCCTGATGCCCATCTCCGGGTTATAGAGCTCTCCCCACTCATAAAACAAGGCAACAAAGGCAGATTGTTTGCTATTTTTCACCAATTGCGTGTCAACAATATCTAAAAAAGCATCCGTTTTAGGCAATACGGCTGGCTCGGCTTTAGCGTCAGTCTGGCGAATGCCATTGGATTCAATGCGAGATTCCGGAGCTACGTCTGAATTGGCATCTGGGGCCACCGCCAGCGCTTCGCCGTGATTACGCTGATAATAAGCAGCCGATAATCCGGCACCACCAACAACCAGCGCTGCAATAACAACTGACCAAGCCGCGGTTTTTTTGGCAAAGTACAGTTTCTTTTCTGTTTTACCAAACACTTCCTGTGCTGCGCGCGCTAATATTTTTTTATCAATATAGCGCCGATTCTCAACATAGGCGCCTAACATTGCGCGGTCACAAAGCAGGTTAATTTTTCGGGGAATACCGCCGGTATAATCATAAACCTTTTTAAGTACGGCAAAGGAAAACAGCGGATCCTTTACGCCAGCCACGCCTAGACGATGCTTAACGTAGTCCACGCTGTCTTTTTTCGATAATGGCAATAGGTGATAACGTGCGGTAATGCGCTGTTCAAGCTGACGCAGTTCAGGTCGGGCAAGGATCTTCAGCAACTCGGGCTGACCAATCATAATAATCTGTAATAGCTTACGTTGATTGGTTTCAAGATTTGTCAGTAACCGAAGCAATTCCAGCACGTCCAGTTCCAGGTTTTGAGCCTCTTCAACAATGACAACGGTTTTACGGCCCTGGGCATTGCATTCAAGTAAATAGCCATTGATGCGATCAATAAAGCCCTTCAGACTGACTTCACCGGGAGGATACTCGATATTCAGTTCATCACAGATGGTTTCCAATAACTCACTGGCGCTTAACTTTGGGTTTAAGACCATCGCAACGCTGGTGTTATCAGGCAGCTGTTCGAGCAAACAACGCGATATGGTGGTCTTTCCGGTGCCCACCTCCCCGGTCAGCAATATGAAACCGCCGTCCATCTCAAACCCATAAACCAAATGTGCCAACGCCTCACGATGGCGTTCGCTCATATAAAGAAAACGCGGATCTGGCGCAATGGTAAAGGGTGTTTCTTTGAGTCCGAAATGTTCGTCGTACATAATTAGTTTTGTCAATAAAGCCTTATAGGTTTAAGTCCATAATCCTAAATTAATAGGATAATCTGAAATGTAAGCATAACATTCTCATCTTACGATCCGATTAGCACCGGCCAAACAGTGCAGGGTATCGTAAAGTATACCGTAGCTTGCAGCACCAGGCGCAGCATTATAAAGCGCCGCAAACCTGCCCACGCCAATGCCGATAACCACCCCAACCAGCGCAACACGACAAATTAACACAGTTAGCCTTTTTAGACCGAAAACCGTCAGGGATGAAATGAAGCACCGTTATACCTTTTGATACCAACCTTAATTATCGATCATTAAGATATTAACTGTATTAATTTAATATTTTGTTTTATGTTATAAAATACAATTATTTATCAATAAGTTATGACACCTCTTTCAAGCTGTTTATTGTTAATTAGTAGACAACCAAATTCAACATACATTCCCTAAAAACAAAACGTTGGTACATCCCATGCATTACATTTATTAATGATTTCAATACCGGAATAACAGGGCTAAAGCAGAGGTTATTTCGCATAATAATCAATCGCTTGCACGGCTCTTTTACCATCATTACTGAATGATAAGCAATCACAATACAAGCTTAAGCAGCGCACGCTGAGCCAAACGATATGCAATGGCCAAGCCCGCTACTATACCAAACAATTAGCCGCACAATTTGTATTACTGACTACTGACTACGAGGAACGACAATGAGCAATCTAGCGGAGCAAACGCTTCATCGTCACTTAATGAAAGAACGCAGTCAAAAACGCTGGAATCTCGTGCAGTATTTGCGCCTACTCAAAGCAGAAAATAACGAGCCGCTTGGCCATCTTGTTGACCTTACCACCGAAGGCATGATGATTATCAGCGAAAACCCCATCCCGCTCGGGCACACCTACAACCTGAGAATGTTGATTCCAACCGAACATAACATGACTCGAATGGTAGCCCTCACCGCCTTAGGCCTGTGGACCAAAAAAGATGTAAATCCCAACTTTCACGACACCGGATTTAAACTCATCAACCCCAGCAAGCACACCGTTAATGCCATAAAATCACTCATCGACGAACTAAAATTTGATGATTAACCACAATAACCTCTCCTATTTTCAAGGTGATGCATGACCAGGTTAACCCTGCTAATTCCCATAGAATGACTCCGCTGAGGACTGGACTATACAGCCGCGGCCATCCTTTCAATACTTATTAATCGCTTATAACGTCATCGCCAAGCGGTTAGGTAGTGCTCTTCATACCAAACACACAGATTGCGTTGCTTTCTTGGCGTGTTTTCACATTAAGCGTCAAAAAAGGTATAATGATCGGCGTTGAATTACTGACCTGTTGAGTAAACCACTATGAATCAGTCTGGCTGCACCGCTGACACCACAGAACCATTCGCGTTGCGCGTCATAGGCGACAGCATGAATCCGGAATTTGATGACGGCCATATCATTATCATTGACCCTGCGGTACCGCTGGCTCACGAACATTATGCGGTCATCGACTATGGTGGCGAAATTCTGTTCGGGCTCTATGTTGTTGAAGAACAGCGCCGCTGGGTACGCTATCTGAATCCTGATTTCGAGGATATTGAATTAATCACACCATTCGAGGTTAAGGGTATTATCGTACAACGCTCAACCGGGCGACGCAAAGAGTTAAAACATTACCAATACGCATAATACACCAATAGCAATAACCATTAATGCCATTGATAGTAAATATCAGCATTTTAATAAGACTTAGAACTTAGAGCTAGCATTAGTGCCCCAATTATCGTTTAACCATTAACCAGGCCAGACCGTACAACCCTATAAGACCTATTCCATTTATCGGTTATGAAATCAATAGTTGTCGCTGCATTATATCAATTCGCCTTGCTGGAAGATTATCAGGCATTACGCTTGCCCATACTGCAGGCCTGTTTGCAACATGGCATAAAAGGCACATTACTCCTCGCCAATGAAGGTATTAATGGCACAATTGCCGGAACAAGAGCTGACATTGACGCCGTGGTTAACATCATCCGTGCCGACAGCCGATTAAATAACCTGGAATACAAAGAATCCTTCACCGATACCCAGCCCTTTCTGAGAATGAAAGTAAAACTTAAAAAAGAAATCGTAACCCTTGGAGTACCCGGCGTGAGCCCCACTAATCAGGCCGGTGAATATGTTGACCCCCAACAGTGGAACCAACTGATCAGTGACCCGGATGTTGTTGTTATCGACACCCGTAACAATTACGAAGTAGACGTGGGCACGTTTGAAGGCGCCATTAACCCTGCCACTGATTCGTTTCGCGAATTCCCAACATTTGTGCAACAAACGCTAAACCCTCACAAACACAAAAAAGTGGCCATGTTCTGCACTGGCGGTATACGCTGTGAAAAAGCAACCTCCTACTTACTGGACCAGGGGTTTGAGAATGTTTATCACCTTAAGGGGGGGATTCTGAAATACCTGGAACAAACCCCGCCGGAAAGCAGCTTATGGAACGGTGAGTGTTTTGTGTTTGACGAACGTGTGACTGTCAACCAGCACCTTACACCTGGCACCTATTCGTTGTGTTTTGGTTGCCGCCAACCGATTACGGAAGAAGACAAGCAATCACCTCATTTTAAAACCGGAGTCTGCTGCCCTGCCTGTCACGACAAACTCAGCACCGAAAAACGCGCCAGCCTGGAAGAACGCCAACATCAAATTGAACTGGCGAAAAGTCGTAACAAACAACACCTGGGGCAAACCTTTCCAAAAAACACCGAATAATCCGTTGACTCGAGAGCCAAAAAATCGATACAAGCAATTCCATCCACTCAATCCCATCACATAAATTCCTGCCAAAATATCCCCCGCAACGCAGCTAACGATGCGCGGCACAGCACCTGACTATAAATCCAGCATTAAAAATTTCATCTATGATGATTATTATGCGATAGAGAAACACCAACACGTTAATTAGTCTAAAATTTAAAAGAACAATGGCCAGCTGCAATAATGATATCGGTCTGACGGTATCACGTTAACCATTTTGCAGTAACAACATTGCTAATAACTACATTGCTGGTAACACTGATAACAACACAACGCTACATTGGCAAATTGACGGGAGAATAATTACGTGACAACTATCACGCGCTTATCCATTAACAATGACGGATATTTTAACAATACTATTGGCGAAAAGGGGCTTGCGCTGGAACAAATAGAAGCGCTTTCACCTAAATTAGATCGCCTGCGTGACCAAATAGCAGAATGGCGGCAGCGTGACAGCATTAATTTTGTGAATTTGGCGTTTAAAAATGATATTGCCGATATAAAAAAGCTGGGGCAGGAATGCGCACAAGCATTTAAACGCACAATTGTCTTGGGCGTTGGAGGCTCTTCGTTAGGCGGCGAAATGCTGGTAAAAACCTTGGGGCATGATCATCATGTAGTTACCTTTTGCGATAATATAGATCCGGCATCATTCGCGATGTTTAATGATGTCAATTGGCACGACACATTGTTATTGGTGATATCAAAATCAGGGAACAGCCCTGAAACTTTAAGCCAATTTCTCACTACCTTGCCCGATATGCAGCGCACCCTGGGAGAAGAAGGCGTTCGTCGCCATACGATCATTATTACCGAAAATGAAAATGGCGCACTTTTCGAGCTTGGCAAGCAATTAGGTGTCCCCATTGTGCCCCACCCGCCCGTCGATGGGCGTTTTTCAGTGCTGTCTGTTGTGGGGTTGTTGCCTGCTTATCTGGCAGGTGCTGACATTGACGCGGTGGTCGATGGCGCGCGCGCAATGGTGACACAATGTAGCCAGGATGCCATAAACGAAAACCCGGCGTTTTTCAACGGCGCGGCTCAATTCCTCCATGCCGAGCAAGGTCGCACCCAGAGTGTGTTATTGCCCTACGCTGATAACCTGCAGGCCGTAATGAACTGGTTGCGCCAGCTTTGGGCGCAAAGCCTCGGCAATATCAACAATGATGGCGCCAATAAAGGAATGACACCCATTAATTCGCAAGGTGTACGCGACCAACACTCACAGCTACAACTTTATTTACACGGGCCGGATGATAAACAAACCACCTTTTTCACCAAAGCTGGCGGCCATCACCTTGGCGCACGAATTCCGATGAACTTTCAACAGATTCCGGCCATTGCACCGTTGGCCGGCCATACATTAGGCGAATTGTTCAGTGCCGAATTTCGCGCCACTCGCACCCGCTTATCGCGGCAAGGCCGTCCCAATCGTACCATCAGCCTGCGTGATAACGATGCATTCGCCATTGGTGAACTCATTGTTCTAATGGAAATGGAAACCATCGTCATCGCCGAACTAATGGGGTTAAGCACACTGGAGCGGCCATCCACCGAGGAAAGTAAAACATTGACCCACGAGTATTTAGCGGATTTTGCATCGCTGCACGCAGAAACCTGAGCACCGGTTGACTGATCCTGTCTTGTCTATAGAGGCTTCTGCTGCGGCTCACAAATCGCAGCAGAAGCTCAATTCAATCATTCCCCACCACTCCATTCGATAAACATGCCGTCAGCAGAAATTGCCGTGTTATTGGCTTCAGTGTCATCCGCTTAAGTATCAACAAATGTTATTTGATTAGCGTAATCTCATGGTTGGCGGGCGACAAATAGGACTAAAGCGCTACCGAACTTAGAATAATTCGATAAAAACATATATGCACTATTGAATCCCCGATTCAACACAACAAAACCAAACTTTTACTCAGCAGCGAATACTTCTACAATACGCACCTCAATCATCACAAGCACACTTCAATACCCATGGCTGACTTAAGTAATGTATTCCAACCCCCGCTGAAAATTCAGACGGGCATGAAAACCCAATGGGGCCGGCTATATGGCTGCAGTTATGGCCTGGCATTGCACAATGCCGCCCAGCAATATCAGCAACCTATTGTGGTAATCACGCCCGACACCCCAACCGCAGACCGCCTGGAATATGAATTACGGTTTTTTGGTTCAAACGGAATCGATGATAAGGGAGAACTCCACCAGGAAGTCGGGGGAAATCAGCAAGCGCTACCGTTATTGCATTTTCCCGACTGGGAAACCCTGCCGTATGATACGTTTTCACCTCACCAGGATATTATTTCCGACCGCCTTTCCACTCTCTACCAACTGTCAGACCTACAGCAAGGTATATTGGTAGTCCCCATATCCACCGTAATGCAACGGCTCGCGCCACGGGAATTTTTAGAACACAATTGCTTGTTACTAAACACGGGACAACAACTGGATATTGACAGCCTGCGTACACGACTGACCCTCAGTAGTTACCGGTTAGTCTCTCAAGTCATGGAGCATGGCGAATTTGCAGTGCGTGGCAGTATTATCGATCTATTTCCAATGGGCAGCCGCACCCCCTACCGAATTGAACTGTTTGATAACGAGATAGAAACCATTCGCAGCTTTGATCCCGAAAGCCAACGTTCCATTGACAAAGTCGAGCAGGTGCGTCTGTTACCGGCACAGGAATTCCCCCTCAATGAACAGTCCATTGCTCATTTTCGGCAAGCTCACCGCGCGGCCTTCGAGGGTGATCCACAAAGCAGTGGCATTTATCGCGACGTTAGCAACGCGATA
>Ga0316204_10012988_pt1 | contig 10040 bp, 11 predicted proteins | sample 6monrhotite_MG_2_FD_205661 | JGI IMG/M metagenome (GOLD analysis project Ga0316204, IMG submission 205661) | Microbial mat bacterial communities from mineral coupon in-situ incubated in ocean water Damariscotta River, Maine, United States -... | ecosystem: Environmental > Aquatic > Marine >... | reverse complement strand
AGGCCATCACCGCCAAGGCTATGAACGGCGAATTGGACTTTGAAGGCGCTCTGATCGAACGGGTTGGGCTTCTCAAAGGGCTGCCTGAAAGTGTGATCACCAAGGTGTTGGCCGAACGCATTACCCTGATGCCGGGGGCTGAGGCTCTGTTGGCCACGATGACGGCGCAAGGGGCTTATACGGCCCTCGTTTCGGGTGGGTTCACCGCTTTCACAGCCAGCATAGCGGATCATCTCGGCTTTGACGAAAACCGCGCGAACACGCTCGAGGTTTCGAACGGCCACTTAACCGGCGCGGCTGGTCGACCCATTTTGGGGCGCGAAGCTAAAGTGCGTGCGCTGGAAGACATCACGCTACGTCTTGGGCTAACGGAACAAGACGTCATGGCCGTCGGAGACGGAGCCAACGATCTTGGAATGCTCAAACGCGCTGGGGCCGGAGTGGCCCTGCACGCCAAACCATCGGTTGCCAAGGAATGCGATATCCGCATCAATCACGGCGATCTGACAGCGCTTCTTTACGTGCAGGGATATGAGAAAGCGGACTTCGTCTAAGCGGCTAGCGCGGTTCTCGTTTTTGCAATCATCAACGCAGCTTGCGCGGTTTCGCGACCTTTTTGCACAAAGTGTTCGCGGTAGATTTTGGTGTGATGATCGGTTTCTTGATAGTGATGCGGTGTCAATGAGACCGACAGAACCGGCACGCCGCTGTCTAGACTGGCGCGCATAAGGCCGTCCACGACGGCTTGTGCCACGAAATCGTGGCGATAAATGCCGCCATCTACAACGAAAGCAGCGGCGACCACAGCGCCGTATCTGCTGGACGAGGCCAGATCGCGGGCCAGAAGTGGCATCTCAAACGCGCCGGGCACGTCGAACACATCAATTTGATCCATAGGAATGAGATCGGCAAAACCGTCCAAAGCGCGATCAACGATATCGGCATGCCAGTTGGCTTTAATAAAAGCGTATCGGGTAAGTGTCATAGGGTATCCTTTCATTTTGACACGTCACCCAGAGCATCAAACGAAAGGACGCCGGCCCAGACATCTGAGACGGAAACACCCTTTGCGCTCTCTTTCATCCGGACTATGACCGTCGGCTCTGGAATCTCGCCAGATCTGCTGACCCCCTTCTGATGGAAGGGGCGCTCGCGGGCTTACAGAAAACTGCTTACCGCCGGTGGGGAATTACGCCCCGCCCTGAGAACAGGGTCTCTATGCCAGCAAATACTAACATCAGGCAAGTTTAAAAAGGGAAGCCTACAGCAGCGCTGCCGCCGGTTTGACGATGCCCGCGACAAAGCCGCGTCGGCTTTTTATCGGTGTGTTCATGTAGCTTTTTGCAGCCGTACTGTTGGCGTCTAAAACACCCAAGCTGCAGAGAATGGCTGCGATGGCGCAGTTGCTTGCGACTGTTGAGCCGTCTTGAATCTTTAGGGCAATTCCAAAGCCAAGGTCGGGCAGGATCGCCGTAAAGACGCCGTCTGCCCCCGTTTTGACAACCGCTTTGCCAGCCATTTCGCGCATCAAGTCGGTGCAGGCGCGGGTTTCGCCCGCGACGAGATCGGGGTGGCGCATCATGGCTTCGCGCAAGTTTACCGCAGCCGTTTCACGCAGGTTGTTGCCGTCCACCGCGTTGGCGAAAAACGCCATGGATTTTGCCAGACCGTAAAGCGTCGTCGCAAAATTCGGGGCTGAGCATCCGTCGATGCCATAGCCTGTGCTTTGGACACCAGACGTTTCTTCGAGCGCGGCCAATGCTGCCATCTGAACCGGATGGTCGGGATCAATGTATTCAGCACTGCCGCCGATGTGCCTGTTGAGCGTCAGAAAGCCTGCATGCTTGCCCGAACAATTGTTGTGGATCTGGCAGGGCTGTGCGTCGGCTTTCAAAAGCGCGGTTTGTTCCGCGTGGTCTTTTGGCAAGTGGGACCCACATCTGAGGTCGCTTTCCCCCATGCCAAGGTCACTCAACCACGTAGCGACTCGGCTTGTGTGGATGTGCGCACCTTGATGTGATGCGCAGGCCAAAGCCAGATGTTCACTGGTCAAAAGATTGGCCTTAGCCGCCCCGCTTTCGATAAGCGGAAGCGCCTGAACCATCTTGCAAGAGCTTCGTGGAAGCACCGTTGACTGCGGATTTCCCCACGCTTTGACGATGTTCCCCGTCGCGTCAACGACGACGGCTTGGCCGTAATGTTCGCATTCCAGAAACTCTCCGCGCCATCTTTCGACAAAAGGAACGTGGTCTGACATGCGAATTCCTAACTTTTCAAGCAATTTTTCGCCAAGAGGGCTTTTGCCCTTGGCACTTTTTACGCTATCGTGCGTCCATCGAGATGAAAATGATTTGATATTGAATAGCAAGCCGAAAAGGCAGTCAGATCAAATAGTGAGGCACGAACGGCGTGGAGGCTTGTTCAATGAAATTCCCAAAAACCATAGCAACATGTGTTGCTCTTGTGTTGAGTGCAGCCCCTTTGGGGGCGCAACAGGTTAGTACCAATGTCGTCGCCTCCGAAACCGCGTGGAGCGTGTTCGAAGAGACTCAAGGATGTTGGGCGGTCGCAACTGCGAAAGAAAGCGTCAACAAGCGCGACGGTAAAGTCGTGGCAGTTCGGCGCGGTGATATTCTGCTTTATGTGACGTATGTTCCATCCCAAAACGTATCGGGCCAAGTGTCGTTTACGGGCGGATATCCGTTCAAAGACAACTCGACAATCATTGTTGACGTTGACGGGTCAAAGTTCGATTTCTTCGTCCAAGGCGAATGGGCCTGGACCAAATCCAAGGACGACGACGCCAAGGTTATCGCAGCCATGAAGCGCGGATCAAACGCTGTCGTGAATGCGCAGTCTTCGCGCGGCACCCAAACGTCTGACACGTTTTCCCTGCTTGGTTTCACGGCGGCAACCGACGAAGCCGCGAAGCGCTGCTCGGGGTAATGCTTTTGTGTGGTCCGTTGTTGAAATGGACCACACCATTGACACGAAGCGAGGTCTTGTAAGTGGCCGATCCGTATTTCTCTGAGATTAAGTACCGTGGTGGTGCGGCAAATGACTTTGCCGAGGTTGCGGTCGATACCGGTATTTCTGTCGCCAACATTCAGGTCGTTATCTATCATCCAAACGGAAATGTCCGTTCGACAAACAATCTGGGAACTCTGGTCGGCACGATAAGCGGCAAAGACGTCTATGTCGTCAGCGCAGGCATTCACAAGAACGGTGCGGTCGCGCTTGTCCAGAATGGAACCGTTCTGTCGTTCGTGTCTTTTGACAAGGCCGTTTCGACCACGAAAGGACCGGCCGCAGGCACGTCGTCGACACAAATTGGATCGACTGGCAACAATTCAAACGCGTCTCTCGTCAACGATGGAACGGGGACGTATTCAATCCAAACGCCGCCAGATTCCGGCGTTATTCCCTGTTTTCTAGAAGGCACGCGCATTCAAACCGAAAACGGCCTTAGACGCGTCGAAACCCTTGAGATCGGCGATCGGATAAAGCGGTTCGGCGCTGGGTATACGACGTTAAAATGGGCGGGCAGCGTGCAGCTTTCGCCAAGGTCCGGCGATACCGGTCACAGCCCCATTTGCATCCCGAAAGGTGCGTTGGGACAGGGGATGCCTGAGCGCGATTTATGGGTATCGTCCAATCATCGGATATTGATGACGTCGCCCGAATACGAACTCTATTTCTCAAATTCCGAGGTTTTCATACCGGCCAAACACCTTCTGGGATGGCGCGGCGTATCGGTTGACCTCTCAATCACAAAGCCGGTTTATCATCACCTATTGTTCGATAAGCACGAAGTCATTGTCGCAGAAGGTGTAGCAACCGAAAGCTTTCACCCCGGCGACACCGTTCTTGAAGGGATGGACGAAGACACTTTGTTCGAATTGTTGACGCTTTTTCCTGAGTTGGCTGAGGAGTTTAACGGCTACGGTAAGACCGCCCGCACCTGTTTAAGATCGTACGAATCCGATCTTGCGTTGGAAATCAATCTGGCAAAAGGGCAAAATGACACGCCGATTGAGTCTGCGACGGCGGTCATTCGCTAGCCAATTTTTGCCAGAATAGCTTGACTCTGAACGGTCTGGGCGACATTGGATGCCTTTGTTTTTAGGGGTTCAGACCTCCACCTGAACCTAACCGCGAATGGACGGGCCGATGACTGTAGCAACGCCAATTACTCAGGACGTATTGACGATCCCTCGGAAGCTTCCCGAAGGGCCGACGAATATCGTCGGATTGACACGTGACAAATTGCGTGAGGTTCTGATTGAAAGCGGCACGCCGGAAAAACAGGCCAAGATGCGGGTCAACCAAATCTGGCAGTGGGTTTACCAATGGGGCGTCCGCGATTTCACGTTGATGACGAACTTGTCAAAGACCTATCGCGCTGAATTGGCTGAAAAATTCGTCATCGAAATCCCCGAACTGGTCAGTCGCCAGATCAGCACAGACGGGACGCGCAAATACCTTGTTCGTATTGCTGGTGGGCACGAAGTCGAAGTCGTCTACATCCCTGAAACGGACCGGGGCACCTTGTGTGTTTCGTCGCAGGTCGGGTGCACATTGACGTGTTCGTTCTGTCACACGGGAACGCAAAAGCTGGTGCGAAACCTGACAGCAGGTGAAATTGTCGGTCAGATTATGATGGCGCGCGATGATCTGAATGAATGGCCCGAGCAGGGTGTCGGGACGGGGGACGCTGGACCTCGGTTGTTGTCGAACGTTGTTTTGATGGGTATGGGCGAGCCGCTTTATAACTTTGACAATGTCCGCGACGCGATGAAAATTGCTATGGACAACGAAGGCATTTCGCTTTCGCGCCGCCGCATCACCCTGTCGACCAGCGGCGTTGTCCCCGAGATTGCCAAAACGGCTGAAGAAATTGGCTGTATGCTGGCGATTAGCTTCCACGCAACGACCGACGAAGTGCGCGACAAGCTGGTTCCGATCAACAAACGCTGGAACCTCGAGAAGCTGTTAGAGGTTTTGAGAGCCTATCCAAAGGTGTCCAATTCCGAACGCATCACGTTCGAATATGTGATGCTAAAGGGCGTGAATGACAGCGACGAAGACGCGCGCCGGTTGGTGAGGCTGATTGAAGGCATCCCCGCCAAAATCAACCTCATCCCCTTCAATGAATGGCCCGGCTCGCCCTACGAACGTTCAGATTGGTCGCGGATAAAGGACTTTGCGGACATCATTTACAAGGCTGGCTACGCGTCGCCGATCCGCAGACCGCGGGGCGAAGACATTATGGCCGCCTGTGGTCAGTTGAAATCCGCGACAGAACGCGCCCGAAAATCCCGCAAGCAGATTGAAGCCGAAACCGGTTTGGGATGACGTTTCGCATCACCTACAATTTCGACGACTTTGATCAAGACCGAGTCGTGACTGAAATCCAAAACAGTTACTGGGGCGGCAACCGCAGCGCCGACCAAATCGTTCGGTCTTTTCAGCATTCGTCTTTCACGGGATTGTTTGACTGCGGCCAACCGGTTGGATTTGTGCGCGCTTTTTCAGACAGGGTTTTTTCGACCTACGTGAACGATCTTTTCGTTTACGAAGATTGTCGCGGAAACGGTCATTCGCATCGACTGTTGAAGGCCCTTTTTGCGCATCCCGAATTGCTTGAAATACGCCACAGGATGCTGGCGACCAAAGATGCCCACGCTCTCTATGAAAAGCACGGGTTTGAGATGGTCGCCGCAGGTCATTTCATGGGTATGACCCGATCGCAGTAGCGCCGAAAGCGTTGCGCCGATTCGCGTGATCCGCTAGCGTGCCCGAAACGAGAAATCGAGAGCAGGCAATCAATGGCACCGGATGGTTCAGGCGGATTAGACCCCAAAGACGGGATTCTGACCAACTATGCAAATGGTGGATATTGGGAACGGCGCATGGATATGCTCTATTACCAATACGTCGATTACATCATTCGCACGGTCGGGAATGACGCTAAATCGATGATTGATATCGGCACCGCAAGTTGCCCCTATCTTGAATGGTTCGACTGGATTCCAGAACGCGTGAGCTTTGATATGGCTGAACCTTACAGGTCCGAGACCGTTCAAGGCATTCAGGCCGACTTTATGACTTATGATTTTCCAAAAAAGTATGACGTTTTGACGTGTTTGCAAGTACTTGAGCATGTGCCAAACGCCGGTGCTTTTGCCCGTCGTTTACTGGATATTGCGAGTACGGTTGTGATTTCGGTTCCCTTTTTGTGGGGCGAAAATGCGGTGTCAGATCACATTCACGATCCTATTGATCGCAAAAAACTACGCCGCTGGATGGGGCGGGCCCCAAATTATGCGGTGGTGGTTGAAGAACCTTTTCGCAAGGCAAAACGCCTAATCGCAGTCTATGATCAGGACCCAAAACGCGGGTTTGGGAAAAAAGACTTTAAACACCGTATCCACAGAAATCGCGTCGGCGCTTAATCTTTTGCTAATCTGAACGTGATTGCCTAGGGGCATGATAAAATCAGATTCTTTAGCGGTCAAAAATTGGCACGCGTTGGTTGAGGCTTATAACCTCAGGCAGCAAAACGAAGTTCATGTCGCAGCCGACACTGTGGACATGCCGGACACTGCGGGGACTGCCTTTGTTTCGCAGGTGCGCCACAAAGGCAGATTTCCCGACAGATTGCGTGTGACGTCTATTGCGGAATAAGGGCCAACGCCTCGTCCGCGGTGTCAACAAACTGAAACAGATCGAGGTCGGTGGGTGAAATGGTTCCGGCCCGACACAGCGCTTGCCAGTTTATGACGTCGTTCCAATAGTCCTTCCCAAATAGCAGGAACGGCACGGGATCCATGCGGCCGGTTTGAATAAGGGTTAAGGCCTCAAACATCTCGTCCAAGGTGCCAAAACCGCCTGGAAACACACAAATTGCCTTTGCACGCATAAGGAAATGCATCTTGCGAATGGCAAAGTAGTGGAAGTTGAAGCACAGCTCTGGCGTCACGTATTCATTGGGCGCTTGCTCATGGGGCAACACGATATTAAGCCCGATTGACGTTCCACCAGCTTCGGATGCGCCTCGGTTTCCAGCCTCCATCACGCCGGGGCCGCCGCCGGTGATAATGACATTCTCACGACCATAACTGCGCATACTGCGTTCCGTCATGGATTTCGCAAATTTACGCGCTTCGTCATAGTATTTAGACATTTTCGCCATTTCATCAGGCACGTCGCCTGTGTCTTCGGGTGGTCTAATTCGGGCACCTCCAAACATCACGATTGTGCTTTCAATCCCGCGTTCGTCCAGAACCATTTCAGGTTTAAGTAGCTCTAGCTGCAGCCGAACGGGGCGAAGTTCATCACGGCACAAAAATTCGCGATCATCGAATGCCAATCGATAGGCCGGCGCACGTGTTTGGGGGGTGTCGGGCACGCCCTCGACCAATTGCATGTCTTCGTGTGCTGCTGGAAATCGTCTGTTGCGGTGCTCACTCATTTTCGCATCCCTTGTTTGCGTCTCGGATCGAGTCTATAGCCGGTCGAGTTCAACAGCCAGTCACGACTGAGAGGGAAACACATGTCGAATGCGCAACTAGAATCCGCAATTGAAGCCGCATGGGGCGCCCGTGATGCTATTTCGCCAGCCACAACTGGGGAAACACGGGAAGCGATCGAAGACACGTTGACCGCCCTTGATAGCGGAACGTTGCGTGTAGCTGAAAAGCGCGACAATGGGGATTGGCATGTGAACCAGTGGGCCAAAAAGGCTGTGCTACTTTCCTTCCGCCTCAACGATATGGCGCCGATTTCTGGCGGCAACGGCGACACGACGTGGTGGGATAAAGTGCCATCAAAGTTCGCGGGCTGGGGTGAAAACCAATGGCGCGCTGCAGGCTTTCGCGCTGTGCCGGGATCGATTGTCCGTCGTTCTGCCTATATCGCCAAGGACGTGGTTTTGATGCCGTCCTTCGTAAACATTGGTGCCTACGTCGGCGAAGGTTCAATGGTTGATGGCTGGGCCACGGTCGGGTCTTGCGCGCAAATAGGTAAAAACGTGCACCTATCTGGCGGCGTCGGCATCGGAGGCGTTCTCGAACCAATGCAGGCTGGTCCAACGATCATCGAAGACAATTGCTTTATCGGAGCGCGCTCAGAAGTGGTTGAGGGTTGCATCGTGCGCGAAGGATCGGTTTTGGGAATGGGCGTGTTTATCGGCCAATCGACCAAAATCGTCGATCGCGAAACCGGCGAAGTCATGTACGGCGAAGTGCCGCCCTATTCTGTTGTCGTCGCGGGATCGATGCCATCAAAGAACAACATCAACCTCTATTGCGCGGTAATCGTGAAACGTGTTGATGCGCGGACACGCAGCAAAACCGGTATCAACGAATTGCTTCGCGATTAAATCCGTTTCAGTCTGTGTTTGGGGCCGTTCGTGAATGACGCGCACGGCCCTTTTCTATGAGAAGGCGATGATGTGCGAAAGCACACGGCCTTCGTGCGCCTTTAGACACGGTCGCGCTGTTGGTCCATAGCCATTGTGTTTAAGCGCAGGAAATAAATCGTAAATCTCTTGCTTTGTTGATGTATCGAAGGATGCAATTGTTTCGGCACCAGGATGATAGCTTTCGCTTTCCAGTCCATTTGCAAAGACGATTTCGTGACGATCAAACAATAGATGACAATAGGTCACGTGGGTCGATGTTGCGCGCGGTCGAATGCTTGCGCCATTCACCAAATGGGCGGCCTTAACCAGCATTTCATCGGCACCAAACAGCATCGATACGTGGGGCGTTGCGATTAAGACGCGATGGTTGGGCGAAAACGCGACCGTCGCGTGGTCCCCCAGCGCTCCGGTTTCAAATACGATGGGGGCGTTCGATCCCACAGCAAGCCGTCGCGTTTTGCCAGACCACCTCAGTTTTTGGGGTCCGTGATCGCGTGTCTCAACCCAATCCCCGACCATGAGGTCTTCAACCTTTTTGTGCCCGTTTGGCGTGCGGATAAGGGTGCCGGCGACGAAGCAGGGCGTGGTGTTGACGGTGACAAATGCGGTGTCTGTGTTCCCAAGGTCGTCTTCGATGGTGTAGGAAAACACGTTCGTTTCGGCGTCTCCGTCGGATAGAATGTCGAACGTTCCATCACCGTTGAGCGTGATTTCTTCTCCGGTTGCCAAGGTAACGGTGTCACCTGATGCAACTGGTTGGCCGTTGATGTGTGTGATGGTCAAAACACCACCGTTCCCATCGTTGGATAACACATCAACCCCCGTCGCCGATAAGCCGTTGATGTCGACTTGATCGTCTTCGGCCACGAGCGCGCATTGGACGGAATTTCCTGCAATGAGAAGGTTGCTGTCATAGTAGCTGTCCCCCCCGTCCGCGATAGATATTTTGATGGTGTTCGTCTCGCCAGCGTTTACGGGGGCTTTCAGCGTCAAGGTCACCGTAAAGCCGTCCATTTCCGTGTTGGCCACGTCGTCGCCATGGTAATTATCGACGTAGAGATTGGCATTTGACGTATCGTTGATGTTGTTGATGGTGATGTCACCGTCGCCGACGGTCATTTGCGCAGGCTCTCCGTTGACCCAAATGCCAACCGCGTCGTTAAAGCCCGTTCCGCAGTATTCCAGATATTCCTCGGACGAGAAAACCACCTGCATTGTCAGAGTATCGCCATCTGGGACAAATTCAGCTTCTATCGTGGCAGCGTCGTAGGTTTTGACGCCAGACAGCTCGTCTAGTTCCTTGTCACCGGATTCGCGATTGTTGGTTGACGTGTTTGAGCGTGTGTTGACATCGCCCTTACTGTTGGTGACGCTTGCGGCCTTGCCGGTTGATAGGATGACGCCTGTGTCCGACGGCGTGATGTCGGACGCAACCGTATCCCCGTTTGAGAAAATACCCGACGCCTTTGACGCCCCTGAATAACTGGCGCTTTCGATCTTGATCCCATCGCCAAACATCGCCTCAACCATTTCGGAAGCGCTTGCTTTGGTGTCAATTGGTAGCTCTGATGCTGTTGGCATGACGTCCCCATTCCTGTGCTTCGTGTGAGATAAA
>Ga0316204_10012986_pt1 | contig 10041 bp, 14 predicted proteins | sample 6monrhotite_MG_2_FD_205661 | JGI IMG/M metagenome (GOLD analysis project Ga0316204, IMG submission 205661) | Microbial mat bacterial communities from mineral coupon in-situ incubated in ocean water Damariscotta River, Maine, United States -... | ecosystem: Environmental > Aquatic > Marine >... | reverse complement strand
CAGTTATCGCCCGGGCGCAGGCGCATGTTATTTATCCGGCCCGTTTTCAGTTGATTGCTGCGATGAACCCCTGCAAGTGCGGCTACCTGGCTGACGACGCGCGGGCGTGTAGCCGCGCACCCCTGTGTGGTGCGGACTATCAGGCAAAAATCTCCGGCCCGCTTTATGATAGGGTCGATCTGTTTGTTGAGGTTCCGGCGCTTGCCCCTACCGAGTTTACCAACCCCGGAATGGGTGAAAGTTCGGCCATCATAGCGGCCAGAGTTGCGGCAGCGCGGCAAATACAAACTGACCGGTTTGAAGCAATGGGCGCACCAATGGACATTAGGGTAAACGCCCATGCCAACGGTAAGCTGCTGGACAGGCTTGCGACACTCGACGCCGAAGCGCAGGCCTTGATGGTGCGTGCGGCTGGAATATACAAATTGTCCGCCCGAGGGTATCACCGGGTGCTGAAGGTTTCGCGCACCATCGCGGACCTTGCCGGCGTGGAAATGATTGGTCAGGCCCATGTGGCAGAGGCGCTGAGTTATCGGCGCGTTGACGTGCGACAGAGCTTACAGCAGGTAGGATAGTGAAATATTCCATTGGGGTTATTGATCTACAGCTATGTCTGTTTATCATCGCGGCTGGGTCGAAATAGCTGGATTTAGATATATGGAAATGGTGCCACAAGGATTGACGGACATACTCTTTTGGTTGTTGGTGGCGACAAGTTTCTTTGGTTCTTTCATATCAACGGCCGCGGGTATCGGCGGCGGTGTGACCATGCTGGCGGTGATGGCGCAGGTAATGCCACCATTGGCGCTAATCCCGGTTCATGGTCTTGTTCAACTGGGGTCAAACGCCAGCCGATTAACTGTCATGTTCAAGCATATCGATTGGCGATTTCTTGGTTGGTTTTTTATTGGTGGTCTTGTGGGTGCCGCTGTCGGTGTGAAAATTGTAACCGCTTTGCCAACACCGGTTCTGCAGTTGGTGCTCGCGCTTTTTATCCTCTATTCTATTTGGGGCCCGATGCCCGAAAAAATGCGCCTGTCGCGTTTTGGCCTGATTGTTGGCGGCGGTATCACCACTCTCGCCAGTATGTTTGTCGGTGCAAGCGGGCCACTTGCAATGGTGATCGTAAAGGCATTCGACTATGACCGTTTTGCCAAAGTTGGTACTTTTTCAGGGGTTATGGTTATTCAGCACGGTCTGAAAGCTATGGTCTTCGGCCTGATCGGTTTTGTTTTCACACCCTATATACCGCTGGTAGCCTTCATGGTGATTGCGGGTTTTCTTGGCACGCTTGTTGGAAAACGAGTTTTGCTGCGCCAGAACGAAAACAATTTCGGTAGGGTTTTGGATGTTATTTTGACGTTGCTGGCGCTGCGATTGCTTTGGCAGGCGGGTGGAGGCTATCTTTAGGGTCAGTACAGATGCTTACTTGACGTTAACCCATGTTTCTCGGCGGCCAAGGCTTCGTCCTTCTCTTATCAACTCAACGCTTGCTTGCCAAAGGCCTTGAGCAAAGCCTCCGCTGGGTCGTTTGATACCCGAAAAAGCGCGCACTTGCTGTCGGTCTCGCGCTTGCCGAACAGGTTTTAGTTTTCGGGTTTTACCATTGGGATAAACCAGCGTAAAATGCCATTCGTCGCCTTCAAGGGCGTGAAATCCGCGCGCCTGAACTATGAGCGCGTCTTCAGTTGCTTTCAGTGTTTGTGGCTGAGCTTGCCACATTTCTTTGCGGGTTAGTCGTGCGTTAGTAATGATTGGCGGCATAATCATGGCGCCTGCATTGACGATGGGCTCGGCCCACAATGAGTGCGACTTCAAATTGCCAGACGCTTTACAGGGGCCCTCATAAAGGCCGCCGTCGAACGGGTCAAAATATTGAATTTTTTGACCTTTTTGCCTGCGCTGAACCATAAAGTGAAGATGCGGAAACTCGGTCAAACCGGAAAGCCCTACTGCTGCAATAACTTGCCCCGCTGAAACCCGATCACCCTTTTTTACCAGAAGGCTATCCCTTTTCAGGTGGCAGTACCTAGTTTGCCACCCGTTTCCGTGATCGACAATCAACACATTGCCGCAGCCCTGTTTCTGAATTGTCTTGGAGCGCTCTTCGGTCACCACAATGTCCGGCATACCGTTGCGCAGGGCAATCACCCGTCCCGCAGCTGCTGCGCTTACCGCGACCCCTGCCTGCATTACGCCTACATCTGCTAGTGCAATGTCGGTGCCGTTATGCTTGTCCTCAGTTTGGGGTTGGCAAGTATAGTCGGCTTTGGAAGGGCCCGCTGCGCGGTCCATATAGCGAGCAATCCAGCAGTTCTGTCCCAGCACGCAGTCCACTGGAAATGAAAACTTGGGTGGTTCATTTTCTGCGACGACTGGTGCAGTAAACCCCAGTATCAAGCTCGCTATTATCAGTAGTTTCACTGTGAACCTCCCGACATAAATCCAATTTATCCGACCCAATGGTCATACCAAATTGCGGCTTTTTTATAGCTTAGTACCCAAGATAGTCTCAGCTATTTCCGGTTAGCCTTTTCAGCGATTCCAGAAAGGCCCTCACGCAGGGCTAGTTCTGAGATGACATCGGCCAGACTTAGCCCGCGCGCTTCCAGCAGCACCATCAGGTGAAATAACAGGTCTGCGGATTCCTTGATAATTTCGCCGTTATCATCGGCGGCAACGGCCATCGCGGTTTCAACTGCTTCTTCGCCGACCTTTTGGGCGATCTTTCGGTCACCCTTGGCATAGAGGCTTGCAACATAGCTATCGCTGGGATCGGCATCTTTTCGCTCGCGCAGGGTACCTTCAAGTTTCGCCAGAATGTCCATTGTCGACATCATCAAACCGCCTCTCTTACTGCAATGCCAGCTTCCCGCATATGGGCTTTGGCTTCTGCAATGGTATGTTCCCCGAAGTGAAAAATTGAAGCCGCGAGCACCGCCGACGCATGGCCATCCTGCACACCTGCGATCAAATGATCAAGTGTACCCACACCGCCGGATGCAATAACCGGGACCGAGACGCTGTCCGCAATCGCTCTGGTTAGGTCTATGTCGAAGCCTTCGCGGGTGCCGTCACGGTCCATGCTGGTGAGCAGAATTTCACCCGCTCCAAGCGCTGCGACCTGCATTGCATAATCAACGGCGTCCAGCCCGGTTGGTGTGCGCCCGCCGTGCGTAAATACTTCCCATTTGCCGCTTGAGACCTGCTTGGCATCCACGGCAACAACGATGCACTGCGATCCGAATTTCTCCGCAAGCTCGCTAATCACGGCAGGTCTTTTAACTGCCGCGGTCATTAAGGACACTTTATCAGCGCCGGCCAGCAGTAGCTTACGCACATCGTCGGCGCCGCGAACACCGCCACCAACCGTAAGCGGCATAAAGCATTGTTCTGCCGTGCGCTTGACCACATCGAACAAGATATCGCGCTTGTCGGAACTGGCGGTGATATCAAGGAAAGTTAGCTCGTCTGCGCCGGCTTTGTCGTAGACGCGCGCTTGCTCAACGGGATCGCCAGCATCAATAAGGTCAACAAAATTTACCCCCTTGACCACACGGCCATCTTTCACGTCTAGGCAGGGAATGATGCGAGATTTCAGCATGTTGTCTCTCGTGACTTTTTGGCTTCACCCGCTGCAATTGAAAGTGCCGCTCGTAAATCCATACCACCGTCATAAATTGCTCTGCCGGTAATAACACCTTCCAGATTGCCGGCGGCAACAACACGCTCAACATCTGAAAGGTCCTTAACGCCGCCAGAGGCGATGACTGGTATGGATACTGCGGCCGCAAGTTGGGATGAGGCCTCGGCGTTAACGCCGGTCAGCGTGCCGTCGCGGTCGATATCTGTGTGAATGATCGCAGCTACGCCTGCGTCTTCGAACTTTTTGGCCAATTCAATCACGCCCAGTTCGCTGGCCTCGGCCCATCCTTCAACTGCAACTTTGCCGCCCAACGCATCAATACCTACGGCAATTTTACCCGGAAAAAGCCTGCAGGCTTCTTTAACCAAGCTCGGGTTTTTAACCGCAAGGGTGCCAAGAATTAACCGTGAGAGGCCCTTGTCTATCCAGCGTTCCATCGTGGCGACATCTCGGATACCACCGCCCAGCTGAACTGGTACGTCGGTGGCCTTGAGAATAGCATCAACAGCTGCACCGTTTACTGGCTCACCGGCAAAAGCACCGTTGAGGTCAACCAGATGCAGCCACTTGCACCCGGCGGACACAAATTCCTTTGCCTGTGCTGCAGGGTTGTCGCTAAACACGGTCGCGGCATTCATGTCGCCCTTGAAAAGCCGCACACAGTTGCCGTCCTTGAGGTCTATGGCCGGGTATAGGATGATCATGGTCGCCACTCCAGAAAAGAAGAAATGAGTTTAAGGCCAACAGTTTGGCTTTTTTCCGGGTGAAACTGCGTGCCAACCATATTGTCCCGGCCCACGATTGCTGTTACTGGCCCACCGTGATCGGTGAAGCCCAGCAGTGCTTGCGCGTTTTCCAGTACCATTTGGTAACTATGGACAAAATACGCATGGTCGTCCGCCGTCAGCACGCGCGCCACAGGGTGGCGGCAACCAGCTTCGGTCAACTCAATAGTATTCCAGCCCATGTGAGGTATCTTTAGGGTTTTATCGGCAGGCTCCAGAGGTTTGACCGAACCAACTAACCAACCCAAACCGCTATGCACGCCGTGCTCATAGCCTTTTTCTGCCATCAGGTGCATGCCAACGCATATACCAAAAAACGGATTTCCTCGCGTGATGACGGCTTCGGTCAAGGCATCCACCATACCGTTAACAGCCGATAATCCGTCGATGCAATCGCCGAATGCGCCCACACCAGGCAGCACAATGCGGTCTGCACGGCGCACGGTGTTCGCGTCGCTTGTCACCAAAATTTTTGCAGCTAAACCGGCCTCGTTGGAGGCCCGAGCAAAGGCTTTTTCAGCTGACCGAAGATTGCCGGAGCCATAGTCTACAATGGCAACAGTTTCAGGCATGGTACACTCCGGGTTTGGGCTTAAAGACTGTCGCCGAGCGTGCCTTTGGTTGAGGGCACAGCGTCAGCCTTACGCATGTCAATGGTGGTTGCATCGCGCAGCGCGCGGGCAGTGGCTTTGAAACAGCTCTCAATAATATGGTGGCTATTGACGCCGTATATGTTTTCCACATGCAACGTCATGCCTGCGGCGAAGGCGAAGGCACGGAAAAATTCTTCGAATAATTCCGTGTCCATTTCGCCGATTTTTTCGCGCGGAAACTTGACATTCCACACCAAAAACGGCCGACCGGATATATCCATTGCCGCGCGCGACAGCGTTTCATCCATAGGAATATAGGCCGAAGCGTAGCGAGTGATACCCCTCAGGTCGCCTAGCGCTTTTTTGACAGCCAGTCCTATGACGATACCGCAGTCTTCGGTGGTGTGGTGGCCATCAATATGCAGATCGCCTTTGGCGCGCACTTTCAGGTCCATCAGTGAGTGACGTGAAAATTGCTCCAGCATGTGATCCAGAAAACCAATGCCGGTTTCAACATCATACTGCCCTGTCCCATCGATGTTTAGCTCGACGGAAATTTCAGTTTCCTTGGTTTTGCGGTCCATGGATGCGGTGCGCATATCACTTACTCCTGCAGGCGGTTAAAGTCGCCGTTTGTTCAGTGCTCATGCTAATACTCAGTTTTACAGGCCTCTGCGAGCATTTTCTTGACGGTATTGCATGAAATAAATGTGAATTGCGGCCAATTTCATAGCCTAACTTGCATCCAAGACCCGCAACCCATATATGCAATCATCTGTGTTACGGTATAAAATTATAGGAAAACCAATCCATGACCACCATATGCAGCGTTCGCAAAGGTAAAAGCGTAGTAATCGCCGGCGACGGTCAAGTGTCTGCCGGTGACACCGTTATGAAAACTAACGCCCGCAAGGTTCGCCGTCTTTCCGGCGGCAAGGTAATTGCCGGGTTTGCCGGTGCTACCGCAGACGCATTCACGCTGTTTGAGCGGCTGGAGGCCAAGCTTGAGCGTCATCCGGGCCAATTGGCCCGCGCTTGTGTCGAGCTTGCCAAAGACTGGCGCACAGACAAATACTTGCGCCAACTTCAGGCCATGCTGATTGTGGTTGATAAAGAAACCAGTCTGGTCGTAACTGGCAACGGCGACGTTATTGAGCCCGAGCACGGCGTTGTCGCTATTGGGTCAGGTGGCAATTTTGCGCTGGCAGCAGCGCGGGCCTTGTATGATCTGGACCTTAACGCCGAAGAAATTGCCCGCAAAGCCATGTCTATTGCATCGGATATCTGTGTCTATACCAATGACACGGTTCTGCTTGAGTTGATGGACTGTGACGAAGCCGCTGATGCAGCCGGCACAAAAGACACATAGTTAGGAGTATTTATGAGCAGTTTTTCACCCCGTGAGATTGTCTCGGAACTGGACCGTTACATCATTGGCCAATCGGATGCCAAGCGCGCTGTATCGGTTGCTCTGCGTAATCGTTGGCGTCGTCAGCAGCTGGAAGGCGAGATGCGCGAAGAGGTGCTGCCGAAGAATATTTTGATGGTCGGGCCAACAGGTGTTGGTAAAACTGAAATTTCCCGACGTTTGGCCAAACTTGCCCAAGCCCCCTTCATAAAAATTGAAGCAACCAAGTTCACTGAAGTTGGCTATGTAGGCCGCGATGTAGAACAGATTATCCGCGATTTGGTTGAGACCGCCATTCTTATGGTGAAAGAAAAGAAGCGCGGCGAGGTGGGGGCGAAGGCAGAATTGCACGCTGAAGAGCGCGTGATTGATGCGCTGGTCGGCGACGGTGCCGGAGAGGCTACGCGGCAGAAGTTCCGAAAAATGCTGCGCGAAGGTGAACTTGTCGACAAGGAAATTGAGCTTGAGGTAGCAGACACTGCCAGCGGCATGCCGCAGTTTGATATCCCCGGCATGCCCGGTGCCAGCATGGGCATGGTGAACCTGGGCGATATGTTCGGCAAGGCCATGGGTAATCGCACCGTTAAGAAGAAGCTTTCGGTCGGCGAAGCTTACGAAGTTTTGATGGCTGAAGAAGCCGACAAGCTAGTGGACGATGATGTGTCCACTCGCGAAGCTTTGGGCCTCGTTGAGCAAAGCGGCATTGTATTCTTGGATGAAATTGACAAAATTTGCGCGCGCCAGGATGCTCGCGGCGGCGATGTTAGCCGTGAAGGTGTCCAGCGCGACTTGCTACCGCTGATCGAGGGCACGACGGTTTCGACAAAATACGGCGCAGTGAAAACCGACCATATATTGTTTATCGCTTCAGGGGCTTTTCATCTGGCAAAACCGTCCGACCTGTTGCCTGAACTTCAGGGACGCCTGCCTATCAGGGTGAAACTGCGCGACCTGACTGAGGCTGATTTCCGGCGTATTCTCACCGAACCAGATTTCAGCCTTATCCGTCAATATGTTGCCCTTCTGGGAACTGAGGACGTGACCCTCGATTTCACCGACGATGGTATTGATGAAGTGGCAAAAATATCAGCGCACTTTAATGAAACCATTGAAAACATTGGTGCGCGGCGCCTGCACACTGTTCTTGAAAAAGTGCTGGAGGAAATCTCTTTCACCGCCAGTGACAAAAGCGGCATCACGGTTACAATCGATGCAGCTTTTGTGCGGGAGCATATGGGCGAACTAGCTAGCGCAAGTGACCTGTCTAAATTCATTCTTTGAGGTAAAAATGGCCCAGATGCCCTACGCTTTTTTTTACGGTGGTTATATGAACCCGGATGCTCTGAAGGCCTTGGGCACGCAGCCAATGGACTGCGAAACGGGTCATGTGGAGGACTTAAAGCTTACAGTCGGGCCTCTCGCAAATCTTGAAGAAAGTGAAGGCAGCCGCGCATACGGCCTTTTGGCGAGGCTGAGCCATGAAGACCTCAACAAGCTATATGGCAGTGACCCCGCAGCGTTGCAGGGTATCGCTTATCTTCCCGAGGCAGTCTTGGTCCATACAGAGAATGGACAGTCATTGCCAGCTCTGGTCTATATTTGCGCCCCACTATCAGGCGGCGTTGCTGATGCCACGTATGTGACCAAGTTGGTGATTGCCGCCGAAAAAATAGGGCTGCCAGCAGACTATGTAACTCATATTCGTACCTTTGAATGAGTGGCCAATATTAGGTGTTCGACAAAAAAAGAAGGAGCTTGAATTGTGCGGAGTTTTTTAATCGGGATATTGTTGATTTTGAATTCATCGCCGTTGATCGCGGGGGAGATAACCGGCGATTATGTTCGTGCGATAACACATACAATCCGGGTGCCTGCCGGTGGTTCATTGGAAGAGGGGTTAAGTCTCGCAAACGAATGGCGCGTGAAAGTTTTGGATCAAAACCCATACATGAAGAGCATTTCTTATTTGGGGCGTGCCGTAAGTGACGCCGAATACAAACTCCTTGTTTTGTATGAATATCAAACGACTGCGGAGGCGGCAAAGGCAGGGCCTGAAATAGGATCTATTATGGGAACTGCTTGGGGAAATGATGAAGGCGCACAAGAGTTTTTAGCAAAGCTTAGAGGCTACATTGACCCTGCAGAAAATGTTTCACACCCTTACACGACGATCGTTCGACCCTAATTGAGACGATGCCTTACGGTTATTTCCGGCGACGTTGCTTGCTTCACGGTACTTCCACATGCACTGTGGAGCCCAATCCAAAATAGGTAAGACTTCAGCATGTCATATGACCCCAATAATATTTTTGCGAAAATTTTGCGCGGGGAAATACCGTGCAAGAAGGTTTATGAGGATGAGTTTGCGCTGGCGTTCCACGACATCAACCCTCAGGCTGCAGTTCATGTGTTGGTGATTCCGAAGGGCGACTATGTGTCGATGGCGGATTTCACAAAGTCTGCCCCGGCTGAGTTAATCGTTGGTTTTATGCGCGCGGTGGGTACGGTGGCGGAAGAGCTTGGTCTAGTAAATTCCGGCTACCGCACGCTCGCCAATGCCGGGGATAATGCACACCAGGAAGTGCCCCATCTTCATGTTCATATCTTTGGCGGTACGCCGCTTGGCCCGATGCTGGATAGTCGCTTTACGGCCTAACCTTCTAGTTCGCGCGCTTCGTCGGTCAGCAAAATGGGGATGCCGTCCCGTATTGGGAAAGCCAATCCTGCAGACCGACTGATTAATTCTTGCGCGTCCGCATCATATTCGAGCGTGTCTCGCGTAACCGGGCATACCAAAATTTCAAGAAATTGACGGGCTGTACGCTGTTTTGAAGTGTCGGTTTGGTTCATTTTACCCCCTTAATCGGCCTGTTTTAGTGAAACTTGGGTGGTTCTTTGCTGGCATCTTCAATCACGGACATTTTAAGCAAAGTTTCAAGCATCGCAGCGCGCTTGTCTGTAGACGCGGCTTCTAACAAAGCCTGCTTTTCCGGCGCGCCCATGGGAATAATCATTGATAGGGTGTTAACCAAAACATCATTGGGCGCTTCTGCGATTGCATCAAAGTCCGCATCAAGCCCTTTTTGGTCAAGATAATTGGACAGTGCCGCCAAGAGGGTGCGGCGGTCTATATTGTTGGCACCGCCGATTGCTGACAGGTCATTATACCGCGTCCAATCTGCATGAACTTGGCGGTAGGGCGTAGTGGTGCTGAGTTCGGAGGTGATTTCAAACCGCGCGACACCCTTCAGGCGGATCGAAAATCTGTCGTTACCTGTATCAACCAGATCGTCAATTTTCCCAACTCCGCCAACGGTATATAATTCTGGGTCATCTGCATTGTCATTGGGCGACTTGGGCTGCACCATGCCAATAAGGCCGTCTGACGTGACGGCATCACGGATCATTTGCAGGTATCTGGGCTCAAATATATTAAGCGGCAAATTGCTTCCCGGCAGAAGGATAACACCGCTGAGCGGGAAGATCGGAATCTTTACCGGCAAATGGGTTATGGCGCCTGTAGGCGAGACCACCGGGTATCCCTAACTGAATAAAACCGAGGACAGACGCCGCCGGTACTTTTGAGTGAAAGGGTCTGTCGGTCCGGCT
>Ga0316204_10012985_pt1 | contig 10041 bp, 10 predicted proteins | sample 6monrhotite_MG_2_FD_205661 | JGI IMG/M metagenome (GOLD analysis project Ga0316204, IMG submission 205661) | Microbial mat bacterial communities from mineral coupon in-situ incubated in ocean water Damariscotta River, Maine, United States -... | ecosystem: Environmental > Aquatic > Marine >... | reverse complement strand
CAGAGCCAACCGCAGTAGACTCCCCGTCCCCATAATAAAATTGTTACCGCAACAAAACCCCATAGCAAAAACATCATCGGATCGACAAGATAATTATCCCAACTAAAGCCATGTACGAAAGAACTAACAAAGGTAAAAACGTTAACAATAGATAGTTGTGCCAATGAATACCAACCGATAAAAAAAACGGTATAAACAAGATAGCCTGTGCGTAAGTAATTTAAAAAAGTAGGGTGCTTCGCTAACCAGTCTTGCATCGTCAAGATCAACATTAACACCGTAAGACCGATAACGAGGATTGAAATTTGAAACACATTATCTCGCCAAACTGAGACCCAGACCGGCTCATCGTCAAAAGCTTTCAACTGCTCAAGTATCTTTCCATCTTGACTTAAGATGTTCCATGCCCTGGCAACTTTACGCATAGATTTATTTATCGAGGCATTAAGCACCATAACGGTAATCGTTGCCCCACTGATGGCATCAATTGATTTATAACCATCTCGATTCTTACCACCAATTTTTATTTTATCGTTAACATACTTGTTATTATATTGATCAATGAAAGCTTGTAAGTCTGCATCGGATATTCCCACAACAAGAATGGGTTCCTCATGATGTACTATTTTTAAACCTACGATCTTTCCGCTAACATCAAAGCCAACAAGAGTACGAATAGGTTTGCCAGAATAGGCTGGGATTTTTACGACATCATCAGTATAAAAAACATAACCGATAATATACTGGCCTTTATAAACCACTGCAGATAGCGGTTCACCTTCTAATTCACCAACACGATCAGCTTCAGGGAAGAAATGATTAACCAATCGAAAATCATCCTGAATTTCAGAAGCCGCTGCATAGCCACACACAAATAAAAGTGAGATAAGGATTAAAATACGACTGTAAAATTGGGAATGAACTTTCAACATGTCACGCAAATATTTTATACAAACGTTAACTATCGAACATAATTCCAAATATAACCTTGACTTAAATCAATAAAATACAATACAGTTTAATTAAAAGGCTATCACTTATCGTTCACTAACGAATATTGAATTTTATGTTCCAGTACTATACCGGGTTTGATTACCGTCATAGAATTGTCATTAAAAATTACTTTACAAGGTTTAGGTTTGCCACAGTCATACATCACCTGATTATCAACCCAATGATAAAAATCCAGATGCGCAACTATCAACTCATCCATAACACCAAACTTACCCTTAATGTAAGCACTGCCTGACGTTTCTTTTTTTGTTGCTTTAAATGCTTTATTTATAGCCTCTGACTTAACAGTTTTAGAATATGGGTAGGGAATATACAACCTGATAATTCTTTTCTCGGGGTAAAATTTTACATATTGATTATTTCCGGATGTTTGAGCCATTTGTCCATCATTCCCTTCTCTGGAATAATAACCGGAATAAACCACCTTGGTATTTTCGGCTGACTTAGCAGCAAAGCTTGCACTAGAAACTGAAATACCTAAAACCAATGATAGAGTCAGTATCAATTTGGGGACTACAGAAAAACTTGCTCTCATAAATATCTCCCTGAACACAATAAGGCTACGAATTATATCCAAACAGAATAGCACCTGAATTCTGTTTTGTGCAAATAATACGATGCTTCATATGCAGCATGAAACGATTTATATTATTTAAAGAAAAATAAATTATAAGATGTTACTCTCGTAATATGAAAAATTTAACATTGCTGTATCAACATAACTCTTTTTTACAGATTGTAAGTATTTGCTTAATGCTGGTGATATTATTGCCAGGCTTACCAGTAAATGCTGAACCAACATATTCCAAACAAGCAATCAGCACAGCGACTAATAATAAAACAGTAACTTCAGACCTGAATACAACTCACGCTAAAAATACTCATACCAAAAAGAAAGTTCTTATTGATGACTCACGTGAATTGTCAGCTTTTTTTATACTCGGTATTGCAATTAATATTATTATGATAATAGCCTTTGCACGGTGGTTTGCCGGTCAATGGCGACAATCAAAAAAATAAGGGGTATATAACAGTGGTGAAAAAAGAATTCCCAAAAGGAACCTTCATTCTTTTTATTTCATTTTTACTTCTTCTTTTAGTGGCTTACTTAAAAGTTCCTACAAAAAATTCTATTCCACAGGATCTCATCGCAGTATTACGTCCTATTGCAACTCCGTTGCAGCCATTCACACTAGTTGATCAAAACAATCAATCTTTTACAAAAGACCGTTTAAATGGCAAATGGAGTTTCGTATTCTTTGGTTATACCTATTGCCCTGATATATGTCCAACAACACTCCACTCACTTAAAAATGTAAATAAAACATTAATGAAAAATCCTGACACAGCGTCAGATATGCAAGTTATATTTGTATCGGTTGATCCTGAAAGAGACACACCGGAAATATTAAAAAAATACACAGCCTATTTTAATAAAGAATTTATTGCGGTTACCGGCCTTGCCGACAATATACTAAAATTTGCAAAACAGTTTGCTGCGGCTTATATAAAAGAACCAAAAAAACAATCGGGAGAATATCTGGTTAGCCATACAAGTTCTATTTTTTTAGTCGATCCTCAAATGAGAATCGTCGCATCATTTTCACCACCACACTATACCGATACGATTACCTCACAATATTTAAAAATTCATAAAATCTTTAAATAAACCGGTTTAATTTTTATGAATAGAGTGTTTAAATATATAATTAATGAACAACAAAGATTATAAGCAGGTTATAGCTTGGATTTTATTTCAACCATCCCCCATATCTTAGCAGTACTTAATACGCTATCGGCTATATTAGTGAGTGTTGGCTATATTAATATTCGCAAACAAAATAAGACTGTACATAAAGCCTGCATGATTGCAGCTCTAGCAGTATCGACAATCTTTATGATTTTTTATCTCTACTATCACGCTAAAGTTGGTTACATCCCCTTTGCAGGCCAGGGCGATATTCGTTATTTGTATTTCTCACTACTCGCTTCACATGTCATCCTTGCAGCGATTGCGTTTCCAATGGTTCTAATTACCGCAACTTTAGCGCTACGAACTAAATTCACTACTCATAAACGAATAGCACGTTGGACATTACCTATCTGGCTGTATGTTTCTATTAGCGGTGTTTCTATCTACGTAATGTCATTTCATATTTACACCATCAGTTAAATTTTCTGGCAACTAAATAGTTTAAAATAAAGGATTTTTTATGGAACTTATTTACTACACCTTAGCAGCACTAGTACTCTATGGCGTTTCCGACTACATTCTTAACACTATCGAAGTCAGGATGGGGAAACGTTTACCCAATCGCTCTTTTATTTTTCTTATTATCATAACCATTTTAGCAATGGTATCGTTTACTTTTATACGAACAATTTTTGCTCCACTGGAATCGACCCAACAAACAACCCAGACTCAAACCAAGCCCCAAACTGAACAAACTATTACAGAAAATATATCGCCAGCAAAAACTCAACAAATGCCAACAGACAAAGAAACTAAAAAATAATTTAATTTACAAATATTCCATAGTTTACTTAACTAAAGGAAACTACGAGGTTCGATTATGAACAAAACAAACAATTGGCTCGTACATGATCACCATAAATATGATGAAATGCTTACTGAATGTGAAATGGCGGCAGAAATGGCTGACTGGAAAGATGCCGTTCGTTTGTTTAATGAATTCACCAGTGAGCTAAAAATTCATATGCAACTGGAAGATGAAGTGCTCTACCCTATTTTTGAACAAAAAGAGACTAACCCGGAAAGCGAAATAACAGAGTTACATGAAGAGCATGATAATCTTGTAAGACTTTTACGTGATCTGGTTACCGTTATAAAATCAAAAAATATTGATCACTTTTTAGAATCACTAGTGCCCTTACACGAGGCAATGAATGAACATAATGAGCATGAAGAAGCTGTGTTTCGACGTCTGGGTAGTGACTCATTACTCACGCGCCGCGACGAGATTATAGGGCAATTGTCTGCCTTACAAGAGAAAGAAGGTCACAAACCAAAAAGCTGGGGTTTCTAAATACTCATTTTTTATCTGGCCACATGGATTTAAAAACAATCACTAAAAACATAATCCCACCAATAACAGCAATCAATCCACCCAAGCCCATAACGCCCATACCAACGACTCGCTCTATATCAACCAGACCTTGAGCTGCACCTGCTGTTTTACGTTGCACACCATATCCGCCAGACCAGACCAGGCCAAAAATATGCATTAACTGACCAACGGCATAAATGATTGGTTGCCTTGTTGCCCACTTGCCTTTAATTGCTTTAAAACCAAGGCGAGGTAGGATGTGAAAAGTAACCCCCATATAGATAAGTGTTATCGCAACGATTGAACCATGGTAATGCGCCGGTACGGTTACATCACTGCCGCTGATCATAAAGCCAATGACACCACCAATACCAAATAACAAAATTGAAAATAACAATGCATTGAATTCAGGGCCAACTTTAAAGTCACTTCTTTTTGTTTTTAGAAAACCCAAAACTATAATCAAGCCAATGGGCAAAGCTGCTAAACCTCCACCAAACTGCATAAGGTAAGAGATGGCTTGTTTATGCGTTGCTGAACCTAAATCATACATATCGTAAATAAATGGTGTAAGTAATACAGGTATTAAGCCAATTGCAAAAATTATTAATGCAACACGCGGCGATAGTTTTAAATCTATACCTGCTGCCGTTGTCATCCATAGCCAACAAACAAGCATCAACTGAATATGCATAAACTGTAGAGTATGGCCGGCATCCCAAAATAATAATTCATAAAAGTATGCGCTAGTTGCAAACACCGGCATCTCGATATAAGAAAGAAGCAATATAACAACGGAGATTAATGCCGCCAATAAGGCCGTATATAAACCAAAACGAAGTGCGCCTTCTCCACTAATTTTAGATTTAACTGAATGAGATAAAAATAAACCATTTAATACAAGCAAGGTAAAACCAATGCCAAACACACCCAGGCCAGATAAAAATAATGGGTGTTGTAGTACTGGAACATAATTATTCATTAACGGCTCTGCCGCACCGAAAAAAGGAGACACTGTTATAACAACTGTACCTAGCACTGTTAAAGCAAGTGCAAACCAAATGCATCGAACACAGCGTAAACTGCTATTCAAACTCCAGAGCACTCCGGCAAAACCAAGAAACCAGACCAGTACAGTCATATCGACATGCACGACCAATGCGGTATGAAAAAAGTCGACCCACGGAATAACTTCCTGGAAATATGGAGTGCGTGAAAGAACAATGAGCAATGAAAAAAGTCCACCGATTACCAAGGCACCCATTGAGAGTAGCAGCCAGCCTATCGCCAGTGGGCGAATTCTTGCATCCGGCATATCAAGTACAAAGCTATCGGTTATTGCATTAAAGTTGTTCTTACTATCTTCCATACATTACTACCTACGCATAAAGCTACATATAAAATTAATTTGTAAAGAAACCGCCCGAACCAGGATTAAAATCAACCAACAATTGTTGTTCAGGTTTTAGTGAAACAACTTGCTCATACCGGTAGGTTGGCTCTTTAATATTAACATTATCATTCATCCAAAGTTGTAAAGTATGTTCACCTGCTGCAACCTTGATGCGCTGAAATATATTAACCCCCTGATCTTTATGTAAACCTGTTGGTTCAACCGTCGCTTTTGTTAACAACTTGTTATCTAAATACAATTCAAGTGTCATGGGAGAGCGCGCCCGTGGACAATCTGTCGGCAAGCGCATATTGGGTGCAAGTTTCATTAACTCTTCTTGTGATAGCTTCCTACACGCTTCGCGTAATTTTGTTGCATGCGTAAATGACAATGTAATAATAGCCTGATTTTGATCTAGTTGATGGTAAGGAGGTTTAATAGAAAAATACCATACCACTGCCATAAAAAGGGCGTAATTAAATGCCTGCAGTGAATAACGTAATACTTTATTCATGCCCAGACTCTATCCCTTTTTCATCTTTAATTTTCAAAGTATTAATATGCCATTGAAATTCACTGAGCTCTCGTTGCAAGCTATCACTGTCATTCGCTGAAGCACGAAACACTTTAATGTGTGAACGTTTTGCTCGCTTACGAAGAATGGGTTGGCGATTACCATCGAAGCGCTCATCCATCCAGACATTACCATATCGATAATAGCAGTCGTTTGTTCTGCAACCGGTTACAAATACACCATCAGCACCATTGGCTAAAGCATACTCCACTAAAGTAGTGGGCATCATGCCAATACAAAACAAACTTACAACTTGTATATTAGTAGATTCATAACGAAATACATCCAGGGCATTATCACAGCCTAAAATAATAATTTTGCAGTCACCGTTAAGTTTAGCAATGGCTGCATCCATGTGATTGCGAATTTCATTAATCGGCATTTGCGGCATATCGATGCCAGTTATCAGCGACTCATTCTTTTGTCTAAACGGATTTGATGATGGACAGGAACCAACACAAATACCGCAGCCTGCACAAAGGTCGGCATTAACTTTTACTTCATGCTCAAACTTAGCGCCATCGGTTCGTGCTTGAACGGTAATGGCATCGTACGGGCAATCTTCTGCACATTGCTCACAACCATTACAGTGATCCAGATGAACTTCGGCTGCCGGTTCACGTTTCTTTGGCGGCAACCAGGGGAGCAACATTAAAAACATCGTTATGCTTAGCGTTATAACCCAGGTTTGTCCTGCAGTGAATTTATCCATTAACGGATAAACATTAAGATAAAACCAGTCAATATTTAATACTGCAGGCACCTCTGCCGCATTCGCAGCTTTGTGACTGACAGCTGGCGCGGCAAAAGATAAAACCAGTAAACCAATAAAACTACCAATAGCTAATCCACGTGGCGCAGTTATTTTAACAAGTGATAAACGCTTAACATGAAGCCACAAGGCTGCAATTAAAAAAAGAGGCTGGCCCAACAGATGTAAAAATGCCATTAAGGTAAAAAATCTATCCGACATTTGGTGGCCAACAAAATTACGTGACATCGAACCCGAGATAAGAGGTAAAGCATCGATGAGTTGTGAAGATAGCATCGCCACATATAAACCAAGCTCATCCCAGACTAACCAATAGCCGGTAATACCCAGCGTAATAACGATCCAGAGTGTTGGCACTCCGGTAACCCATGAAAACCAGCGGAAGCCATTAAATCGACCCAGGGCGAATTCACGAAACATGTGCAGCACAATAGCTATAACGGCAGCATCGGAAGCATAGCGGTGCAAACTACGCATCACACCACCGAGATACCATTGCTCATTGGTCATATACTCAACAGAGTCATAAGCGCCGGAAAGACTGGTATCAAAAAAGATAAATAAATATAGACCGCTAATGAATACGATCCAGAAAAAGAAAAAGGCAAGCCGGCCAATATTGTATAGCGGGTTCAACTCCGACCCGAAGGCAATATTAAACCAGGCCTCCACCGCAAGAAAAACGCGTTTGAATGGGTTAACAAATATCAATAGTTAGTTCCAACAGAATTTATAGCCAAAGCTTTTAAAGTTATTGGCATTATAAAGGCAATGCCCAGAATTAAATTGATCATCATCAAGTATTAAACTATCGCTTGTTTCGATACCGGCCACGGCGATATTCCCGTACTAAAAATACCATAAGTAGAATGATTATTATTGCACCAATGAACATACCGATAAATAATGAGTAGTCAAAATGATAGGAGTCACTGGCCGGATCGTAATTAGTACAAAAAAAACGTACTTTATTAATGAGGTCCGAAAGCAATGTCTGATTTGGCTGCGGTCGCCCGAGTATTAATTCTTTCAACGGCTCGACTAACAAGGGCGTGCTAAAAACTTCCCCATAAACCTGTCTATAGATAACCCCTTCAGCATCAATAATGCTTGCCTGCACCACATGATCAAATCCCTTGGGTGAAGTAAAAAATAAAAAACCTAATTCTTTTGTTAACTGCTTAATTGTTTTGGAATCGGCACTTAATAGATGCCAGTTCGCATCATTGATACCTTGCTTATTGGCAAAATGCTTCATTGCCTGAGGAGTATCGTATTGGCTGTCAAAACCCAAGATGGCCACATTAAAATTGTCTTTACCTAATGTTTCTCTGGCTTTTTCTACCACGGTAGCTAAGTGACGGGTAGTCATCGGGCAAATTTGATAACAACTAGTATAAATAAGACTGAGTACCAAAGGCTTGTCATGAAGATCATGTAACTTAATACCTTTTCCAGTGGCATCGGTTAAACGAAAGTTCGATAATTTTTTTCCTATCGCATCCTGACTTGCTTGTAGCGCTTTTTTGTACTGAAATTTCTGAATAGATCCTTTTGGTTCTGGAATAGAATCCGCCGCATACGTTATAGATAATAACGAGCTATAAAATAGTACAACAACTAAAATATTAAAAACTCGGCGCATTGAGGATATTTCTTTTTTGTAATAAAAAACGGGCGGTAAAATCCCGCCCGTTTCTATCGGCTAAATTAAACCCTGCTTAAATTATATCTAACCTAACGGCCAGACAGAAGCAAGATACTTCCAGTTTATGAAGTAATACACCACAAACGTTACGAGTAACAACATGGCCAGACCAAACGTACCGGGTGCTTCAAAGCCACCTTTATGATCAACCTCTTCAAGTTGAGGCGCCATCTGTAGAACTTCAGGTTTGTTAGTATTATAAACTGAAGCTTGCAAAGGTTTGCCTGCAAAACTTTCCAGGATACCAGCAGAAGCTTCCAGCTTTTTACCAAACAATAGTGAACCTACAGCCACGACTAAATACATCGCACCACCAACAATGGCAAGTAAACCACCAATCGCACCAACAGCCATCAAGGTATAAGCAATAGCAGGATATTCAAAGGCCATTGCGGCTCCGGCAAAATCCATATCCCAATGTCGACGTGCAACACCTAGAGTACCAGCACCTAACATGAACAGAATAAGAATCGTCATGCCTCCACCGAATACATACGGTTGCATCTTAGCAACCCAAGGTAAAAATATTTGCCGACGAAACAATACCGGAATGAGCAAATAGGTTACCGCCATAAAGGTCAACGTTGTACCCGTTACCACCGTTGCATGAAAATGCGCCGGTACGTAGATTGTATTATGGATAATTAAGTTAATTTGCTCGGTTCCCATAACAACACCGGTAATACCACCAATGAAACCGAATGTTACTAACGAGATAAACATCGCAGAAAATATTGGATTACCCCAAGGAGCTTTGCGTAACCATTCATACAAGCCCTTGGTGTAGCCTTTTCTACGTTGCGCAACTTCAATCGAACCAGGTACAGTTAAACCATGAATCATACTCGCGAGTACTGCAAGGTACATTGCGTAACTGGTATTAAATATTTTCCATTCTGAACTAATGCCCGGATCCACCAGAATATGATGAGCTGAAGCAAGTTGTAAGAATAAAATGTAAAGTAAAAATGCAAAGCGACTGACCTTCTCAGACATGGGTCGTGCACCAAACAATACACCCGCAATCAAATACCAAATGGCAACGTGCGCAGCAACATTAATTTGTTGGGAGGAATGTCCCATACCCCACCAGATGACACGATACATTTCTGCATCAATATGACTAACGTAACCAATTGACCAAAGGAATGTCGGTATTAAAATAATCGCACCGGAAGCAATCGTGAAAACAGCAATAATAGCCGCCGTAATCGCACCAAAGGTCACTAACGGAACCGAACCTTCATAAGTTTTTTCCTGTTGTGCCACCACCAGTGTTCCAAAAAATACAAACACCTGAATAAGTGCACCTACCGCAAACAAGATAAGCCCTAGATAAAAATGCGGCTCGGCTTGCATAGGAACATAAGAGGTCATCATGACGCTCGACTGGCCGCTGAAAACAGCAACGTTGTTCATAACCGCGCCAATGATCATTAAGAAGAAACCGGCCCATGCCCATCGCGGTGTTGCTAATCGACATCGCAGCAGCGTTGAAGAAGCAAAATGCAG
>Ga0316204_10012984_pt1 | contig 10042 bp, 10 predicted proteins | sample 6monrhotite_MG_2_FD_205661 | JGI IMG/M metagenome (GOLD analysis project Ga0316204, IMG submission 205661) | Microbial mat bacterial communities from mineral coupon in-situ incubated in ocean water Damariscotta River, Maine, United States -... | ecosystem: Environmental > Aquatic > Marine >... | reverse complement strand
TTCGCTCTCTCAGTCGCCTCATCGGAGAGCACATAGGACATGCTCAGATCGCCCACAACGATGTCCATCTCGATCGGGAACTGCCAGGAATATTTCGAACTTTTGCGTTGGAATCCCGCGACATCTTCGCCAGCAGGAGCTGTGACAGTGGTTCCAAAGAGGATCTTCATCGGATCGTTCGGGTGAAACCATCCGCAGGTGTTTGATGAATCTGCATTTGAGATCCGCCCCGCCTGACCGAGCCCGATGATGTTGCCCGCATCATCGCGATTGACAGCTGCTACATACATCGAGTAATGAGCGCCGGCCTTTTCGCCTTCTTCAGGCAACGGGATCGCTTGGAAGATTAAGAGTCGTCCGTCAGGTGAGAAGTAGTTCTCGCCGGCTTTGACGAAGGTTGATTCCGTCGTAAGCTGAACATGATCGGTCAGAAACTTGGACTCAAGGGTCGGCCATTGGTCGTCCCATTCCGGATTCGGATTGGGGTTTCCTGCTAGAGCCAGCCCAGAAGCACACAACACCATCGCAATCGAAGCAGATTTCATCAGTTTCCTCCTCAAACGGATACACTCTTGACGTATGTCTGATACTAGGTCTCAACAACACGAATCTGGACCTATCCGCAGGGTCAATCTGGGTCCAATCCCACACTATCCCTACTGCCCCCCACGGGGTTTTCCCAAGATCATCCATGAAGACGAACACTTTGTTGTCGTGGACAAGCAGTCTGGTATCCTGTCGGTGCCCGGGATCGACCCTGAGAAGAAGGATTGTCTCAGATCTCGGGTAGAGGAGATGTTTCCCCTCGCCACCGGACCGATGACCTGCCATAGGCTCGATCTCTCAACCTCAGGCGTCATGATTCTGGCACTCGATGCCAATACACACCGGAATCTTTCACGACAGTTCGAGCAGCGCAAGGTCAACAAACGCTATATCGCGCTCCTCGAGGGTCATCTCGATCGTGACGGGGGGACAATTAACTGCCCGCTCCGCAAGGATATGGATGTCAGGCCGCTGATGCTCGTCGATTATGTACAAGGCAAGCCCTCCGTGACGCACTACAAAGTTCTGTCGCGCGAAGAGTTCGATTCCCACCCAGTCACCCGGGTCGAGTTCATCCCATACACCGGACGCACGCATCAGCTCCGTGTACACGCTGCCCATCCAAAGGTGACAACAGTGGGGGTGATGGGGACACAAGACTCGGAAGAAACCACAGGGCTCGGGATGCCGATCGTCGGCGATGAGTTGTACTCATCGAATCCAGAATCTCGGTTGATGCTCCACGCAGCGGATCTCACGATCTATCACCCAATCACAGGCAAGCAGATGACATTTACCGCTCCGGTGCCGTTCTAGTTACCAACTGATGCCGATTTGCTCAGCTTGCTTAATAGATGATTGCGGGGAGGTGCGGCGCCGGCCAACTGATTGCTGTCGATTCCATGAGTTTGCGAAGCTCGATCAGATCGTGCTCGTAGAACGCATTGCGATCGTGCGAATCGATATCGAGCACCCCATAGCACGATCCATCGTCATTGAATAAAGGCACAACGATCTCGGACCGGTCCTTCGGATCGCAAGCGATGTAGTTCGAGCCTAGGTTGTGAACATCATTGACAATGATCGGGCGTTTCTTCGACCAGCACATCCCGCATGCGCCTCGGAGTTCGATCGGTGAGCACGCCGGCTTGTTGCGAGATGGGCCGAGGATCATTTGGTCGTTTTCAGGATCTTTCTCGTAGAACCCAACCCAAGAAACGCCGTGATCCTTGAAGAAGCGCCAGAACACATCGCAGACTTCACCCATGCGACGATGTCGATCACCGCACACATTGTTGAGCGCCCGGGCCACCGGCAGATAATCGCGTTCATGAACAGCCATGGTGTATCATAGGTTTGTACGCATAAAAAAACAGACCCGGAAATCCGAGTCTGTTCTTTCAAATCTTATCGTCAAGCACTCAGAGCGTAGCACTGGTGAACGGGAGCAACCCCATAAACCGAGCACGCTTGATCGCTTGTGAAACCATGCGCTGCTGGCGTGCATTTGTGCCCAAGCGCTTGCGCCCATAAATCTTCCCGTTGGGAGTCATCATTCGGCGGAGTGTTTCGACATTCTTGTAATCGACATACTCGATGCCCTTGCCGCTTTCCTGGGTTGCCTTGGGGGCAGGGCCACCTGCGAAACGGTCGGCATCACGGTCGCGGTCGCCGCGGGAAGAGTTCATTCTGCTCATCGGTATTCTCCGTCTTGGACTTCGTGGCTTGCAGAGCGGTGAACAACACCAGGTCTTACAAGCGGCGGATGATTGAATCTTGGATGAGGAATTTAGGCCCGAATTCCTGCTTCGTCGACTATCTGGGACTGATTTGAGCCTTCAATTGCCTTTTCAACCCCGTCTTTCTTGTCGAACAGGGCATCAAAGCTCAAATTCCCGCCCCCACGCCATAGCAGATACCCGACAGGGAGCAGCATGATCAGGTCGCGTATGACCTGGCACCATCCGACCGTAGATCCGCAGACGATGTTCATATCACCGAAGCAAGAACAATCCGCTTCGACAGTCGGCGAATAGATCACATATAAGAGCGCCCCGATGAACACAACAAGCATCAATCCCAATGCGAGCGTTGCTGCCTTAGTCCGTATCCCGAGGATAAGCAAAACGCCGGCGATCATCTCAACCCAGGGGATGGTGTATGCGGCACTGATGATCAGGTGCCCGTGCTGATCAGGGTCAAGAACCTTGAACCCTTTGATCGCGAAGGCGAACGCCTGAACATTGCTCAGCTTTGTGAATGCCGCGAAGACAAAGAGTCCGCCGAGCCCGACACGCATTGGCAGCTGAAGTAAAACTGATTCGGCCCAACGAGCTACACTCACGGCGATTCTCCCGCGTCAGAGCCATCAGCATTCGAGTCTATCGGCAACCCCGCTGCCTGCCACTCGTCATACCCAACGCCCATGATCGATAAATCGGAAAACCCGCTCTGCTCGAGCAGCGCCTTGGTGTTTTCTGATGCATCGCATTGATCTCCGCCCAGGCAGTAGATCACAACGGGGGCATCCGGCGGGATAGTCTGGATCTCTGCTTCTCCCTCATCTGAAAAGAATGTCTCAGCGGTCAGGTGAGCGGCTCCCGAAATATGCCCTGCATCGTACTCGAACTTGTGTCTGGAATCGATGAAGTAGGCACCCTCGATCCACATCTGGTGCGCTCTGCGAAGTGTGAGCATGCCATCGGGCACCGGGGCGTCGAGCCGAGCATTAAACTCAGGATCGCTCGGCGTGTTTGGATCATTCACACCCGATTCCGATAGCGAATCTGTCCCCGAATCGGGCGGCAGCAGATCAGTATCCGTTGGTGTTTCGGTTCCTGACTTGGGTCCGGATGAACCGGACCCGAGGACAATCGGGCGATCGCGCAAAAGCGATTGTCCTACCCCGGCAATATATCCGAGCCCAACAATCGCCAACACACCTGCGATAGTCTGAATGCATTTCATATTCGCCAACTACATCCATATCCCGAGGGATTCGGGGCACAAGGTTATGAGTTCAAAGTTAACTCGATATAAACGTAACAGAGCTCGAAGATTACTGGGCCCGAAGCTGTCCATACATCTGCACGGTCAGCTGCTCTTCGTCAGCGACATCAGTCACCACATGAAGCTGGGTGTTAAACCTCGGAGCCGGGTTAATTACTGAACCAGTCACAGTCACGATCCAATCATTGCGGATCTCAGGGTCGACCGGTGCAAACGAATAATTCGCATCGATCGCAACAGAGTTGGCAACCGCGCTCTTGATTTCAAAGGCCTTGCCGGTCTTTGAAGTCACATGGAACTCTCGGACAAACTCTTCTCCGACGATCAATCGTCCGAGCGTCACGCGGACCGGGCTCATTTTGAGATCGCCGAGGACGCGAGCGACGGTGGTGAGGGAGAATATAGATTTGCGTTCGTCGTTTGTGCGCACAGTGAGCTGGGCACGGTGGTTGTTTGGCTTGGCTTCGGGCTTGAGTGTCACACGGATGAGCTGGAGCTTGAGCATCTCGCCATCCTGCTCGACCTCGCCGCCATCAATCACTTCGACCGCAAAGGTTTTGGTGTCGTCGATCGTTACGCGGGTGACCTTGAAATCATCGGTCCGTCCGTAGATCTTGAACTCTTTGAAGGCGCTCTTACCCTTGGTCGTCGCGTCGAAAGGCAGGATCAGAGGCTCAGTGATCACCACTGGTTTCACCAGCGAGCGAACCACAATCGATTCGGTGGGTGTCGTGTCCGAATCTGTAAAAATGGTGATATTGCGAGCGATTCCGCCCCGCTTGCCCTTTGGATCAAAGGTGACATTGAGTGTGCCTTGCTCCCCGGGCATGTAAGTTTTCTTGGCGAGCTCGGGGACAGTACATCCGCACGCAGCCTTGACCTGCGTGATGGTCAATGGACCATTTCCTGTGTTGCGGAACAGGAAAGAAACAGTTGCTTCATCTGTATCAAGGATCTCGCCGGTGTCTTGGGTCTTGCTCGAAAAGATAAGCATTCCTTTGCCGACAGCATCGGGTGAAATCAGCGCCGGGTTGGCCGGGGCGAGATCTTCGCGTTCAAGAGCTTGAGCGCTGGCGACCGGTGTGAGCCCACACATCAAAGTGATCCCCGAAAGGGCCAAAATGCTTCGTTGAAGTTTCATAAGTCTGATTCTCCCGATTCCGTTCAATTTACTCTGCCCACTTTAGCTGCCGTTTACACAGCCGCTCTTCCCGATGAGTTCATACCGAACAATGCTCGGCGAAGTTCACAATTCTTAACGATAATCGATCTTGAACATCAAACGGGTCTGATTAACCCGATAATCGATCATATTCATCCATCAGCCCCGAAAGCATACTTCGCCCTCGCATCATGATGGAATCGTGCCTCGGAGTAAGCGCGATGACCAAGAAGTATGAGAAAATCAGAATTGATTCCCAAACACGGTCCATACAGCCTTGCCGATCCGTTGTATTCCGTCTCGACAGTATCAACGGCTATCCAAACGCGTTATTGCACCCTTATGGAATTATTGACATCCGCCGGAGTTAAACGCCTGAAGAAATGCCGAGACATCAAAGAAGTCATACGCTCCGTCATTATTGAAATCGGCCTGCGGGAGTTCGCTGTTGAATGCGCTGAGAAAAGCAGAAACATCGAAGAAATCAATCAGCCCGTCGCCGTTCAAGTCCGCCAATGGCGAGCAGGCGTTCACCGTGTATGTACGGCTCTCGCTCATGAATGTGTCCCTGAGTGCCTCGTAACGTACCCATGGTGTTGGATCAACTACCTCAACGCGCACCGTGTGCTCTCCGGGACCCATCGTCAGCGTGGAGAGATCAAGCGAAGTTTCCTGTATCGAATTGAGAATAATCTCATCATCAAGGAACCAGACTACATTCAGGTCATGATTCAATGGTTGCATAGGGAGCACCCAGAGGGTGTCATCCTGCCCGACGACCGCATTGTCCGGCGTCCCGTCATCAATCGGATTGACCTCTTTGTAGATTTGGTGGAGTAAGCGCTCCGCGCTCACGAGATTAAATGGTCGACTCAGACTCCGCATCATCGAGTTATTCGACGGGCGGAAAACACCAAACTGTGAGTAGTTGCCACCCTCGAAACTGGAGACAGGGTTATCAAAGCCTGAGGTAGATGCGTCCATCCAGCGCCACCATTTGAATGAGTTGGCGAGCTGTGAAGTTCGATCGTGAATTGATACATTCACCGGGCTCAGCTCATTCCCTGTGTAGGTTGTCGGTCCCCCGTAAGTGTATTCATCTGCCAGATCACCAAGCGAATGCCCCATCTCGTGGATCGCGATCTGGGCTGCCGACGAGTTCCTCCCCGCTGCGGTGCCTAGGTTATTGCTCGGATATCCAGCTCCGCCATACTTGCTCGAGTTGGCGATCGCGATTACCTGATCGATATCCGGTGCGGCTGCTGCTGCGTTGTATGCTTTTGAAACACTCACGCACAACAGACGCTCGATCCCGCTGCACCAATACGCCATATCAAGCGCGGTGTTCCGGTTCACTCCCGGGCTCGGATCATTATCAACACCGGAATCGGCGGAGATCACCTCGACCTGCGTAAACCTGAAGTACGGCTCATAGCTTTTGAACGGCTCGTACTGGAAGAACGAGTTTTCGATGGTTGTTGCATTGGCGTGGAACAATGCCTGCTCGCCGGCGGTGTACCCGTCGCCAACGATGACCATATCGACGCGATTATCAACAATCCCTCGGTTGGCGTGGTCCACTGCTTCCATGATCTGGCGTGCTTCTTGATCCACAGGCAAGAAATATACCCCGCCCTCGAGATTCCCGTGTTCATCACCCCAGCAACCATGAACCTTTTCGAGTTGCGGATTGTCGATGTTCTGACCCGGGTGGGTGTGCTCTGGGGCGCCCAAGGCACCGCCTGAGAGCGCGGCGATGAGACCGATAGAAAGTGTGCGATAAGCGTTCATTCGAAGATTCTCCGGCTATTTGGGTGCGGGGGAGCACTCAACTGGCGTGCAATGCCGACAAGACAGCCGACAATGCCCCCGCTCTAGATGTAAAGCTATACGAGAACTATGCGCCACGGTTCCCGCCGGTGCAAGTCCATTCTTGGTTATGGACAACCTGCTGAGAACGCTGCGAGGAACGCCGAAACATCAAAGAAGTTAAAGAGCCCATCATCGGTCAAGTCCGCTTGAGGCGAGCTGATCGAAAATGCCGCGAGGAACGCCGAAACATCAAAGAAGTTGAGGACCCCATCGCCGGTAAAATCAGCTATCGAGCAAGCCTGATTCGGAACGATCGCACTCACGTCGACGGAATCAGGATCGCCGGGGCTCACCTCGCGGAAGAAGCCGATCGTGGCATTGTCCTGCACGGGCGATGTTGAAGATGAGAACCCGAACATGTAGCTTGTTCCCCACCGGATCGCATTCGCATTCGGGAACGATCCGTATGGTACAACTTGCCACAACAACGAGCCCGATGACACCAAGGGGGTCCAATCGGAACCAGAAATCTCTAGGTCCGGGACATCGAGGTATTCGATATCATCGAACATGAAATCTTGGAGATCCGCACCTCCAGGAACCTCGAGCTGTCTCACGCCCCGCAGGGCATTCTGATTCTGGATGAGGTAAGTATATTGCCAAGTATCGATTCCGATTTGCTCAGCTTTCGATGCAACATGGATGATCCCGTCGCCGGCAAGTATTGAATCTGAAATGTGTATGCTCGGGTCGGGCATCCCGATCCCGAGCCCATGATCTCGCCACGCAAATATCGCGGGCTGCTCGCTGAATGTCGGTCCAATCACCGATGCGCTCGCAGACCCTGGGCTAAACATAACTTGGCGATAACTGGCGTTGTTTGCTTTGGAACCTGGAGTTGATTCTCCACTGGTGATGACCTGTGACTCAACAAAGTACAGCGCGTCGGGATCACTCACATCTGCTAGGTTTACTTTCAGTCGTTTATAAATCGCATCGCCGGTCTGTCCGATCGAGGTAAATGGAAACGGGAAGAAGCCGCTGAATGGTTCTATCTCAGTGCGGGGCACCATGCTCCCTTGTTCGCCGTGTATCACACTCGAGCTCGTACTCGAACACCCGGCGCCCAGCGCACTAAATCCTGCAGGCGTGCATCCAAGACCGCAGGCATTCCCCGCGAGTGGTGGGGTTGGGTAATGAGCGAACCCGATCCCGATCTGCTGAAGTTGTCCTTGGGCAAGTCTGTAGAGAGTCTGCGAGACCAGCGGGTGTTGATTTGTGCCATCAATCCACGCAAGCTCGTCGTCGCCTATATTGCAGACAGTTGTTCCAAATGAGTACGCCATCTTACCATCGACAAAGCCGAAGGTCGTCGCCGATGTGATTTCGGAAACGATCAGGTCGGGTTGTGCCGTTGCAAATCCTGCAAGGACACAAAGAGTTCCGATATGAATGAGTTGGTTCCGTTGACGCATGATGGATTCCCTATTAGGCAATGGATATTTCATGAGGGTACCCGATCAGGATACTGAGTGAAATACAAAAACAATCTATTTCATGGCTTTGGTCAGCCAATCAGGATGCATCAACGGAACTTGCATCCACTATATGTGATTGTCGCCAATCCTCAATCGCGTCGTAGACATCTTGCACGCATTTCGCTTCTCTCAGGGCGTTTTTAAGTGGTCGGCAGTGCCCGCCGTTGATGGGCTTGCCCAGCAGGTTTGCTTTCTGACGCAGCACATGTCTCGCATGATCCCCATCTCGATATTCAACGAGCCGATCAAAGAACCGCTCGAGCATATCAAGCTTCTCGTCTTCGCTTGGGTAGAGATCGCTCAGATTAATCGCCGCGATGGATTCGATATCTCCTGGATCAATCCCCTGTGCGTGCACCCGTTGCTGCAATGCCCACGAGAACCGGAACAGCCAAGGATTGGAGAAAGACCCACGCCCGATCATGACTCCAGCGCATCCGGTGTGATGCATCATCGCGATTGCATCCGTCTGCGTTTTTATATCACCATTGCCGATGACAGGCACTCCAGGATGATGTTCGCCGACAGCATCGACAACCCGCTTGATCCCGTCAAGGTCGCATCTGCCTTTGAACTTCTGTTCGGTGGTCCGACCATGAACAGTTATCATCGAAGCGCCGCGATCGCAGAGCCCATTCGCGAGATCACTCGCTACATTATTCTGGACCGCCAGTTCATCCCACCCTAGTCTCATCTTGGCGGTCAAAGGCACATGCTCGGGCAAAGCCTCTCGAACACGAGCGAATATTGACATAGTGCTATCAACATCGCACATCAGCTTCGAGCCACCGTCCTTCTTAGTCACTTTATCAACCGGGCATCCCATGTTGATGTCAACCACCGTCGCGCCATGGTCAGCGCACCATAGAGCTCCCTGCGCGAGGATCTCTGGGTCAGAGCCATAGAGCTGCATCCCAAGGGGGCGATCCTGTTCATTGGTGGCAGCTATTTTTCGAGAGGTATTGTGAGATTCGCCGTGAGCGTTCTCCTCAGAGAGCAAGAGCCCCTTTGGGCTCAGCAGGTCAGTGCACGCGAGCCCGACCCCGCCGAGTTCTCGGCAAGTAATCCGCCACGCCAACTCGCACCACCCCGCGATGGGCGCAAGAAGAAGATTGGTCTCGAGCTCAACCGATCCCGATGGGCACCGCAATGTCAAAGGCTTGGCAATCACAGCAAATCGTAGCGATCCATTCGTGCCAATCGATCCGTGCCGATTGATCAAAGCACTGCGACGAGAATCAGCATCGCGATACCGCCCATGATCGCTGCGAAGATGTCATCGAGCAAGATCCCCCATCCGCCCGCAATCTTCTGCATCGCTCCCGCCGGCCAGGGCTTGAGAATGTCGAATGCACGGAAGAGCAAGAACGCTCCAGCTAACGCGGTTATAACCGCCAACGGCGTGCCCAGCATCGACCCCGGGATCATCATCAAAGTTATTGCTTGGCCCGCGGTTTCGTCGGCTACAACCTCAGATGGGTCCTTGCCCCATTTCGCCTCGGCTTGATGTCCAAGAAGCACACACGCAGCGCAGTACACGATCAAGACCAGCGAGAGGACAACATAATACACCCAAGCGTTGTTGCTCCCTGGACCTACGCCGGCGAAGATCATGATCCCCGCGAGCACCACCGGTGGCATCGAGCCCCAAGTCCCAGAAGCGAGCTTGATATGACCGAGCCCATTGGTTGTCAGCAGCAACTCAGCTGTTCGACCCATCGTGTTCATATGGAGATTCCTTCCAGCACAGCTATCGGCCCAGATACCGATCCCGGATCATCGCTTCTTGCTCTGTCCGCCTGATGAGGTCTTCGGTCGGGGCTTAGCTCCTTGAGCCGACGCTTTGGTCGATTTGCGTGCCTTTTTGCCACGCATGATCTCAAGCATCCGCGCCTGCTGATCCATGGTGTGCTTCATCGCCTTGCCAATGTACGGGAATCCTGAGAGCACAGTTGTAACCAGTGTTGCCCAAACG
>Ga0316204_10012983_pt1 | contig 10042 bp, 15 predicted proteins | sample 6monrhotite_MG_2_FD_205661 | JGI IMG/M metagenome (GOLD analysis project Ga0316204, IMG submission 205661) | Microbial mat bacterial communities from mineral coupon in-situ incubated in ocean water Damariscotta River, Maine, United States -... | ecosystem: Environmental > Aquatic > Marine >... | reverse complement strand
GAAATTTGGGTTTACAATGCGGCTTCTAGTGAATTCCAAAGCGATATAGAATTTGTAAAAGATAGATGGCGAAGGTTCGAAAATGCTTCGGACGATGCGCCCTATAACGATGTGTTAGCACGGATTTATCATGATTCAGTTAAACTGCCTCGATATAAAGTAGAGGGTAATTTATTTGGTGTTCACTTCCCTTTTGATCTATTGAGTTTCGGTTATATCAGTGATCGAAATTATATCGCTAGTAATTTAACTATTGATTTAACTGAAGGTGAAACAAGTGTTGTTTTATTGGAACAAAATTTTGAAAACGTAGATGATTATGGCAATTAATAATGTAATACATAAAATAACATTTGCGGCAAAGAAGCACATTGTTTATGGTAAAGGTTTACGGATCAATAGAACGATTGAGCGGATCAATAGAACAACGACACGAATAAATAAAACTCACGAAAAAACAATTTTATAATGGCATTACAGGATATAGATTTAGGTGCGTCTCTGAACGATGAAGATTCAGGTGATTTTGATGGTAATGCCTGGCAAAAGGTAATTATAAATTTTAGTGAATTGGGTGGTGATGGTCGTGCGGTTGCTGACAATTCTGTTTTAATGGATAATCTCAGGGGTGCAATTGTTGGATCTAATTTAAATGTTAGGACTGGGAATTTTACAATCGTTGACACGAACGCAAAAAATATAAATACCGCTATTATATTTCATAGTGGTGGTAAGCCAACTTATACCGGTGGGGTGATTGTAGGTGAGTTGGGTGAATATGCTGCTGGTGTTGTAAATCTAATTTCTTTAATACGTATTGCTCCTGGTAAGTATTTAGCGAATTATGGTGGTGAGATTAAAAATTTAGTTACTACCGGTGGTGGTGATACGACTGCACCTGGTACACCTGGTATAGCAACTATTACCGATGAAGGTGATGCCGTTGCGCCTGGTACACCTGGTACTGCAACAATTACAAATGAATAAAAACAATTAAAAATGAAAAGATTACAATTATTTCTATTAGGTTTTTTGATGTCGCTAACGATGTTAGCGCAAACAATTCAGTTTAGTATTCCGTTTACTGATCCAATTGATGAAACTAGTGCGAACGCGGATATCGATATATTAATTTACGATAGTGGCGCGCTATGGTTAACGGTAGATCAGGCGGCGGTAAACAAAAGTATTTCAGGTACTAATATTGTCATTACTGGGGTGTCTGTTACGAGCGCTCAAAGCTATGTTTTTACATTTGCTTTTCGTGATGAAGCTAATAATGTTGGACCTCAAAGTGCAGCTGTAAATTATACGGCTCCGAGTTCCGGTACTCAAATAATGCTCGCTGGTGATGCTGCTTCTACTTCGGGTGAAGCAAATGCGGTAACGGCTATTTGGGATGATTTAAGTGGAACTGTTTCGATTGAATCGGTACAAATTGCGCCAAGAAGCGGTGCAAATCATATACGAATTACGTCCGTTGCAGGTGGTGCTGTTAGGGCGCGATTAATTCCTAATGCTGTGATTGGTGCTACTTATACTATTAGTATATACGCGAGAAGAGGGGCGGTAACTACCGGTTTGCCAAGATTTTTTAATCATGGAGGGTTTACCACTGTGCCCGCTGTGGAGACTATCGATACTACAACGTGGACAGAGTTTACATGGACCTTGGTCGCGACTGCTACTGGGCCAGTTAATCTTCAGTTATATCCTACGTGGAGTGGTGAAGCTGCGGGTGGTGAAATATATATAGATGATATTTCAATAATAGAAACATTACCATAAGATGAATTTATTCACAGCCTCATTAAATACCGCAAACACTTCGTTAGATACTGGTTTGGATGTCATATTCAAAAACGTACCTAACGGGGCGTTGCCTATTGGTTTAAATGGTGGTGCTTGGGCTGTACTAAATGGTGTTGCAAAAAACACTCCTGTTGAAGGTCCTAATTTATTAACTGATGGTAGTTTAGAGAATTGGACGAATAATGATTTAGATGATTGGGTTGAAACTGTAAATGGTGCATCTATCGTTACACAAGATCAAGCTGAAGAACGTACAGGCGCATCATGCGCTCGCGTTGCAATTGATAGTTCGGGTAATAGTGTAAGGGTTGGCCAAGTTGCTGCTAAGGCAATTGGTGATTTTATTATCTCGAGAATGTATAGTAAGGCTACCCCAACAGATGGCGCAATTCGCTTAAATAATAGAGATAACTTAAATTCTGTTTATAATAAAAACGAAACGAATGTTTACGCCGAGCGTAATTTAGTTTCTTTAGTTAAAGATGCTAATGGTACAACGGACTTTGAAAGTTTTGGAAACCCAAACGATGTTTTTTATGTAGATGATTTAGAAACTAGAGTGCTGGATAAGCAAAGCATTTTCTTTTTTACTGAAGATCGTGGTAATCTACAAAGAACAAAGGCGTATGTACTGCCTGAAGATGGTACGATATCAGGTGTTTTAGTAAATGCTGATACTGGTGATGCTAATACGATGCAAAATTACTTGTTGTTGGTTAAAGTGGGTACTACAAACCCACAAGTATATTTATGGAAGGTTGTTGGTGGTGTGCCAAGTCAAGTTGTGGCGCAAACTATTGATGAAAATGTTGTTAATGGTTTGGTTGAATTAAGGCAAACCGCCGAAACAACATATCAAATTTATTTTAATGGAATACTACAAGGCCCTGAACAAACAATTGTTGAACCAACTATAAATAATAATGGGTATCACGGTGTAATTCAGACACACGCTAATTCATCAATTGAAGCTTTTTGCTGTAGAAATAATACCGATGTAAGTGATGATATTGATAATGAAATTTATGGGTTTCAAAGAAGCCGTTTTAATGTTACTGTTGTTGATGAAATTGATGAATTCAGTAAATATTTATCGGCTGGTGATATTATGAATTTACCTATCAATGGTGATTTTACTTTTGCTGATGGTCACCCTGGTTTCTCATTAATAAAAAAAGGAACTGAATTTGATGAAATAATTATACGTTGCAACGGTACTTTTTTAAGAGGTGGTACGCATACTTTTAGATTCAACAATGATCAAGAATACATTAGGTTGTATGATTATCATGGGCGAGATTATACAATTACAGGTATTTCGAGAACCGATTGCTGGGCTGTTTTCCTTTATAGAGGCACTTTATTTTCAGATGGCCCAATTCATTTAGATTCTTATAAGACACGGGGCGGCGGTCAGCATCAAGATTGGTATTGTGAAGGTGATGGTACAGGGATTGGTGCGGATACGGTTGATGGTTTTGAGGATTGGAATGTAAAAGGGCATTATTATTATAGGTGTAAAACACGGACTTTTAATAACGGTCTTAGTGGTCCTTACAATAACGGTCATGGATTTGAAGTATATGCTGCTGAAATTGGGGAGTTTTGTGAAGATATTATTTGGGATGAATGTGAAGATGATGGCTCAAGGGTGGGTTTTAGTTGTGAGGGTGGTGGTGCTGGTGAAGGTACAGGAACAGCGGTTCAAGTTAACCATGTAAACATTCAGGCGATTGACTGCAAATCTATAAACAATGAAATAGCGGAATGTGGCGCTGTGTTTAATGGTCATTTACAAGTAACAGCAGGAACATTACAAACAAGAATAACAGACCTTTCTAGTGAATTTGCATTTGCTTTAGATGGTCAAATAACAGAAATATAATTATGAAATACATTTTTCTTATATCGCTTTTCTTTTTATCGTTGTGCTCAGGTGAATCTAAAAAACTTATTGTAAAAAAACCATGTTCACAAATTGGTTTTAGTGATGATGTGGACTGTAATACAAAAACATTACAAGCTCTTTTAAATAAAGGCGATACAATTGATTTAACATATTATAAAAAGCCGATTAAAGTGTATACTTTAAAGGGTAACGGCGGTATTAACGCTCTAACTATTTCAAAATTCACATACTTAAGAGTTAATGCTATACAATTGATTGGTACTAGCGATTCAATTCCGTTTCATCTATTTCATATAAAACACGGAAACTTTGATGTAATAATTGATGGAAATTTATTACCGCCTTTAGATGCCTCACCAAAACAACCGACCTATGATTATAAGTTCCCTAACATTTTAGATACTTGGACGTATAATGATACGGTAAGTGCTAACGGATATAGTAGAACGATCACGCTCAAAAATTCTAAAAACACCAAAGGGTATTGGTGTGGGATCATAAAAAACACCGGTGGCGGCTTTTATAAAGATTCAATTAATTGGCACACGTTTAGGCTTGAGAATGTCGAGCATATTACTCGTTCGGGTGGTATTAAAATGTTTAGTGGTAATAGGCCTTATTCAAGGGTTCTTTTAAAGAATGTTAGGCTAAAACAAATAATGAAAAAAGGGCAAAAACATCACGATCATTTAGGATATATACACGAAAATGTTACTTCTCATTTTGATAATGTCTATCTATCGGGGTGTCATTTTGATTTTAGAAGTACCGCAAAACAAAGCGATACAATTAACGCTGTGCATAATTTTAAAAACGTGATAATGGAAAAGCCACTTTCTATGCAAATTAAAGACGGCGGCTCTACACGTACAAATTCACACACTTATTTTGAAAATTCATATTTCAGCGCTGGTAATGTGTATGGCTATTTGACTTTAAAAAATACTGATTGGTGGGGTAATAGTTGGAAGCAATTCACATCGTTAGGCGGCAATACCTTGAGTATGTCAGGGTATGATTTGTATAGTGATAATGTTGATTTAACAAATGATTCAATTCGTTATATGAGCTCATTTATTTACAAAGCTCCTGATGCAATAGTAAAAGTTAATAATGGTATCAAATTACCAACGGTAGCAAATGGAAAAATGATAAAAAATTAAGCATGAAAACCGGAGTAAGAAATAAAAGATTCAAATTTAAACAACAGGTTAGTCATACCGATGGTAGAGAATTGAAGTCTAAAGGGTTTTATTCTCGTAATGGAAAACCAAAAAGAAAAAAGAAAATAAAAACACACTAATGAAGAAAATATATAAAGTTATAGTAGCATTATTTATAACCGCTATGTGTTATAGTCAAATAGATATTAAAGATACCAGGGGTTTGAATGTGTATGTGAATGATACGTTGTATTCAACACATAAAAACATATCAAATGCTTTAGAAAATCAATTGAAGGTTTTGAAGAAAAACCCAGCTGCTAAAGTTGAGATTTTACCTTACGGTAGGGTTGAAGCTGTGCTTTCAAAAAACTTTTTTGAAGGTGGTGGTGTTGCTGTTGAGAAATTCAATAAAGATACTATTATAAAACACCTTGTATTTGATTTGCAAAAATGTGGTGATACTGTGCGTTTTGGTTTTGATAAAAATAATCAAATTTTACATCTTCCAAAAATAGATAGTTTTCCAAAAACCGCTAAAGGTTATTATGTGAATGTCCGGGCATACTATGATTCTTATGGATCTAAAATCTATGAAACAAAACGAGAGCCTTACGGGTATCAACCGGCCAGGTATGTTATAGATACTATTTCAAATCAAGATTCAATTTCTGTTACTAGAAAATATTTTTTTAGTAAAGCATGTAGTTTTTACAAACGGGAGCATGATCATATAGATTCGTTGAAAATGATGCCGTTTATTTTGCAAAGCAATGCGCCTGGTAATGCGAATATTGAAGGTGAGAATGTGAGGCGCCATACTTCAAAATTTACACATCGAAAATTTCAAGTAATGGCCTTAGATACTATTACTAATACCCGTGATACGTTGAGCATTCAAGAAACGCCGATTTTTAGAAATGAGTAATTCAAATGATAGAGTTTTTACAAATAAATATCGCATTTGAAAAAAAACTTTTGAGAGTATTAAGAATGAAATATGATTATTATGATCCTGAATGTTTGAAAAAAGTTAATCAAATAACAGCCTTAAAAAATCAATTAAAAAAGCTCCTGGGTAACGAGTTGAAATCGGCCTAAATGATAAATAATAATTGCGTTATATAGCGCGATTAATATTTCATTTTCATAGCAATTCCGCCGCTTTAGGTGGCGGTTTTTTAAACAAATTATAAGATGGGATTAGATGAAATAGTTTTTGGGCATATCACACCAGGTATGTTATTGATGTTTGTTTTGGGGGTATTGTCATTGTTTCTATTGTCATGGAAATATATCGATCAGGAAATTCAGCATGGTGATCATACTCATAAAAAATATATGCGCCTAACCTGGCCAAATGCTTTATTTCATGTTGTGGCTTCATTTGCGGTGCTGATGATCTTACATGAACTTATAGAGCCGCTGGCAAAGTTTGGGTTTACTTCTTTAGGTGATAATGTGCTGTCGTTAATTGTTGGTTTGTCCGGTAGTGTGATCATCACGTTGTTTATAGATAATTCAGTAAAATTCTATCAGTTTATTATTGAAAAATTCAAGGTCCTATTTAATAAAAATTAAAGTCGTTAAACAATGAGTGCTGAAGAAAAAATAAAATCAGGTAAATATCATATGATATCGAATTGGCAAATGCTATTAGGGTTTATAGTATTGTTGTTTTCTTTTGGTGATGATATCTATGATCGTGTGGCTAGTAAATCAAAAAAAGATGATTTAACATTTAAAAATCAAGAAGAAAAATTTAGAACGACCACGCACCCGATTGAGACTTTTCATGTTGAAGCTACTGAAATTGTGGATATCAAAAACAGTATAAAAATTGGGAACGAGCATATTGAGAGCTTAACAAAGTCAATCGATAAACTGATTGAAAATCAAACGAAGATTGGCCAGGATCTACAAACAATTAAAAATCAAAACTAGGATTATGAGAGGAACTAAACTAATTATTACAACGTTGATTGCGGCTACTTTTGGCCTGGTGATTATTTTGTTTGTTGTGTCCGGGGGAAATTTAGCCAGCTGGTCTATTTCGGATGGTACCAACTTTGAACCGTTTTTAGATCTTATTTTAATGGCTATTATTTTATTATTATGGACCATATCATTTCATCATAACCATGCTAGTAAAATTATGTTTGTAGGTCGGTTTCCGTACGTTGTTTCCTGGTGGCCATTTAAAATAATAAGGCAGCGCACGGAAATTACGTTAGCGGTCTTAGACCGCATCACGGCGCTGCTGTTTGTTGGTGTCCTGGCTTTTGGTATGGGTGGTGCTTGGTGGTCTATTGTAATGCATTATATCTTTATCATACTAGCATCGTTTGGTATGTTTATCAGAGTAACCAGGTATTATAAAACGGGATTGTTAAAAACGTTATCGATGATCGGTATGGTGTTAGGAATTGGCGCCTGGGTGATCGGGTTTTTGTCTCCTCGATTGGGTTTTGATCTATGGACTGTGTTTTTTGGTGAAGTCGTTTTTATGGTCGTCGCCGAACTGTCTTTATTGACTCAATTTAATAGCCTTGTTGTAAATAGCGCCAATGGCGCCGAAAAAAAGAAATTATGAATCCATTAAAAGAAATAGTATTGCGTGGTAATGATCCTACGGGCCACGGCCATTATGGTGCGAATCGTGGCAAAAGAAAACATTTCGGTGTAGATCTATTGGCTGAACATGGTACTGAAGTATTAGCACCTTTTAGCGGCTTTATTACAAAGCATGGCTATGTATATAAAAACAATACAGAGATCCGGTTAATTGAAATTACCGGTGATGTATATCGGACCTATCTAATGTATGGTACCCTTTCTGCAGGAATTGAAGTAGGTGATCGTGTTTTTACTGGTGATGTGATTGGTACGGTGCAAAATATTGCTGGTCATCACGGCGGTAAAATGAAAAACCACTTACATTATCAATTGTGGAAACATGGATTGTTGACAGATCCTGAGCCGCTTATTATTCCGTTTAATTCTGAAAATTTAGAATCATGAAAAACATACTAATTATTTTATTGCTTGTGCTGCTAGCAGCTGGCTGCCGGTCTAAACAAAAGGTTGTGCAGCGCTCTAATGAAAAAATGGCAGTTGCCATTGAAGAAGTGGCGACTATAAAAAATGAATCGGTTACAGCTGAAGCTTCAGTAAAGGAAACTACCGGTGCTGGTATTTTGATATCCGATGAAACTGAGATCGAGTTAACGCAAGCAGATCCTAATAAGGTTATTCGTATAATTGATGCGGCCGGTAATACTAGGATCGTGCAGGGCGCGAACGTGAAGCTGCGCCGGAACCAAAGTAGCGCGGCCACTATTTCAAGTGAAAAAACGGAAGCTTCAGGTGTGCAAATTAAAAATGAAAGTGGCACGGCTACTAAGAAAACTAATATCGATAGTGATAAGAAAAGCCGTGAAACGGCCGTTAAAATAAAAGGACCTAATACGTGGTTTGTTGCCGGTGGTTTTGTGCTTCTGATGTTGATCGGTTTTGGTATTGCTCGTAAAAACAAATTGATATAAAAATAATAATTCTGTTGTTGTCCTCGTACGCGAATTGCAATTAAGCGCCTGGTTAATTCAGGTGCTTTTTTTATTGCTACAAAATTTGGCAATCAATAGATCTATTCTTTTATAATTTTGAGGTATGAAATACTCTAATTATTTAAAGCCTATCATAAAAGATGGTGGCCTGGTTAATTTTACGGCTGCGCAACAAATAAGGATTTTAAATATAGGTGCTTTAGAGTTTACAATAAGATCCTGGATAACTGCCAAAGAAGCGCTGAAAAACACCAACGAATTTTACCGGTATGATTTAAGAATTGAAAAATTAAGACACCAGTTAACGGACCAAACTGGTAATTTAGATCCTAAAAGACTAATTGAAGAAATGAGTTATCTTAGTCAAAAATAATTAGTCGTGTGTTACCATATATCACAAAGAGAAATTGACCGTACCAGGATCAGCGATAATTTTGATCACAGGGAAATGAGGTTTGATGTAGTGCCTCAGTATTTCCATTTAAACGGCTTTGAACGGGGTCAGGTTATGATCATACCGGAACAACGACAAGATCAAATCGAATTAGCTACCTGGTCTATATTACCACAGGACCATGAAAACCCAAAAGAGTACTGGAAAAAACAAGGTGGTGGCGCGTTAAATACCGTTGCCGAAAATCTATTTAGTACCAAGCTGGCCGAATATAAAAGCGCCGCGATGCTTAATAGAAAATGTGTTATTCTAGTTACCGGTTTCTTTGAGCCGCATAAATTTGATGGTAGCAGCTATCCTTATTATATAGAGAGTACTCATTTTGATATGTTTGGTTTGTGTGGGTACTATACATATCATGGTGATCAGTCGATGACTTGTTCTGTTCTTACTATTGAAGCCAATGAAGAAATGGCTAAAATTCACAACACTAAAAATAAACATGGCCAACATCGTATGCCAATGACGGTTTTACCTGAAGATATTAATTACTATCTCAACTTAGATACTGAAGAAAAGTTAATCGAGGAATTTATTACGCATCGAGCCATTGATTTTAGTGCTAGAACCGTCGATAGAGATGTGTTAAATTCACATAAAAAATCAAATCGAGCCGATATTTTACATGAAGTATATTATCCTGAATTAGATTCATTATTTGGTTAACTGTTTCAGTTTAAATGTTGTGGTAAAGATTCTTTTTTATGTTCAAAATTGTGTTATATTTGCCACCGGATCCGGTAAAAATGTGATGGTTATATTTTGGATCTATGAGTATAAAAAAAGTGCGATATGTACGAAAACTGTACGATAGAATTTATAATTGTTTTTAAATTACTGTTAATAAGGTAAATACAGATATATCGTACTTTACTCATAATCAGGGGGTCGAAGGTTCGAGCCCTTCTGGGTCCACAAAAAGAAATGAAAGGATATTGGGTGATAAGTTAATCCCTAGTGAAGTCTTAAGGGGCCCTTCTCGACCCACAATATTTAAAATTATTGTTGTATTTTAGGATGTCATACAACAATTTAAGAAGCTAATTTTATTTTTTTTACGTTTCTTGCTAAAAAAAGAATTTATATATTTGCAATTAATTTGGCAATTAAGCGTTAGCTATTTTGTAACAGGGGAAAG
>Ga0316204_10012982_pt1 | contig 10042 bp, 7 predicted proteins | sample 6monrhotite_MG_2_FD_205661 | JGI IMG/M metagenome (GOLD analysis project Ga0316204, IMG submission 205661) | Microbial mat bacterial communities from mineral coupon in-situ incubated in ocean water Damariscotta River, Maine, United States -... | ecosystem: Environmental > Aquatic > Marine >... | reverse complement strand
TCCTGGTGAGGGAGTAAATCGAGATAGGGTTTGCCTGCCCGAGCAATCACAATCTTTTCACCCTTCCAGGCAAGTTCACCCAGCTCCGAGAGTCGAGATTTGGCTTCATGCATATTGACTTGTTTGCTGTTCATCTTCCCATCCCTTCACTAAATAGACTTAGCTAAGTTTAGCTAAACAGGTAGAAAATACAAGCTATTTGAAGACTATCTATATGGTTCTTAACGACATGTTTGCGCGAAAATTTATAGACCGGAAGGCGTTCTCTGAAAGTGTTGGTAAATCTGAGCGGTAGATGAAGAAACAGCAATTGTAGCAGTTTGTGCTGTTCACCTCGATCCTGGAAACTCATCCCTAGAACCTGTATTAAATTGGTAGTCGCGAGTGGACTCGAACCACCGACCCCCACCATGTCAAGGTGGTGCTCTAACCAGACTGAGCTACGCGACTATAATAACAAGGCGCGAACGTTACCGAATTCACCGCCTAAATTCAAGCTCTACAAAGTAATTCTCAACTTGCTTTGTCTTTAAAATCCTTCAATTGCACTACCGATTTAAGATCATTTTGTAGTTGTTTTTCTTTCCAGAGCAAATCTTCAATATTACTTTCCGGTTTATAACCGGAAATCACTTCAAGGAGCAAATTACGCGTCATTTCACCGTCTGAGTTCGTAAACGCAATCTCAAACTGGTCCAGATATTTTTTTACCTTATCCCAGGAAAGTGATTCTTCTTGTGCAGTTAGAATTCGAGGATGTTTGGTACCTGTCGCGTTATCACCGATAAGCAGCTCTTCATACAATTTTTCACCGGGGCGCAAGCCTGTGTAGGTAATACTGATATCACCATCTGGATGCTCATCATCTTTGATGGATAGACCCGACAAATGCACCATCTTTCTGGCTAATTCAGCAATTTTAACCGGCTCTCCCATATCAAGCACAAAAACATCACCACCAGTCCCCATAGCACCAGCCTGAATCACCAACTGAGCTGCCTCAGGAATTGTCATAAAATATCGAATAATATCCGGATGTGTAACCGTGACAGGGCCACCATTTTGTATTTGTGATCTAAAAAGTGGCACTACTGAACCTGATGAACCAAGAACATTTCCAAAACGCACCATACTAAATCGAGTTTTGCTTTTCTCGTTCGCTAATCCCTGCAGAACTAACTCGGCAAATCGTTTGCTTGCGCCCATAATATTCGTTGGTCTTACAGCCTTGTCAGTTGAAATCAATAAAAAGGTTTCTACACCAGAGTTAATCGCTGCCTGTGCCGCACGATAAGTGCCATGAATATTATTCTTTATTGCTTCAAAAGGATTCTTTTCAACCAAAGGAACATGTTTGTATGCTGCTGCATGATATATGGTTTTTACCTTAAACGTTTTACATACATCTTCCAGCCTAACTTGATCAAGCACAGAGCCTAAAATAGGAACAATATGATGCACGCCGTATGATTCATAAAGCTCTCCACATTGACTGTGGCTTGAATCCAACTCTGATTCTATTGCATACAATGCATATTCATTTTGTTCAAACAAAATTAATCTTTCAGGTTTTTGTAAGAGAATTTGCCGGCACAATTCCGAGCCAATAGATCCACCAGCCCCCGTAACCATCACCACCTTGCCATAAATATTTTCATCAAGAAGGTTTTTATACGGCTCAACTGGATCACGACCAAGCAGATCTTCAATTTCAACTTCTTTAATGTCATCAATTCTGACCTGACCACCTGCAATTTCAGCCATGCCTGGTAGAGTACGAACATGGACAGGGAAAGGTTCCAACAATTCTATTATATGATTTCGCCTTGAGCGAGAAGCAGTCGGTATCGCCAGCAGCACTTCCTCAACATTAAATTGTTCAATCAAATTCTGAAGACTTTTAAAAGGATAAACTTTTAAGGAATTGACATGGGTGTTATGCATTTCTGATTTATCGTCAATAAATGCAATAGGACGATACTCGCTACTATATGCTAATGCAGTTGCCAATTGCACCCCAGCAGAACCTGCACCATATATAACAACTCGAGTTCTAGAGCTATTATTCTTCTCTCCCTTTTCAGTCAGCACCCCTGCCAACCACCAGCGTGCAAACATTCGAGTGCCGCCGATTAACAGGATAGCAACCAACCAGTTAATTAAAATTACTGATCGCGGTACTCCTTCTGCCCGTGTAAAGACAATCAAAAGTCCCCACAGCATGGCATACATACTAACCGCTTGTACGACAGCCCATAGAGCCTTAAATCCGATATAACGAATAATAGCGCGATAAAGACCAAATCGAGTAAATATAGGAATTGCAAGCAAAGGGATAGCAACAAAGAGCCAGACAACAGCTGTACCTGGTGGAGAGTAAAATTCACCAAGGCGGAGAGAAAAGGCCGCCCATAAAGAAAAAACAAGCAAGGTAGAATCTGTCGCTGCGATAAGAGCTTGCTTGTGAAATCTAGAAAGGCTCAGAAATCTTTTTGTAATTTTTTGAACTACCATAAAGTTCCTAATATATTTTTCTCGTTAAGATTATGCCGTCGCACCCTCTGGCTGACCTGCCCGTAAATTAATAGCTATTACAATTAGCGGTATGAATGCCAAAATCATTAACACTGCCCCCCATCCAGAAAATTTGACAGCTAAATATGCTATAGGCAACAACCATAACATGTTTATAATAGCCACTGAAACAGTAACATAGACATGCCCCCACCTACGCGCAGCATACTGGTAAGCATGGCTGCGATGCGCCTCATAAAATCTCTCTCCGCGTAACACACGCTGCATCAGGGTAACCGTTGCATCCACCACGAATACCCCAAGCAGAATAACCCAGCCCCAAAAAAACTCAGGCGCAACCCAGGCCGCCTGGATCGAAAAGATCCCAAGTAATATACCAATAAAACCGCTGGCGGCATCACCCATGAATATCTTCGCTTTTGGAAAGTTCCAGAATAAAAAACCTATTACTGCTACAGCCAGAACCACTGGTAACAGCCACTCTCGGGTACCAGTCGATGACAGGAAGTAAAGCACTGAGCCCCCCAGACAAACAGTAACTGCCTCGATCCCAGCGATACCATCGATACCATCCATAAAATTATATAAATTGAGCAGCCAAACCAAATAAACCGCCGCAAGGGCATGACCCAGCCAGCCCAAATTCAGCGTTTCACCAAACAATGCTAATGGTGGCATACCACCCAGCCACATTAACGCCCATGATGCAGCAACAAAATGTGCCAGCAAACGCCAACGTGCAGCCACATGACCATGGTCATCCATCCAGCCAACTAGAGCAACCAAACCACCCGCACCAAGTACCACCCAAAGCTCCATCGACGGCAAAAAATCCCACCACCTGAAAAGCAGCGAGCTGCCTATCAGCACAACCAGTACTATTGCTACTCCGCCACCACGGGGTGTTGGCACAGAATGTGAACTGCGTGCATTTGGAATATCCAGCAGACTTTTTTTAAGTGCGTACCGACGTAAAAGACCGGTGAGCGCAAACGACGCCATACCGGCCAGCAACAACCACCCCATTATTATCAAATTATCAGAAGAAAGCATTTGTCCAACATTAATAGCAATCCGGTAATTGCATCAGATTCATCACCCCTGTCAAGCGAATCCCAAACCTTTCGGGTACAGCGATTCCGCAAGTTCAACCAGCATCCAAAAACACTAGCTCGTACAAGAATGAGGTCTGCGGAAGCCGTTCATAATCATCGTTATCCCTGTCAATACGCCACAAACAAGGTCATTTCAGTAATAAACATACTATGATACCTTTAACTCTAATCAGTATTGTACTGAATTCATCGAAGAGACTTACACAGAAAAAACTCAGCAGTTTTTCTCAATCCCTCATCCACTGATATTGGCGGTATCCAGCCCAGCAGTTCCTTTGTATTGCTGATATCTACCTGTAACGAGCCGCACAATCGCTGTGCCAGATCCGCTTTACCCAGTATTTTCAAAGACCCTGTCAATAACCAATGCGGAACAGGTAGTAACAGTACAGATTTCCCCAATGCATATCCTGTACGCTGCAGTAACTCAGTAGTTGACAAATCTTCATCATCACTGACCAAAAATACTTTGTTTGCTGCCGCTGAATGATCTATACAAGCCATAATCAAATCTACCAGATTGTCTAGCGCCACCAAACTACGCTGATTATAAATTGCACCAAGCGGTAAAGGTATTCCTTTGTACAACCAGCGCATCATACTTAAAAAATTTGCCTTAACATCTGGACCATAAACAAGCACAGGACGAACAATCACCACTTCAAGATTTGTTTCGTCTGCAAGCTGCATTAAGCCAAGCTCTGCCTCATGCTTCGATATACCATACGGATCGATTGGCATTGGTATATCGTCAGAGGTATAGGGTTTACCTATATTTGTTTCTTCTCCGTTAACCTTAATTGAGCTGATAAAAATAAAACGCCTAACACCTGCATCAGCAGCTTGGCGTGCTAGACGTAAAGTACCTTCAACATTAACGCGGCGAAATTCCGTTAATGGATCAACTAACGAGTCATTCATCACATGCACGCGAGCAGCCGTATGTATTACTACTTCCACTCCACTAACCGCTTCTTTCCATTCTACTTCTGGAGACAAATCCCCAACAAGTACCGTTTCGACTCCAACAGGTAGCATTACTCTGCCCCGCACAGCCGCTCTTAGTGCTAACGAGGAATTCAAAATCAGATGGTCCAATAAAGCACCACCAACAAAACCTGTTGCCCCTGTTATAAGAACACGCATTTTAATAACTTTTTCATGCTAAATATTTAAGGTATATATGCAACTCAGTAGGACAATGAGATGCACTTTAAAAACCAAATTATATTTTTTCGTTTTCACGAAGCACCACATCGAGAGAACATCTTTCGGTAAAAACCCAGTAGTGCCTGCGAGACCTGTTCTTCAGAGAATTTATTTATAGCTCTATCTCTTGCAGCAGCACCCATTCGGTGCCTTAATTTATCATTTTTTGCCAAAAACAGCATGGCTTCCGATATTTCTTTATCTGATGTTGGTTGATGAAGAATTCCAGTCTTACCATCGACCACAGCATCAGTAATACCATAAATTCGTGAAGCAATTGCAGGCAAACCTATGGCGCCAGCCTCAATTATAACCATTCCAAAACCTTCACGGTAACTTGGCAGACAAAACACATCTGCAGCAGACATATAGTTTTCCGGGCAATCTGTAAATCCGACTACCCTGTGAACCCTGCCAGGAAAATACCGTGCAAGCTCAGAGAATTCAAATTCGAGCCCATCCTCATCAGGGCCGACGACTAAAAGATGTACATTTTCATTATATTGTGCAGTAGTCTTAAAAGCCTGCGATAAATCCATTAAACCTTTATCTTTATTTAATCTTCCAAGAAATAAAAATACGACTGCATTTCGTCCAATCTTTAACTCATTTCTAAGCTGCGTACGTACTGAAGCACTATATTGAAATCGATTTACATCCACCCCAGCAATCGAACCATCTGCAAGGACAATAATTGAATGCGGCGTAACAATATTATTTTCCAGCAAGAACTTTCGTTGAGAGTGGCTATCAGCAAGAACCAGAGAGGCATTCATAGCCAGGACCTTATCTAACAATTTTAGAAGAAACCTACTTAATCCTGTCTTATTTGCCCACACCTGTCCAGTGAAGGTATGAAAACGAAATGGTACTCTTGCCATTCTCGCCGCCAACATCGCTAATAAACCAGATTTAGGCATTATAGAGTGAACACAGTCAAATTTTTGTTTCCGAAAAAAATACCAAAGCTTAAATAGAGCCACAACGTCGTTTTTAAAAGAAATTTTACGATCGATCTGAAGAGAATGAAACGAAACACTATCATCGAGCAAATCACCAAGTTCCTTGCCAGAACCACTCGACACCAAAGATATATCATACTTATCTTTTAACGATACAATATGAGGCTTCATAAACCATTTTATCACAAAAGGAACTGTAGCCACAATACAGATGTGTTTTCGATTTTTTTTAGTTTTCATTGCACATTGATAACAGTTTAGCCCTCTATCGAAATCAAGCTGTAAATATAATTAATAATTCATGAGAGAAGACATGCTTTGATAGCATTACTACTTTTTCATTCCAGCAACGATCAGATGTGTAATGCCATGCGAAACATATTAGAACTTCATAGGCACAAAAGTCTATATTACGCCCTTCTTTCTCTGCCATTCGGCAACTAGTTTCTTGATACCATATGATGAGGTAACAATGTGCTTATAACATAATTCATTTTGTATTTTATTAATTGGGTATGTTGATTGTTTTGTCAAAGCGTCTACCCTGGTACTTTTTAAGGGGAATCCTGGTATGTTTCCAAATATATGCGCAAACCACCTGGCAATGGGTTCTGGTATAGTAAAAATATAATTCTCCCTACCCAACGCCCTTGAAACTTCATTTACAACATCACTAAGCGGCATACAATTTGATAGATTATATACATTCCCATGTGCAGATTTATTGGTTCCACAAAGAATTAAAGCTTCAATAACGTTATCCACATGCAAGTAATTTGTGAATGCTTTGTTCTTGCCAACAAAGAAAAAAAGCCTTTTATCAATCATTGAGATTAAGCTATATAGCGATTGATTGCGCATATCATTACCGAAAACATTTGATGGACGAAGAATTGTGTAAGTAAAATTAGCCTGAGCTGACTTTTCAATTAACATCTCATCAGACATGTATTTTGTTCTCTCATACTCGCCAACTGGTTGTGGCGGACTATCTTCCGTAACTTTGCCTGACATTACAGGACCATAAACACCGACGCTACTTAATTGAACCCAGTGTTTGATTTTATTTTTTGCTGCATCAATAAGATTATTCGTTCCAGAAACATGGACTGCATACATACTTTCTCTATCTTTTATTTCACCCGCACAATGATATAGCACATCTATTTCATCAACAAAATCATTCAATGAGTCTGGCGCCATCAAATCACCAATTACAATTTTTAATTTATTAGAATATAGTGGTATTTTGTGTGATGACCTTGTTAAGACATTTACTTGGTAATCTCGACTTATGCAAGCCTTTAACAAATTTTTTCCTATAAAGCCCGATGCACCAGTAATTCCAACTCTCACAAATAACCTTCCATTTTTTATTAGTGCTCAAGAAAATAATTTTTTCTTTGGCGCAGGCCTTGATCGGTTAGAGCAACAACAATATACATTGAGAATATAAAAGATGATGATAAAAAGAAAATAGCTTGGTAATGTATTCCTGTTATAAAAATAATTAAAATTATATATCTATCAACTCCTGGCAACCGGAAAGCGATCCGAAAAAGCAAAAAAGTAACAGCTAGAAAAAAAACCAACCCCATTTGATTGTATATAAACAGCGGACCAAGATCGGTTGATAGAACAGCTTCGCCTAAAGACACTGCCTTTCCAAACATAATATCCAGAAAAGTCAAATCAAGTTGATTAAATGCAACCACATTATTAAAATTTACAATGTAATTATGCAAAATATATCGAGGCGACATTCTGTAAATTACCTGAAATTCTAAATAATAACTAATGAAATAAATAATAACAGCCAACAAAACTAAACCAATTTTCCATTTTAAAGAAAGCTCTCTAAAATAATATAATGTTACTATTGCTAGTGCTGCAACCCCACTTCCACTGCTTTGAACTAAAATTCCTATTACTAACATAGAGAACCAGATCCAGTGTAATTTAATATTTGTCCTGGATGACTCTCTACATAGAAAAAGATAACTCACTGCCAACATGGTTGAATTCACTGCAGCATTTCCAGTCAATCCAAATGGTCTACCTGAGCCATCAGCATAATTTGGATGCTCCATGAGCTCCCAACTTCTTGGAAAGTCAGATATCAAAACGATACCACCCCAAACAATATTGATAAAACTAATTAAAAAGAATAATCCTGCAAACAAAAAAAATTGTTCTTTCAGGTTAACATTGGCTAATAACGCAAAAAACCAGAAAATCGAGAGAGCAAAAACAGTCCCATAAAACCGAGTAAATACGGCATAGCCGGCTTCTTGTTGTGCATCACCTATGAAATAAATGTGGTATATTAATGAGAAGCCTATACTATAGACTATAGTTAATAGTAAAAATATGCCGACTCTGTCTACGTAAATATATCTACGAAAAGAAATTTTTGTTACCAGTAAACAGAGACTCAAAACAAGCACGATCATTACAATGATAAAATATCCGTGCCTCACCAATATATTTACCCATGGACCAACGAGAATGACCGGTATAATTGAATTGTTCACAGTGAGTCGTGTAAACATCAAACTAATCGCTTACTAATAAATATAGTTAAACAAAACATTGCTATAGTATATATATTTTTACCAGACGTTATTATCGCTTCAATAAGCGTAAAAGAGTACTTGAAGAAAATGGAAAAAAGAGGAGAATATAAAGCATTAAATACTGCCATCTTTCTGTAACTACATTTTTCAAACATCTTCGCGCATCAGTATACATGCTTTTACTAATATAATTAATTGCATCGTAATAGTTAAGTTTTGCATATGCAGTCTTTACCTGGCGTGGATACTTATCTCTAATTTCAGGATCACGCATTAATACACGATCAAGTGTATACTGTATTTCAGTTGATACCAGATGCAGCGTTTTTCTTGAAAGAGAACCAGCTACTACCCTGTACTCCACAAGATAATCAGGTAGTACACCAACAGGAAATTGTGACGCAATTTCCATAAAAAGATTATGATCAGGGCAATACTGGAGATGTGGTAAAAAACTTAGTTTATTATCCTCCAATACGCTACGTCGAATCATTACACTCAACATATTTATTTCATATCTCGTCAGCAACCGATCAAAAAGATAGCCGCTCTTATAGCTGACGGGCTCGTTTCGTTTCTTATCTCCATTTTCATCAATCACGATTGTACTGCCATAACTCATGGCATATTCATTCTCTTCCATTAATTCAAGTTGCTTTTCGAGTTTATTTTCTAAATAAAGATCGTCACAATCTAAGAAACAAATATATTTCCCTTTGGCCTTCTGTATGGCCAAATTACGAGCTTCGCCAAGCGGCTTTGTTTTATCTGCACAGAAATACTTCAAACGCTGATCATATGAATTTGCTATTTGAGAACTTTTATCTGTAGATGCATTATCCCAAAATACTATTTCCCACTTAGCGAATGTTTGCGCATAAACAGAATCTATAGCTTCTTTAAGAAATCGATCGCCATTATAACAATTCATTATAATGCTGATCATTGGTATTTCTATTGTCATTATTTATACCAACGTATGCAACTTAACAAAAGATTATCAATCTCATGATTGATATTATTTTCAAATACACAGCCTAAATTTAATAATTTTTTAGTAGAGTAATGTAACTTTCTATATTTTTCTAACAAACACCCTTTACCTGAAAACTTAATTTCAGGCTTAATGCCTAGAACTTTATCAGATCTATCTGCAATTAACACAGCCATGTCTTCTAAAGTCATGGTGTAGCCACTGCCAACATTAAAGACATCATAGTTTTTTAATAACGAAGATTTGAGTATAAATTCAACAGCTTTACAGACATCAGTTATAGGTACAAAATCTCTCTGAATTCTAATATTTGACCGTATTTGCATTACATTATCGGTAACAACTTGCTTGGTCAGGTCATTGGCCACTAACATCCAACAATCGGAATCCTTTAATATTGGTGCGCCAAATGCATTTGATAACCTAAATGTGACACCAGACATCTTTCCACTTTGGCTATACTCATTTAAGTAATCTTCAGCTAGACGGTGAGTAATAGAGTAAGGATGCAATGGATTTGTTAAAGAATTTTCACTAATATTACCTTCTAAAGGTGCTCCATAGACATGCGCAGTAGAGAAATATATAAATTTACTAACACCTATTTTACTTGCTGCCTTCAGTAACTTTAAAGTTCCCAAACCATTAATA
>Ga0316204_10012980_pt1 | contig 10043 bp, 9 predicted proteins | sample 6monrhotite_MG_2_FD_205661 | JGI IMG/M metagenome (GOLD analysis project Ga0316204, IMG submission 205661) | Microbial mat bacterial communities from mineral coupon in-situ incubated in ocean water Damariscotta River, Maine, United States -... | ecosystem: Environmental > Aquatic > Marine >... | reverse complement strand
TCTCAAAGCCGGCGTCGAGCGCCGCGCTCAGGGTGCCCAGCGAGGCGCCCAGGTAGATGTAGAGCAGGGTGCCGGGGGCGATGCCCAGCGCCGTCGCCAGCGTGTAACCAGCGGGCCGGATCCCGGTGAGGCCGGCGGCGTAGTTCATGGGGCTGAAGGGGAACATCGGGGAGAGCCGCATCAACAGCAGCAGCCGCGCGCCCTCTCGACTCACGGCGCGATCGACGGCGGCGAATCGGGGGTGGTTCACCAACCTCGCCTCCACCTGTGAGCGCAGCAGCGTGCGCCCGAGCCCGAATGCGACGCACGCCCCGACGACGGCGGACGGCCAGACCAGGGCGAAGCCAGCCACGGGGCCGTAGATGAAGCCCGCGGCGACGGTGAGCAGGCTGGCGGGCAGGACCAACACGGTCACCAGCACATACAACACGATGTACAGGGCGACGCCCGCGGCCCCCAGCCCCTGGATCCAGGCCACCGCCGCCAGCAGCCACTGGTTGACGGGCAGCAGCGTGAGCGCTGACAGCGCCGCGATCGCCAGGAGGAGGGCGGCGGCGTACTTCCAGCGGCGGCTCAGTTGCTCATCGAGCGCTACTCATACGACTCCTGGATGAGCTCGTACAGCTCGTCCTCGCTCTCGGCGTCGATCACCTGCTTGACGATGTCGTAGGGGAAGCCCCGACGCGCCAGCACGGCCATGTCCTTCTGCCGCTTGTCGCCGCGGGTCGAGAGGTCCGCCCGGTAGGGTCCGATCCGCCGGCGCTTCGCCCAGCCGATAGCCGCCTCCAGGTCGGGCGAGGGGGCCTCCTCGCGCAGCTTGCCCATGGCGTGGTTGATGGAGTCATCGTCCAGCCCCTTGGAGCGCAGCTTCATCTGAATCTGCCGCGTCGAGTTGCCCCTGCGGTGCAGGCTTCCGGCCTTGGTCTTGGCGTAACGGTCGTCGTCCACGAGTCCTCCTTCTTGAAAGCGGGTGACCAGCTCATCCACCCATCTCCGGGCCTCTTCGCGATCGCCCCCGTGCTCTCGCAGGGAGTTGTAGACCTTCCGCATCAGGACCCTCTTCAGGTTCGCGGCGGAGGAGTCGTAGCGGTCGAGGTAGAAAGCCGCCGAGCGTTCAAGATAGCGCTCGGAGATCTTCTTGGGACGCTTTCTGGGCATACTCCAAGCCTAACGCTCCAGCCGACGCCCATAGGTCAGAAACTGTCCGGCCGCCCCCACGTGTCCATCGCTTCACTCACGCGAAGAGCGACACCACGTTGGAGACCTTCTTCTGCTCGCCGAACATCGCGCGGATCTCGTCCGCCCTCGCCACGGCGTCGGCGTGCCCGATGTCGATCAGCTTCTCGGCCAGCGCGCCGTCGAAGATGATGTACGACGCCCAGTCCGCCTCCGAGGTCGAGTTCGGGCCACCGCTGGCCCGCTCCAGCAGCCGCCGGGTGAGGGGCCCGACGTCCATGTCGGGCAGGCTGCGACGGAGCAGCTCCACCGAGATGCGCCCCAGGTCCGCGGTCGGTTGGATCGACAGCACATCCAGCCGCCGGTAGGGCAGGCCCCGGTTCTCGGTCATGGCGCGCTGCACCCGCTGCAGCTCCTCCGGGCTCAGGGTGTCCTCCAGCACGGCCATCAGCTTGTTGAAGCGCCCCAGCACCTGCAGGTCGTGCGCCACCGGGTCCTGAATCACCGCGTTCAGCAGCTTGCCCGCCAGGAAGCTCAGCTCGGGCTGGGCCTCGTGGACCCGGGCGGGGGTGGGCAGGGTCCGGATGGGCGAGATCACCAGCAGCCTGTCCGTGCCGGTGCGGATCGCCGGGGAGATGGGCGTGTTGAAGCGAACACCGCCGTCGTAGAAGTAGCGACCCTCCACCCGGCGGGGCGGGAAGATCGCCGGGATGGCCGCGCTGGCCAGGACGTGGTCCGGGGTGATGCGGGTGATCACCCGCTTGCGGAAGGGATCGCGGGTCGCCGGGAACTCCACGCCCGGAGCCAGCTCGGCGAAGACCCAGGTCTGCCCTGTGCTCACGTTGAGCGCGGGGGTGATGAGCGCGCGCACCACGCCGCTCTGAACGTTCTCGTGCAGGGTCTCCCAGGGGAGGTTGTAGTGGACCAGATCGTCCAGCGGCCCCGGATCCAGGATGGCCTGGCCCGGGTGGGTGGAGGCGGCCCGGCGCAGCTCGTCGCCCTTGAGCCAGCGCCGGATGGGGCGCCACCAGCCGAAGAGATCGAGCTTCAGGTGTTCGCGGAGCTTCAGGTCGTGCCAGATGGCGACCAGCCCGTCGATGTCCATGTCGCCGCGGTGGGCGTTGGCGGCGAGGTAGGCGCTGTTCAGGGCGCCGACGGAGGTGCCGACGAAGGTGCTGAAGGGGGCGGGGTCGTCCGGGCCGAGGCCGAGGACCTCGATAAAGCCGCGCAGGACGCCGACCTCGTAGGCGCCGCGCATCCCCCCGCCGGAGAGGACCAGGCCTGTGTTCGGTGCTGTCTGGGGCATATCGTCGCTCCCTCGTTCCCTTCTTTCCCCTCGACACGAATCGGCGACTGCGGGAGTAATCGGAGGGTAAAGCAGCGCACTCCACAGTAAGGGAATGGGTATGAGCGACATCATCCTGAGCAGCAAGCCGTTGGGTTTCCAGTGGGAGACCTTCGACCCCTTCCTCTTCTGCGTGCACCACGACGACGCCTACCCCTCGGGCAACGAGCGCATGGGCCCGAACGCCTCGCTGGAGGGGCGGAACATCGGCTCCGACTTCGTGGTCAAGGACGGCTGGCGCATGTACCACGGCGACGTGGTGCCGGGCTTCCCCAGCCACCCCCACCGCGGCTTCGAGACCATCACCCTCGCCCGCCGCGGCTACATCGACCACTCGGACTCCCTCGGCGCCACCGCCCGCTTCGGCCACGGCGACGTGCAGTGGATGACCGCCGGCAAGGGCATCGTGCACGCCGAGATGTTTCCGCTGGTCAAGCGCGACGACGACAACCCGGTGGAGCTGTTCCAGATCTGGATCAACCTCCCGGCCGCCGACAAGATGGTGGATCCCTACTTCACCATGCTCTGGTCCCACGACATCCCCCGCAGCACCTACAAGGACGACGCGGGCCGCGGCACCGAGGTGGTGGTGATCGCGGGCAAGCTGGACGACATGCAGGGCCCGCCCCCGCCCCCCAGCTCCTGGGCCTCCCGGCCCGAGAGCGAGGTGGCGCTGATGACCATCGCCATGGAGCCCGGGGCGAAGTGGACCGTGCCCGCGGCGTCGGCCGGGGTGAACCGTGCGCTGTTCTTCTTCGCCGGCGGCACCATGAAGATCGCCGGCCGCCAGATCCCCCACCGCATGGGCCTGCGGCTTCGACCCGACGCGCCGGTGACGCTGGAGAACGGCCCGGAGCCGGCGGAGCTGCTGCTGCTGCAGGGCCGGCCCATCGGCGAGCCGGTGGCCCACTACGGGCCCTTCGTGATGAACACCCGGGCTGAGCTTCAGCAGGCCTTCGACGACTACCAGCGCACGAAGTTCGGCGGCTGGCCCTTCGACGGCAGGGACCCCGTACACGAGCGCGAGAAGGGCCGCTTCGCCATCCACGCCGATGGAAAGGTCGAGCGACCCGCCTGACGCGGCGGCATGGACGCCGCAGGAATCCCCTCAGCCCGACCTTCCCCGCGACCGTCTATGCTCGGGTCCGAGGAGGTGATGGATGCTGGCGCTGACGCTGACAATGACGCTGACAATGACGCTGACAACGATGGGCTGCAACCAGGCGGACCCCAACGCGATCGCTGAGTCCTGCGGCGACCAGGAGTGCCCCGTGGGCACCGCGTTCTACGAGTCCCGCTCGGTGGAGGGCAGCTGGGACATCCAGGCCGGCCTGGATCCCACCAGCTACAGCGGCGAGATCGCCTACTCCCAGTACGGCGCCGGGGAGTGCACCTACACCTGCGAGACCCTCTACCCCTGCCAGGACGGCACGGTCCCGGTCATGACCGAGGCCTGCTTCACCTGCGCGCCGTTCAATGACGTGGACGGCGTACTGCCGGGGCATGCCTGCGAGGACGAGTAGTGCTGGCGCTCCTGCTGTTCGCCTGCGGCGTCGATGAGGTCGAGTGCTCGGACGCCTGCCCGGAGGGCTCGTCGCTCGCCAGCGGCTCGGCGCTCCGCAGCGACTCCTTCCAGGTGCTCGCCGCCAGCTGCACCGCGACCTGTGACCCCATCCAGCCCTGCCTGCCGCCCAACGTGCCGGTCTTCGAGGGCTCCGGGGAGTCCGTGCGCTTCGAGTGCCGCGCCCAGGACGGCTACGGCACGCTCCCCCGGGCGGACGATCTCGACACGCAGTACGGCTACGCCTGGGCGCCCATCCCCGCGCTGCTGGACCTCACCCCCCTGCCCGTCGCCCTCGACACGCTGAACATCGAGCCGGCGGATCGCGACCGGGACGGCAGCGACGAGCTGTTCGCCTTCGATGGCTTCGATGGGTACTGGATCGTGCCCACCGCCGGCGGCGATCTGGCGCTGGAGAGCGCCGGGACCCTGCCGCTCGGCCCCACCGCCTTCGGCGACGTGGACGGCGACGGGATCGCCGACCTGCTCAACTTCTACCCCTACAACGACCGCATCTACCTCACGAGCTGCGCCGGGCTCACGGACTTCTCCTTCGAGTCGACCTGCGGGTTCGCCGACCTCGGCGCGGACGCCGCGGCGATCACGATGACCGCGGGGCTGATGGCCGACGCGGACGGCGACGGCGACGAGGACCTGTTCGCGGTGGGCGACCGGGCCTGGTACAGCGAGAACGTCGGCGGCGCGCTCACGGACTTCGTGAGCCTGGGCTCGGTCGGCAGCACCAGCGCCTGGCCCTGGGGGCCGCTGTCCCTGGGCGACGTCAACGGCGACGGCCTCTCGGACGTGCTCGTGCGCGCCACCGCCTCCACCACGGACCACTGGATCGCCCTCGGCGGCGCGCAGGGCTGGGGGGCGCTCCAGCCCATCCTCGACGGCGCCAACGCCGCCGCGCTCGCGGACAGCGACGGCGACGGCGTGGACGAGCTGGTCACCATCGAGGCCGACGGCGCGCTGGGGGTCTACACCTGGGCGAACGGCCCCGCGCTGGAGGAGAGCTTCCCGGCGGCCTACGAGGACACCCTCCGCGCCCAGCACTGCCGCGGCGTCGACTGGGATCAGGACGGCGTCGAGGGCGTCGCCTGCGCCCAGGACGCCACCATGCTGGTCTGGCGGGACGGCGCGCTCTGGGACGTGCAGCGGCCGCCGGACGAGGTGCCCTGGCAGCTCTACGGGGACGCGCACATCCTTCAGCTCTCCGACGGCCCCGCCTACATCGGCTTCACCACGACGGCCGGCCAGACCCTGGCCCTCGGGAGCCGCCCATGATCGCGCTGCTGACGCTGCTCGCCTGCGGCCCCGGGACCGACGAGGCCTCCCTCGCGATCGACTGCCTGGGCATGATGCACAGCCCGATGGCGGGCACCAGCTGGGCCTCCATCCAGTCCGCCGCCCCCACCGTGGATCAGGCGACGGGCGCCGCCATCAAGCGCTGCGCCTGGGTGGGCTCCCGAGAGCTGAACGCCGGCGTCTCCGTCATGTCCACCATGGAGACGACCGAGGCCAACGGCATGACGCCCATCTTCTACTTCAACGGCGAGACCTGGCGGGCGCTCTCGGGCTCGCTCGAGTTCGACCGCCTCGACTCGCCCCGGAAGGCCTCCGGCACCTACACCGTGCAGGCGGTCCCGCTGGAGAGCTTCTCCTCGACGGAGAACTTCACGGTCTCCGGCGCGTTCTCCTGGTGCGACTACCTCATCGAAGAGGACTGCCCGGACACGCCGGTGGACCCGCTGGAGGACCGCTTCGAGCTGAGCGCCCCTCACCTGGGCACGACCAGCGGCGGCCTGAGCCAGTGCAGCATGGTGTGGGACCGGGACGCCGAGGCGTTCATCTTCGACATGCAGTTCGGCACCGTGAGCGGCCTGAACGTGGGGCGGCTGCTGGCGGACGAGTGCGGCGGCGGCGTCAGCACGCTCCCGCCCAACCGCCTGACCTTCAAGGCCGCGGGCGTCACCGGCCCGGGGACCTACGGACCGATGGTCGCGGAGAACCAGCCCGGCGGCCTGCTGCCGTCGCTCGAGGCCACCCGCCCCCAGGCCCTCGACAGCGCGACCGCCCTGGACTCGCGCTGCTCGGTCTTCCCCTACGAGACCGTCACCGCCTCGGGTCCGGGCAGCGCCTGCACCTTCAGCTTCGACGAGCAGAGCGTCCAGATCGACTGCGACGACGTCGTCGAGCGCGCCAGCCTCAGCGCCCCCAACACCTTCGAGGTGAGCGGGGCCCTGTCCCTGCGCGCCGACTGTGTGCTGACCGAGCGCTGATGAGTATGAGGATAAGGAGCCCCATGAGCATGCGAGCGATTGTTGTCTTGAGCGCCCTGTCGGCCGTGGCGCTGACCGGCTGCAGCGCGGGCTACCCCGAGCTCGCCGGCGAGTGGGCCGGGCTGTGCACGGCGGGTGGCGACGAGCTGCCCTTCGAGATGTTCGGGCTGAACACCTACCAGGGGGCCGGCTACGTCACCGGCGGGAGCGGCGAGAACGATGCCTACCCCATGAGCGGACGGCTGGAGATCGACGGCGCCTGGGTCAGCGGCTCCGGCACGCGCATCTACTGCCTCGATGAGGGCGGCTGCAGCCTCGGCGCGGGTGAGCTGGAGGATGTGCCCGCCGACTTCTACCGCTTCGAGCTGAACGTCCTGCAGGAAGAGTACAGCTACCGGTTCATCGCGGACGGCGTCCAGGAGGATCGGAAGTCGCTGGACGGCAACTGCTGGTCGCCGCTGAACGGCCAGTGGGGCACCTTCATCGCCGAGCGGGTGCAGAACCCCTGGTACGACGCCCACGAGACCGAGCAGACCCACCCCGGCATGGACTGAGGCCAGCGTGATCGCCGCCCTGCCCTGGTACGATCTGGCGGAGCTGCGGGGGTGGACCGATCGCTTCTGGGCCGGCTGGGCCGCCCACGCCCGGACGCTGGGAGTGGACGCCCCCGAGGTCCTGGACCGGACCACGGATCCATACGCGCTGCTGGAGGCGCCGGGGCTGCTGGTGAGCCAGATCTGCGGCTATGTGGTGCCGGCGCTGGGCCAGGATCGGGTGATCCCCTTGATGACCCCCCGGTACAGCGCCCCGGGCTGCGAGGGCAGCCACTACCGCAGCGTGATCGTCGTCGGCCCGCGCGTGCGCGCCGCCGGGCTGGAGGCGCTGCGCGGCGCGCGCTGCGCCATCAACGACCCCCTCTCCCACTCCGGCTGCAACAGCCTGCGCCTGCTGGTGGCCCCGCTGCACCGGGGCGGGCGCTTCTTCACCGAGGTGGTCGTCACCGGCGCTCACGAGCACAGCGCCGAGGCCCTCGTCCTGGACCGGGCGGACGTAGCCGCCCTGGACTGTGTCACCTGGACCCTGCTCCAGCGCGCCCGGCCGGCGCTGACCGCGCAGCTCCGGGTGATCGGCCGCACCGCACCGGCGCCGGCGCCGCCCCTGGTGACCTCGGCGCGCACCCCGCCCGCGGTGGTCGCGGCGCTGCGGGAGAGCCTGCGCCGCTGGCTGGTGGATCCCGCCGGCGCGGAGGCCCGCGCCGCGCTGCTGTTCGACGGCGCGGATCACCGCCCCGCGGAGGACTACGCGCCCATGATGGCCCAGGCGGCCTCCGTCCACGCCCTGGGGTATCGCGAGCTGAGCTGAGCGGATAAGCCCTCCAGTCCGGAGGTCGAATGTTCACAGCGCTGGCACTGATCACCCTGGGCGGGGCGTCCGCCGACGAGGGCATGTGGCTGCCCGAGCAGCTCCCCGAGATGGCTGACCAGCTCTCGGAGATGGGCCTCGCCGTGTCCGCCGCCGACTTCGCCGATCTGGGCAGCGCGCCGCTGGGGGCCGTCATCTCCACCGGCGGCTGCACCGCCTCCTTCCTCTCCGAGGACGGCCTGGTCATCACCAACCGGCACTGCGCCACCCGCTACCTGCGCGCCGTCTCCGACGAGGAGAACGATCGGCTGGAGTCCGGCTTCGTGGCCGACTCACGGGCGGACGAGCTGTCCGTGGGGCCCGCCGCCCGGCTCTGGATCGTCACCGGCATCGAGGACGTCACCCCACAGATCAAGCGCAAGCTGGGGCCGCGGGTGCTGGGCGACGCCTCCCGACAGGGGCGGCTGGACCGCCTGGAGTCCCAGCTGGTCGCCGACTGTGAGGCCCCCGACGAGGCTGGCCGCAGCAGCCGCTGCTTCTTCACCGATCTCTACGGCGGCGTGAACTACCAGCTGGTCACCACCACGGAGCTGCGGGATGTGCGCATGGTCTACGCCCCGCCCCGGGGGCTGGCCGACTTCGGCGGCGAGGTGGACAACTGGCAGTGGCCCCGACACTCGGCGGACTTCGCCATGGTGCGGGCCTACGTGGGCCCCGACGGCGAGCCCGCGGACTTCGCCCCCGAGAACGTGCCCTACAAGCCCCCGTACTGGCTCACGCCGTCCGCCGAGGGCGTCGCCCCCGGCGACTTCGTGGCCGTCACGGGCTACCCCGGCGGCACCGACCGCTACGCCCGCGCCTCAGAGCTGCTCTTCCACATCGAGACCGTCTACCCCGCCGAGCTGGCGCTGCGCGACGAGCTGATCGCCGCGCTGGAGGCGGCGATCGACGACGCCCCCGAGGCCGCGGCCCGCGTCCAGCCCACCGTCGACTCCCTCGGCAACTACCGCAAGAACTTCCAGGGCATGCTCGACGCCTTCGATCGGCCCGGGGTGCTGGACATCAAGCTCGCCCAGGAGGCGGCGCTGGAGGGCTGGTTTCGGGAGTACCCCCAGGAGTCCGACCGCTGGCTGGAGGCGGCGGACGAGCTGGAGGTGCGGCTGGACCAGGCCAGGACCACCTGGGAGCCCGAGTGGCTGGCCCGGCGGCTGCTGCGCAGCGGGGCGCTGCTGAACCACGCGCACACCGCCGTGCGCTTCGCCACCGAGCGCAAGAAGCCCGATCTGCAGCGGGAGCCGGGCTACCAGGAGCGCGATCTGGAGCGGACGGGGCACTGGGCCGCGGCCCTGGAGCAGAGCCTCTGGCTGCCCGCCGACCGGGCGACCATGGCCATCGTGCTGGCCCACACCCAGGCGCTGGCGGCGGACCAGCGCATCACCTCCCTGGACGCCTGGCTGGAGCGTCAGGGCGGGGTGGAGCCCGCGCTGGACGCGCTGTTCGACGATCCCGCCCTGACGGACCTCGACACCCGGCTCGCCCTGCTGGGCGCTGACCTGTCCGAGCTGGAGCGCTCGGAGGATCCCTGGGTCGCCCTGGCGGTGGCTCTGGAGAGCTGGCTGGCCGATCGCCGCCAGGAGGGCGACGTGCTGGCGGGCGCCAGGCTGCGGCTCGTCCCGACGTACATGCAGGGCGTGCGCGCCTGGAGCGGCGGTCTGATGTACCCGGACGCCAACAGCACGCTGCGTGTGACGGTGGGCCACGTCCAGGGCTACAGCCCCCAGGACGGGCTGGTAGCCGCCCCGCAGACGACCCTGAAGGGCCTGATCGCCAAGGTCGGTGAGGCCCCCTTCGACGCGCCCGCGGACTACGTGGAGGCCGCGGCGTCGGGGCCGGAGTCCCGCTGGGCAGACCCGGCGCTGGGCGACGTGCCGGTGAACTTCCTGACCACCCTCGACATCACCGGCGGCAACTCGGGCTCGCCGGTCCTGGACGCCCGGGGGCGGCTGGTCGGCCTCGTGTTCGACGGCAACTACGAGTCCATCTCGGCGGACTGGGTCTTCGAGCCCGACATCACCCGCGGCATCTGCGTGGACATCCGCTACCTCTACTGGGCGCTGGAGGTCGCGGAGGCGCAGGCCCTGCTCGAGGAGCTCGGGATTTGAGCGGCCCCCTGACGACCAGCGGGCTCCGCCCCGAGCAGATCGAGGCTGCCCTGGCCGCGCTCAAGGCGGCGGGCCGCAGGCGCGCCTTCAACCGGCTGGCGGATCGCGCCGCCCGGCGCTTCCCGCCGCTGGCCCTCTCCTGGTGGCTGCCCGGC
>Ga0316204_10012979_pt1 | contig 10043 bp, 7 predicted proteins | sample 6monrhotite_MG_2_FD_205661 | JGI IMG/M metagenome (GOLD analysis project Ga0316204, IMG submission 205661) | Microbial mat bacterial communities from mineral coupon in-situ incubated in ocean water Damariscotta River, Maine, United States -... | ecosystem: Environmental > Aquatic > Marine >... | reverse complement strand
CAACCAAAGTTGCCAACGCTTCGCCTTCAATGTCTTCGGCAATGATAACCAGAGGACGTGAAGATTGCATCACAGCTTCCAAAATTGGCAGCATGGCTTGCAAGGACGTGAGTTTGGTTTCGTGGATGAGGATGAAAGGGTTTTCCATTTCGCAGGTCATTTTGTCAGAGTTGGTGACAAAATATGGCGAGGTATAACCGCGATCAAACTGCATGCCTTCAACGACGTCGAGTTCGGTGTTGAGGCCTTTGGCTTCTTCAACCGTAATCACGCCTTCGTTACCAACGCGTTCCATCGCTTGGGCGATCATGGCGCCGATTTCGACTTCACCGTTGGCGGAGATGGTGCCAACTTGAGCCACTTCAGCAGATGTTTTGACCTTTTTGGAACGTTTTTTAATGTCACCGATAACGGCTTCAACCGCAATGTCGATACCACGTTTAAGGTCCATAGGGTTCATGCCAGCGGCAACTGCTTTGACGCCTTCGCGAACGATGGCTTGAGCCAGAACGGTGGCCGTTGTGGTGCCGTCGCCTGCTTCGTCATTGGTGCGGGAAGCAACTTCCTTCACCATTTGCGCGCCCATGTTTTCAAATTTGTCGCTGAGTTCGATTTCTTTGGCAACCGTGACACCGTCTTTGGTGATGCGGGGTGCGCCAAAGGCTTTGTCGATGACCACGTTGCGGCCTTTAGGCCCCAAGGTCACTTTGACAGCATTTGCCAGTGTGTCGACACCAGCGAGCATACGATTGCGCGCTTCGGTACCGAATTTTACGTCTTTAGCAGCCATAGTTAAAATCCCTTACGTCTGGATTGGCTTGAAATGTGAACAAAAAGAAGAGACCCAAAGGGTTATCTTTTCTTTTTAGCGGGGGCTTTCTTAGCCGGAGCTTTGCGTGCGGGCGCTTTTGGCGCAGGTTTGGAAACTTCAATCACGCCAAGGATATCACTTTCCTTCATGATCAAAAGATCTTCGCCATCGATGGACACTTCGGTTCCACCCCATTTGCCAAACAACACACAGTTGCCAGCTTCGAGTTCCAAAGGAACAACGGTGCCGTCTTCGCCACGTGCACCGCTACCAACGGCAACAATGATGCCTTCGGAAGGTTTTTCTTTAGCGTTATCAGGAATGATAATGCCGCCAGCAGTTTTTTCCACAGACGCGAGGCGGCGAACCAGCACACGGTCATGGAGGGGTCTGAACTTCATAATTAAATCTCCTCTAGAAGCCCTACAAAAAACACGAGACGGACAGAGCTGTTAGCACTCTGTTGTATCGAGTGCTAAGGATGTAGGGTGCACCCGTCCGTGTGTCAACCGTTCGGCGAGATTTTTTATGGGTTTAGGCTTAAGAATCTAAAAGAAATCAGCCGCATTCCACATCACCAAAACCTTGCCGCGATAGGCATAGACTTGGATCGGTTTTGGAACCGCCGGAACATCTTTTACTTTCAGGGTCGCCATGACCACGCCTTGGGGATGGGCTTTGGCCCAGTCATCGCGATCGGTGAATTTACGCACGACGTCGATCGATTGGGTTAGGCGGCCCAAAAACTGAAATTCACCGTGGTATTTTCCGATGTAAGCCACGGGACGACCTTCGTCTTGATAGGCCCGGACTTGAAGGGCGGCAGGTTCCAGATTGTAAGCCACGGCCAAGGCGGGCGCTGCCGTCATATATAAAGACACGATGAAAGCGGTCACGGTGATCGCAATCAGCCGCACTTCGGCGCTGGGCCCCCCGGCGCGTCTAAAGGCAAAAACGCCACTCAGCAGAATGGTGGGGATCAGCCATAACGGTTGGGCCAAGTTGGACCAGTCGGGCAGGGGCCGTTTGAGCATGGGTTCAATAGCGTCTTTGGCCAAAAGTCCAACAAAGATAAGCAACAGAAGTCCGCCTAAAAACAACACCGGAACACGATGCCCTCGGTCATTAGACGGGCCCCTATTTTCTTGGGTTAGAATATAGGCCGCAAATAAGGTGATGGCCGGAAAGGCGGGCAGCAAGTAGTGGGGTTGTTTGCCGCTGATGGCGGAAAAAATAACAAATGAAGCGCCTGCGCAAATTAACAAAAAGCGCACGCCTCCATCTTTCGTGCTGGCACGTAAGCCTCTGTGTTCTTTCCACGCCTTTCTAAAGCCTATGCCTTTCCACAAGCGCGGCCACAAAGTCCACGGCAACAACAACGCCGGCATGACCAAGACAAACCAATAAAAGGGGCGGCGGTGGGCAAAGGATTTGACCATACGATCGGCGCTTTGCTTGATGAAGATAGCATCGCGGTATTCCGGTCCACCGATGAGAGCGGCGGGAATTGCCCACGCCAAAGTCATCGCCAAGCCGACCAAGACGCTGGCAAAAACGCCCGCGTACCATTTGCGCCATTTTGCATCACCACGGCCAAATCCTAAATATGGTCCCCACAAAGGGGCGGCCAAGGCGACGGGCAAGGTGTGCACCAAAATGGCTGGACCTTTTGCCAAGCCACCAATGCCAATGCCGACGCCTGCAATGAATACACCCAACCAAAAGCCTTGCCCGGTTATAAACCCTTTCCAGGCTTTGACGGTGCCCAAAAGAGCCAAGACGGCGGCGAAGGTGACCAGCATGTCAAACATGGTCATGGTCGAAAAGACGGTCCAATAAACCCCCGTCACCAGGATCATCGGTGAAATCCAAGCGCGTGTCGTTTGCACCTCTGGATCGACATCAGGCCATAGTTCGCGGGCCAGTTTGGCGGTTAAAAACAACGTACCCAAACCAAACATCGGGGCCACCAGGCGCGCCCAAACTTCAGACACACCAAAAATTGCCCAGCCCAGTTGCATGAGCCAAAACAAAAACGGCGGTTTGTGGCTGTACACTTCGCCATTTAAGGTCGGCACCCAAAAGTCGCCATTGGACCACATTTCCCAGGCCACGGTGATGTATCTGGTTTCGTCAATTGGCAACACGGGCCGCAACAACAAAGCAGACCCCATTAAGGTGCACCAAATTAAAGTGGTGATCCAGGCGTCTAATTGAGAGTTTGAAGATTTGGGGTTGGTGTCGTTCACGGCTGTTCGGTCTCGCTTGTTTCGGGTTCGCCAAGCTCATGGTCGATGGAGGCATCCAAAGACTTGCCATGGCGGAAGTGGCGATAAAGATAAACGCCCAACGCGCCAGAAGCTACAAACAAAATGACGCTGAGCAAAGTGCTCTGTACCGGGTCCACGGCAACGCCACTGCCAAGAAGGGCGAAAATGAACGTTTGCGGCACATAACCGATGGCCGACCCGGTAAAAAAAGGTACGGCGCGGATGCTAGAGACCCCGGCGGCTAAGTTGGTGGCAACGTTACTGCCGACAGGCAACATGCGCACCAGCAAGGTCATGGAAAAGGTGTTGTCGTGTAAAAAATCATCCAAGCGACGAATGCGTCCAGAGAACTTTTTTTGCACCGGGCCACGGGCCAAAAGTCGAGCATAATAAAAAGAGCCAATGCAGCCCAATGTGGTTCCCAACAGCATTAAGCCGCTGCCCAGCCAAATGCCAAAGGCGTAGCCCGCGAGGCTGGAGATGATTTGCCGTGGCAGGCCGATGCCGGTGGCGATGGCGGCGAGGGCTAAAAACAACAGCTCGCCCGCCATGCCTTGGCCCTTGATGTGCAGTTCAATCCAGTCGTTGGTCAGCACATTGCCAAGGTCTTGGGTGTGCCAAAGGTAAAGCGCACCTGCGACGGTCGCCATGACCATAATGCCACGCAGGATATGGGCAAAATTCATCAGACGGCTAACCTTTGTCGGCTCGGTGAACGATGGAAATTTTTGGTTTGGAGCCGCGAGCTGTCAACCACATCACGCCCAACAGATCACGAACGGCCACCGAAAGCCGATCCCACATGCCGTATTTAGACGTGCCCATTTCTCGGTTGCGGTGGTTGACTTCAATCGAAATGACTTCGCCACCGCGCCGGATCATAAGGGCCGGAAGGTAGCGGTGCATATGGTCAAAGCGCGGCATGTCTAGGAAAGCTTCGCGGCTGAACACCTTAAGGCCACAGCCGGTATCGGGCGTGTTGTCGCCCAATAAACGGGATCGAACGCCATTGGCCAGTTTCGACTGAAAGCGTTTCCATTCGGTGTCTTTGCGTTTGGCACGCCATCCGGCCACCAACAATAAATCAGGGTCAGGGGCGTCTTTGAGGCGGGCAAACAGGGCTGGAATGTCGGCGGGGTCGTTTTGCCCATCGCCGTCCAATGTGGCAATAAATGTGGCGCGTGCTTGACGCACTCCGGTGGCCACGGCGGCGCTCTGTCCACACGCTTTTTCGTGTTTATATACACTTAAACGGGGCTGTTCTGAGGCCATTTTTTCAAGCATCTTGGCGGTTTCGTCGATGGACCCATCGTTGACATAGACAATTTCATAATTCGCAACCCCGTCCATGGCGGCTGATATTTCTTCGATCAGCGGGCGGATGTTTTCGGCTTCGTTATGCACAGGTACAACGATGGCGATATCAAATAAGGGAGCGGTGTCAGGTGTGTTAATCATGGCGGAGTACGAACGGTCCCAATATGAACAGAGCCCCCTGACCACAAAGCCTAAGGGTGCGCCTTGCTTTTACACCTTCCGCTCCCCCCATTCCACCCTTGAGATCATGGAAAATTAAAAAAAGAACAGAAACTTTAAAATTTAGTGTATTTATCCCTTGGTCTTTTCCTCAAGAGGGGTATCCTTAGGAGAGGTAGCCTTTGCCCTTTGGGGTGAGCAGGGAAATTTGTGTAATTTAAAGAGCAAGTGATAAGTAAGACATGATCCTTCATGATTCCAAGGACCAAGCCCTACAATACGGGCGCGACACGCTGGAGCAGCTGACAAAGCGCAATATTCCAGCGACGCCAGACAACTATGCCGTTTGGTATACGCACATTTCTGGTCGGGCACCGGATTTGTCGCGCATGATCGCTATTTTGGATGATAATGGGCAAGACTTCAGTGAAGTTGTTTGCACAGATCTTTTTAATAAATTTTTCACCTCGGGAATTGATGAAGTCACGCTTCATGAAACCACGGACCGCATCGAAAACGAGCTGCAACGCATTTTGGGCTATGTCGGTGAAGCGGGGGCCGGAGCGGCAGAATACGGCAATACCCTTGCCTCGGCAAAAGGCGACATCTTAGGCTCGAAAGACGTGACCTCACTGACAAGTGCGGTGACCAAGGTTTTGAAAGAAACCCGCAAGATGGAACAAATCAATCAGGCATTGGAGGGCAAACTCACCACGTCCACCGATGAAATCGGCCAGTTACGCGACGATTTGGAAGACATGCGCAAAGAGGCCCTCACCGATGCCTTGACTGGCATTGCCAATCGTAAGCTGTTTGATATGGAATTGCGCGTGCAAACCCGCGACGCTATGGAATCGGGTGAAAAACTATCCTTGTTGATGTTGGACATTGATCATTTCAAGAAATTTAACGACAGCTTCGGTCACCAAACGGGCGATCAGGTTTTGAAGCTGTTGGCATCGACCATGACCAAGGCGGTCAAAGGCAGCGACATTGCGGCGCGCTATGGCGGTGAAGAGTTTACGGTTATTTTACCCCACACTGACTTACCGGGCGCTATTCAGGTGGCGGAAAGCATTCGTCAACGGGTGTCGTCGAAAACCCTGGTGAATCGCACCACCAAAGAAGATTTGGGCAAACTTACGGTTTCGATCGGCGTCAGTCAGTTTGAATTTGGCGAGTCCATGACCGATCTTATCGGTCGCGCGGATCAAGCCCTTTATAAAGCCAAAACCCAGGGTCGGGATCGTGTTATGAGTCAAAACGACTTAGAAGACGGGGCGCTCGATTTCAATTGATTGAAGTTAGACGTTAAAAGGTCCGCGCAAGCCTTGCTTTGCGCTTTCAAAAAGCTGAGCCCATAGATGTCAAACCGCAATGCGTCTCGTTTGAATCCATTGTACAGTTTGAATCGATTTTTACGCCACGATCAAACCGTTCTTGGCCTTTTGGCCCTGATCTCCGGCCTCTTGACTGGAACCATGGTGGTGGCCTTTCGCGAAGGTATTTTGGCCTATCACCGACTATTTTTTGATGCCCCAAACGAACGCTTGTTTCTGTATGTCGCCGATTTGCCAGGATGGCAGGTGGTGCTGGTGCCAACTCTTGGCGGCCTTGGGATTGGGCTGTTGATCCACTATACCCTAAGAGATGGGCGACCCGAAGGGGTTGCCGATGTTATTGAATCCTTTGCCCTTAAAGACGGGCAGATGCCGTTTTGGTCGGGACTACGCGCGGCTGTGGTCAATATGCTGTCTATTGGTGTCGGGGCCTCGGTGGGACGCGAAGGTCCGGCGGTGCATTTGGGCGCGGTGTTGGCTTCGGGATTGGCGAAGCGTCTTCGCTTGTCGGCACCGTTGACCCGTACGGTTTTGGCGTGCGGGGTCGCGGCGGCGGTTTCGGCATCGTTTAATGCCCCCATCGCCGGGGCCTTGTTTGCTGGCGAGGTGGTGATTGGTCACTATGCCTTAAAAGCTTTTGCACCGGTCGTTTTAGCATCTGTGACGGGCACTGTGGTGTCGCGGGCCTATTATGGTGACTTTCCAGCCTTTGTCCTTCCAGCCCATGACGTTATCACCTATTGGGAATTTCCCGCCTTTATTTTGTTGGGGGTGTTGGCCGGGTTTTGCGCCACTCTTTTCCTTAAGGGTATTTTTAAGGCTCAAGACTTTGCCATAAAGCTGCCTGTGCCAAGCTGGACGCACCCCGCCGTGGGTGGTTTTGCATTGGGGGTAATCGCCTTGGTTTTGCCTCAGGTGTTGGGCGTTGGTTACGGCGCAACAGATTTGGCGCTGAGCGGACAAATGACCTTGGGGCTATTGCTGGCGGTCTTGCTGGGCAAGATTTTGGCAACGACGATAAGCCTAGGGTTTGGCTTTGGCGGGGGGATTTTTTCCCCATCTTTGATGATCGGGGCGATGCTGGGCGGTGCCTATGGTATTGCCGTGACAATGCTGTTTCCGGCGCTTCATGCGGGGGCCAGTGGCTATACTTTGGTGGGTATGGGGGCGGTGGCGGCGGCGACCTTAGGAGCGCCAATTTCAACGGCCTTGATTATTTTTGAAATGACCGGGGACTATCAATTAACCCTAGGTGTGATGATGGCCGTGGTGACGTCAACGGGCATAACGCGACACTTTTTAGGACGCAACTTTTTCACTATGCAGTTGGAAAAACGGGGCTTGGATTTACAAGAGGGCTTTGAAACTCAAATTCTCAGTTCCCTAAAAGTCGCAGATGTGATGGAAATCGAATCCGACACGATTTCGCCGCAAATGGCCTTGGCCGATGTCCGTCTTCATTTGCAAAATGCGCTCGCAGCGAAACTGTTTGTGGTTGATGATGACGGTACTTTTGTGGGGACCATCCGTTTGGCTGAACTTGGGTCGATGGCGTTTAGCGACGCCGAAGACGATCAAAAAACCGCAATGGATGTGATCCGACTGCGTCCGCCATTGGTCACGACCAATGATGATTTGCAAACCGCGATTTTAAAAATGACCGATTCGGGAGAAAGTTTGATCGCCGTGGTGAAAGATATGCAGACCTTTAAATTCGTCGGGACGGTTGAACTCATGCACGTCCTAGCCGCCTATAACCGCGCGCTTTTGGCCAGTCGCCATGAGGAACGCGATCAATAAAGTGGATCACCACTTTTGTGTTGCCCCCAGCATGTTATACAGTCTCTTATGACCTACAGTGACCCCTTTGACTTGACCGACCCGAATGAGGCCCCACCCGCGCCCGTTCGGTCCACCGCCTATTTAGACGGTTTGAACGAAAGCCAGCGTGCTGCGGTCGAGGCGACCGAAGGTCCGGTGTTGGTGTTAGCCGGAGCCGGCACCGGCAAGACGCGGGTTTTGACCACGCGTTTAGGCCATATATTGATGCAAGGCCGCGCTCAGCCGGGTGAACTTTTGGCGGTGACGTTTACCAATAAGGCAGCGCGTGAAATGCAAGAGCGGGTCGGTTCCTTGTTAGGCACCCCCGTCGAAGGCTGGTGGGTTGGCACCTTTCACGCCTTGGCGGCGCGTATATTAAGACGCCAAGCCGAAGCGGTGGGGCTGAAATCAAATTTTACAATTTTAGATTCTGACGATCAGGTGCGCTTGATCAAACAAATTTTAAATGCCCGCGACATTGATCCCAAACGTTTTCCGCCCCGCACGTTTTCCACCGTCATCCAGCGCTGGAAAGATCGCGCTTTGATGCCAGACAAAGTGTCGTCCGCCGAAGCCATTGACCAGTTGGGCGGTCACGCGATTGAAGTTTATGAAGATTACCAAACCCAGCTTAAACGCCTGAATGCGGCTGATTTTGGTGATCTTCTGATGCTGTGCGTCAAGCTGTTTCAAGACGATCCTTCAACCTTAAAATATTATCAAAATCGCTTTCGCTATATCTTGGTTGACGAATACCAAGATACCAATGTGGCGCAATATTTATGGCTGCGCTTGTTGGCCCAAACCCACAAAAATATCTGTTGTGTGGGCGATGATGATCAGTCGATCTATTCGTGGCGCGGGGCCGAAGTTGGCAATATTTTGCGCTTTGATAAGGACTTTGCGGGTGCCAAGATTGTCCGTCTGGAACAAAATTACCGCTCGACGCCGCATATTTTGGGGGCGGCCTCGGGCTTGATTGCCAACAACGAAGGCCGCCTGGGCAAAACCCTGTGGACCGACTTGAACGAAGGCGAAAAGGTTCAAGTGCACGGCGTATGGGACAGCATTGAAGAAGCACGTTGGGTGGGTGGCGAAATTGAAGCCCAGCAGATGCGCGGCGAAGGCCTGGACACGATGGCAATTTTAGTCCGCACCTCGGCCCAAACGCGTGAATTTGAAGAACGCCTGATCACCTTAGGCCTGCCGTATCAAGTGATCGGCGGCTTGCGCTTTTACGAACGTCAAGAAATTCGCGATGCGGTGGCGTATTTACGGGTGATTGCTCAGCCCGATGACGATTTGGCCTTCCAGCGCATTGCCAATGTGCCCAAGCGGGGCCTGGGCCAAGCCACCATGCAGACGATTCATATACATGCCCGCGCGCGTGGCGTTTCTTTGACCGTGGCGATTGGTGAATTGTTGGACACAGACGAGTTGAAGGCACGGCCCAAGAAAATCTTAGGCGATTTGTTGGCACAGTTTGACCATTGGCGAGAAGAATCCCACAAGCGGACCCCAGCTGAATTAACGGACTTCGTTTTAAAAGAGTCCGGCTACAACGACATGTGGAAACTTGATAAATCCATCGACGCGCCGGGGCGGGTGGAAAACTTAAACGAACTGGTGGTGGGGCTTAGCGAGTTCGATAGCCTGGGTAATTTCTTAGAACACGTTTCGTTGGTGATGGATAACGAAGACAAACGCGATGTGCCCAAGATCACCATGATGACGTTGCACGGGGCTAAGGGTTTGGAATTTAACACCGTGTTTTTACCCGGCTGGGAAGAAGGATTGTTTCCGCACCAACGGGCGTTGGACGAAACGGGCATCAAGGGCTTGGAAGAAGAGCGCCGCTTGGCCTATGTCGGACTGACCCGAGCGCGCCGTAAAGCCATCGTTTCGTTTGCCGCCAATCGGCGGATTTTCGGCCAATGGCAATCGGCCTTGCCGTCGCGCTTTATTGACGAGCTACCCTTGGACCATGTCGAACGGGCGGGAGCTTTGGGTGTGTCGAATGGCGGCTTTGTCGAACAGGCCTCGACCTATATGGCGTCTGGTGGTGGCAATGGGTATGGCGGCGGGTGGAAACGGGCGGCGAAAAAGAAACCTGTAGAGGACATCGTTTATGCCTCTAAGGGCATCAACACCAGCGGTCTAGAAGTTGGTCAGCGCATCTTTCACCAAAAATTCGGCTATGGTCGTGTGCGCGCCTTTGACGGCGACAAACTCGACATCGATTTTGAAAAAGCGGGCTTTAAAAAAGTCATGTCCAGCTTTGTCGAAGCAACGTGAAGGTGAACTTATGACGGACCAAACCGCCCT
>Ga0316204_10012978_pt1 | contig 10043 bp, 7 predicted proteins | sample 6monrhotite_MG_2_FD_205661 | JGI IMG/M metagenome (GOLD analysis project Ga0316204, IMG submission 205661) | Microbial mat bacterial communities from mineral coupon in-situ incubated in ocean water Damariscotta River, Maine, United States -... | ecosystem: Environmental > Aquatic > Marine >... | reverse complement strand
TCACCAATGGCAGTCCCTCACCCCAACCCCCTCCCTGGAGGAAAGGGTGGAAAGTCCTCTCCCTCTGGGAGAGGATTTAGGTGAGGGAGAAAAGAAAGAAAGCCTGAAAGTTCCTCCATTACTTTTAGAAAATGCTCGAAAGTTACGTAAAGAGCAGACTGATGCAGAAACCTTAATGTGGCAGTTGTTGCGTAATCGTCAGATCAATAATGCTAAGTTTCGCCGTCAGCATCCTATTTCACCTTATATTCTAGATTTCTACTGTCATGAACATAAATTAGCGGTTGAACTGGATGGTAGTCAACATGGTACAGATGAAGGGAAAGCTCAGGATGAGAAGCGGACACAATTTATAAATGAGCAGGGCATAAGCGTTTTACGTTTTTGGAATAATGAGGTGTTCGAAAATATCGAGGGAGTGCTGGAAAAGGTTTATCAGGCATTGCTCCCTCACCCTGGCCCTCTCCCAGAGGGAGAGGGGATTTACGAGAACATCGCAGGCTTTTGCAAATCTGCACAACTGGATGAAATCACCAAACACGACTACGTCCTCACCCCTGGTCGTTACGTCGGCGCAGCCGATGAAATCGACGACGGCGAACCCTTCGCTGACAAAATGGCCCGCCTTACTGCGCAACTAAAAACTCAGTTTGTAGAGAGTGACAACTTGGAAGTGGAGATTAAAAAAAACTTGGCGGGGTTGGGTTATGAGTGTTAATTGTAGTCTTGATATTGCTGTTAGTAGTGCCAATACAGGGCTTGATGCAATTAAACGCGCACCAATTGTTAAACACGACACTGGTATAAAATGTCTTAGGATTCAAGATGTTTCGCAATGTAAAGAATACGATAACTGGGGATTTACAGAAGTAACACCTAATAATTTCTCTAAATTTCAGCTGAAAAAAGATGATATTTTAATTGCGCGAACAGGTGGTTCTATTGGTGTTAATCGTTATATCGCTGAAGATGTGCAAGCTGTGTACAACAATGGCTTGATAAGGATTCGAGTGGATACTGAAAAGTATTACCCAAAATTCGTTTACTATCTTTTACGAACAGAGTCATTTAAACAGCATATTAATTCCATAGCATTTAGCACGGCTGCACAGCCTAATATGAAGATTCGAGATTTTCTTCGTTTCGAATTTTTTGATTTGGAATTAGAACAGCAAATTTATATTGCTGATATGTTGAGTGAATTAGATGACAAAATCGAGCTCAACCGCCAAACCAACCAAACCCTCGAACAAATCGCTCAGGCCATATTTAAAAGCTGGTTTGTCGACTTCGACCCCGCCAAAGCCAAAATCATCGCCAAACAAAAAGGCGGCGACGAACTCGCACAATCACTCGCTGCACAGGCCTGTATTTGTGGGGCAATATCACTGGAGCAACTACAAAACCTTCAGCATGATTATCCTAAACTAGAGGATCAGCTTCATCCGCTGATTACACAACGTTTCCCCGATGAATTCGGATTGGATTACTGGTCACCTGAAACATTAGAAACAACAGCTGATTTATTTCCTAATGCCCTGGTTGAGTCTGAGTTGGGGGAAGTGCCGGAGGGGTGGGGGGTGAAGACATTTGGTGATATTTCTCAGTGCTTCGATTCAAAACGAGTACCGTTGTCGAAGAAAAAGAGGGAGGAGAAGAAACCTGGATGTATTCCGTACTATGGTGCGACTTCAATTATGGATTATGTAAATGAATGGATATTCGATGACGTTTACTTGCTCCTTGGTGAAGATGGTTCCGTGCTTAAAGAAGACGGAACGCCTTTTGTTCAATACATATGGGGAAAAGCATGGATCAATAATCATGCTCATGTTTTGCAGGGTAAAGATGGTGTGACTACTGAGCAGCTTATGCTTTTTATGCAGCAAACGAATATTTCTGCATACGTTACTGGGGCAGTACAGTTGAAGCTTAATCAAAAAAACATGAACAGCATTCCATTCCTTGATGCGGGTATAGAAATTAATAAGGTGTTTTACGATCTTATTAAACCAATGTACGAAACACATCGTAATATCTTTGAGCAAAATAAGATATTATCCCAACTCCGCGACAGCCTCCTACCCAAACTCCTTTCTGGTGAAGTCGCAGTTGATCTTGCCAACAGTGGCGAGGCGGCGGTGGCGTGACGGCTGAGTTCAGCGATTATTTAGTCTTTGTCGATGAAAGTGGCGACCACGGCCTGGAGACCATCGACGCAGGCTACCCTGTGTTTGTGTTGGCATTCTGTGTTTTCAGAAAGGCGGACTATACAGCGAAGCTGGTTCCGGCATTGCAGAATTTTAAATTCAAACACTTTGGGCATGATCAGGTCATCTTGCACGAAGTGGATATACGAAAAGATCGCGGCGATTTCTCTTTCTTAAAGACAAGGGAAAAGAAAGCGGCATTTCTGGGCGAATTAACCGAAATTGTAAAAACGATGCCGTTTACCCTTGTGACGACAGTCATCAGAAAAGCGCTATACAAGCAGCGCTATCAAAACCCTGCAAATCCATACCACGTTGCTTTAGGTTATGGACTGGAGAGAGTCTTTTATTGCTTGAGAACCAATGGCGGGAATAGTGGGAAAACACATGTGATCGTAGAAAAACGTGGTAATAAAGAGGATGCCGAACTGGAGCTGGAATTCAGGCGTGTCTGTGATGGCGCAAATTATGAAGGCACTCAGTTACCGTTTGACATCGTCTTTGCAGATAAAAAGAGTAACTCGGCAGGTTTACAGTTGGCAGACCTGATCGCCAGACCGGTAGGGAGAAAGATCTTGCGGCCGGAACAACCCAACAGGGCTTATGATGTGATTGAGACCAAGTTCTATCGAAACGGTAGCGGGGAGTTTCAGGGATGGGGGTTAAAATGCTATCCCTGAAAAACAAAAGGCCCCAGCGAGTCCGCCGAGGCCAGTTGTCGACCGAGAATCCCCAGTCCTTTCGAGTATTATCGGTTACCGGTAACGGTTACTCAAGCAGAAATTTGATATGAATTGGGCAGGGAAGGGCAGGGTTTGGCAAGTAAAGATGTAACCTTTTGATTTGGCAGTTGTATATTTTACTTGAATGTAGGGTTTGCAATTAGGGAATGTTGGTGAGTTACAAATGAGAGCCGGCACGTACACCAGGGATGAAGAGGTGCCGGGCATATTGTCGCTGATTTGCCAGGCGGGCTCAGCGATCAGGCCTTTATGGATTAGTCACCGCAGGTAGCGAACTGCTGCTAAGTATAGCAAATTGAGTTTTTAAATGGGGGGAGTAAAGGGTGTCGCCAGGAATTACAGAAGACCAATTGGAACAACTCTGCCTCGATTGGTTCAAGACCATCGGTTATGAATATGTCTGTGGTTACGACATAGCCCCCGATGGCGACAACCCAGAACGCAGTGATTACCACCAAATCATCCTGTTTGAGCGTTTAGTCAGCCAGTTACAAAAGATCAATCCCCATATTCCGCTCTCGGTTCTTGAAAGCGTCGCCCAGCAAGTCGCTAAACCAGAAACCCCGATCCTGATCAAAAACAACAAAGCCTTTCATCGCCTACTGCTAGAAGGGGTAAAGGTAGACTACCATCCCTCTCCCCGAGGGAGAGGGACCGAGGGTGAGGGAGAAAAGAAAACCGACTATGTGCAGTTAATCGACTTTGGCAATGAAGCGAACAATCAGTTTTTGGTGGTGAATCAATACACCATCACCGGTAGCAAAGGCAACCGCCGTCCGGATGTGATTGTGTTTATCAATGGCCTGCCGCTAGCGGTGATCGAACTTAAAAACCCGGCCGATGAAAGCGCGGATATCTGGTCAGCCTATCAACAGTTGCAGACCTACAAAGATGAAGTCAGCGATCTGTTTGTCTTTAACGAAGCGTTAGTCATAAGCGATGGGCTTAATGCGCGGGTCGGTTCGTTAACCGCCAATAAAGAACGTTTTCTACCGTGGCGCACAGTGAATAATCAAGATGACAAACCACTGTTCGAATACCGGCTTGAAACATTGGTAAAAGGCTTTTTTAGCCCAGCGCTGTTTTTAGACTACATTCACCACTTTATTCTATTTGAGCAAGATGGTGATACCTTGATTAAAAAGATCGCCGGTTATCACCAGTTCCACGCCGTGCGCGAGGCGGTGAGGGCAACGGTTACCGCAGCCATTAAACACCCGCAGGAAGAGGCGCGTGCTAACTACGCCGATCGTGTCGAACCCGGTTCTGGCAAAGCAGGTGTGGTGTGGCATACCCAGGGTTCGGGTAAGTCGATCTCGATGGTCTGTTATGTCGGGAAGTTATTGGCACAGCCAGAGATGAACAACCCGACCGTGGTGGTCGTTACTGACCGCAACGATCTGGATGGCCAGTTGTTTAATACCTTTGGGATGGCAGCGGAAACCCTAAAACAGACGCCAGTACAGGCGGGTGACCGTGATGAACTGCGCGATATATTGGCCTCACGTCAATCGGGCGGTATTATTTTCACCACGGTACAGAAGTTCGCCTTGTTGGCTGATGAAGCATCCCATCCCATCCTCAGCCAGCGCCATAATATTGTAGTGGTGAGTGATGAGGCACACCGCAGCCACTATGGCGATAAAGCCAAGCTGAATAGCAAAACCGGCCAATACACCTTTGGTTATTCCAAGCACCTGCGCGATGCCTTGCCCAGGGCCTCGTTTATTGGTTTTACCGGTACACCCATCTCTGCGCTGGATAAAAACACCCGCACCGTGTTTGGTGACTATGTATCGATCTATGATATCCAGGATGCGGTGGATGATGGCGCGACCGTGCCGATCTATTATGAATCTCGCCTCGCCAAGCTCGATATTAAATTGGCACAGATAGAAGCACTCAACGAAGAAGTCGATGAGGTGATTGAAGACGAAGAAGATCTCTCCGAGCGTGAGAAGACCAAATCCAAATGGGCCGCCCTGGAAAAGCTGGTGGGTAGTGAGCCGCGCATCCAACAGGTGAGTGAGGATTTAGTCGCTCATTTTGAAAATCGTACAGTGGCGATGCCGGGCAAGGGAATGATTGTCTGCATGAGCCGTGAGATCTGCGCCGATATGTACAATGCTATCGTGGCGATCAAGCCCGAGTGGCATGATAGTGACCCCGCCAAAGGTGCAATTAAAGTGGTTATGACTGGCTCGGCATCGGATAAAGATAAGCTACAACCACACATCTACAATAAAGAGATCAAAAAGCTATTCGAAAAACGCTTCAAAAAAGAGGATGACCCACTGCAGCTGGTGATCGTGCGGGATATGTGGCTGACCGGCTTTGATGCGCCCAATTGCCACACGATGTACATCGATAAACCGATGAAGGGTCATAACCTGATGCAGGCCATTGCTCGAGTGAATCGCGTGTTCAAAGACAAGGCCGGTGGTCTGGTGGTTGATTACATTGGTATTGCCAATGAACTTAAACAGGCACTAAAAACCTATACCGACTCCAAAGGGAAGGGTGAGCCGACACACGATAGTCGTGAGGCCTATGCCAAGCTTTTGTCCTTGATGGATGCGATGCGCGGGCTATTTCATGGCTTCGATTACACAAAGTATGAAACGGATGCCTTACTGTTACTGCCGGGTGCGATGAATCATGTGCTGGCAGAAAAAGATGGCAAGAGACGCTTTCTCGATATGATGGCGATGATTCGTACCGCCTATTCGCTGTGCAGCACGATGGACGAGGTCGAACCGCTGAGAAAGGAGATCGCATTCTTATCGGCGGTTAAAGCAGGCGTCGTGAAATTTACCACCATAGACAAACGTCGAACCGATGAAGAAAAGAATTCTGCTTTAAAACAGATCATCGACAACGCCATCGTGGCTGAAGGGGTTGCAGATATATTTGATTTAGTCGGCCTTGATAAACCTAATATCGGCCTGTTATCAAGCGAGTTTATGGAAGACGTAAAACAGCTACCCTATAAAAATCTCGCGGTTGAACTATTATCAAAGCTACTGCGTGATGAGATCAAAGCCCGCCTGAAAACCGACGTGGTCTCCGAAAAGAAATACTCTGACCGAATAATCGAAACTCTCAGGCAGTACCATAACCGTGCCATTGAAACCGCGCAGGTAATCGAAGAGCTAATTGCCATGGCCAAGGAGATGGCAGAGGCGTTTAAAGAAGCTGAGAAACTAGGCCTAAATAGCGATGAAATCGCCTTCTACCGGGCATTGGTTCAAAATGAATCTGCTGTAAAAGAACTCGGCGATAACAACCTGCGTGACCTGGCAAGGTATATCACCGAGCAACTACGCAAGAGCACCACAGTCGACTGGCAAGTACGCGACAGTGTACGGGCGAAGCTTAGAAACCTGGTTAGACGCGCGCTAAGACGCTGGAAATATCCGCCAGATAAATCAGATGAAGCGATTGAGCTTTGTATGAGGCAGGCGGAGGCTTTGAGTAATAGTTGGAGTCAGTGATTTCGATTTCCCGTTCCCACGCTCCAGCGTGGTAATGAATACGTAGGCTACGGATAACGATGATAAGGATTCCCACGGAGGACCGTGGGAACCAGAGTAAAGGATCAACTATGTCGAATAATTGGATGGTACGAGCAGGTCGCGGTGGTATTTATATTGAGGACTTTGAGAAAGGCTATGTGGCTATAGGCTGGTCTAAGCTAGGCGACCTTACTAAATATACCTCCGATAGCAGTTTTCGCGAGAAATACCTAGAAATTCACGGTAACGAAAAGCCTGCAGCTACAGCAAATGCTATTGCGATGATTTTGAAATTTCGAGATCAGATTAAGGCTGGAGATTATTTGGTGAGTTACAACCCTGAAGCCAGAGAATATTTGATTGGGCGAGATAAAGGCGAATATCGGTTTCAACCTGATGTTGTTGGTGACTTTGCTAATTTACGCGCCGTCGACTGGATTGGTAAAGTGAGCCGTGATGCGCTTACGCAAAAGTCAAAAAACTCCTTGGGTTCAACCCTAACGCTATTTTCTATCAGTCAGCCAATTATGGATGAATTTTTAGCTGTACTGGAAGGCAAACCAGTCAAGACAGCATCGCCAGGGCTAGATATTGATGATGTTGAAGTGACCCAACTTAAAGATGAAACTGTCGCCCAAAGCCATGAACTGATCAAAGATAAAATTGCAGCCTTAACAGCAGATGAAATGGAGGAGCTTGTAGCGAGCATCCTCCGTGCCATGGGTTATAAAGCCAAGGTTTCACCCAAAGGCCCAGATCGTGGCGTCGACGTGATTGCTTCGCCTGATGGTCTCGGGCTAACACAACCGCGAATCAAGGCTGAAGTTAAACATCGTGATGGATCAATGGGAGCGCCAGTCATTCGCGGGTTCATAGGTGCGCTACGGGAAGGTGATTCAGGCTTGTTTATTAGTACCGGCGGCTTTACGCGTGAAGCACGCTACGAAGCAGAGCGCTCGACCTTTCCCTTAACATTGATTGATCTGGATGATTTGGCAAGCCTCATTGTCAGCCATTATGAGAGTTTTGATCTAGAGGGCCGGGCCTTGATTCCATTAGTAAGAATTTATTGGCCTGTTGACTGATTCTGGTGCTGTAGAAGCCTGTATTATTTGAATTGCAAAAAAAGGGTAAGACCAGACCAGACTCGAATGGCACTAACTTACGCGTACTCATATCTGGGGACACAATACTTATATCCGAATTGTGTGCCGCGACCTGGAATAAATGTATACAACAAAAAATGACTGGCCAGAAGAAGCGATTATACCTTTTAATGATTTAGAGCCTGAAGCTATCAGGTAAGCAGAGATTAACTGTGACACATAAAGCCATACCTGAAAACTTCCGCAATTGGGCCTGCTCTTACTCAGGCTGTGATGGTGGTAACCCTGATGCTGATATCTGGCTGTGTGGCATAGAGTGGGGTGGAGGAAGCCAGGGTGATTATTACAGTGACAGTCTACCGGCGGAAATTAAAGCAGGTACTGTCACACTTGAGGAGAGTAAGTTTGATTGGAAAGATAGCGTCAGCTATACCTACGGCCGTAGCTTCGCCAAGTTGTTTACGGCTATTAAAGAAAAGCCTGTAGCAGACTATAAGGACTTGGCATTGAACACCTGGGATGGCTCAGAGTTGTTCAAACTTAACCTTTACCCTATTGCCTTCGACTCTACAGATCATGCCCTTTGGAATGAAAATAGGATGGCTAATTTAACCGGTTTTGATGAGAAAAATTTGTTCCAGACCTGGTGTTTCATGAACCGCTTTCCTTTTTTCTCAAAACTTCGTGCAGAGAAGAAGCCCAAACTGATCATCTGTACAGGTGTCAGTTACCTACGTGACTTTTTTGTGTGTTTTGGTGGTACTCAGGATAATAATGGGCATATAGAATATGATGATATTGTGCCCATGTTTGAAACCAACAAAGCGAGCACTCGACGTTATTATTGGGTAAAACTCGATGAAGATACGACGCTGGTAGTGATTCCCTTCTTCTCTGGTATCCATGGCTTGAATAGTGATTATCTGTTGCAAGAGATGGGCAAGCGAATAAGGGCGATTGTTTAGATAATACCGGTTCGGATCTAAATAACTAGTATGGATTGAACAGGTATTACACTCCAAGCCTAGTGTGGACTAGGTGCTGGAAAAAGGAAGGATGATGGCTACAGTGGAAATTACAGATCAATTATTGGCAACATTACCGCCCGAAATAAGGAAGATGCCGGGAGGGGTATTGCAAAGCAGCGTGGATACTTTGCGAGATACCGATATCTATATCCTTGGCTATAACCCCGGTGGTGAGGGTGGCAGTGTGACGGTAGAGCAAAGCATCAAAAAACTACCATCACAGCATAGTAATGCCTATCTTAGCGGGGTATGGGGTAATAACCCACCAGGGGAACATTACTTTCAGCGCCGCTTACGCGACTTAACTCAGGCGCTAGGTTATGAGTTAAAGGACCTGCCTGGAAGTAACTTGATCTTTCCACAAAGTCGACAAGCTCACCTGACCGATCACCACTATGCTGAATTATGCTGGCCAGCCCATGAATTATTTCTGGATATGATTCGCCCAAAGATAATTCTAAGCATCGGCAATGGTGAGCCCAAATCCGCCTTTGGTTACCTGCGCATAAAATATAGCCGTCCCAAGGAGGTGGAACGTATACAGAGCAAGCTATCTGGCTGGGGTTGTAAACGCTTCACAGCAGAGATTAAAGGTAGACCAACCAGAGTAGTAGGCATACCTCACATCAGTCGCTACAACCCTGAACGTTACCATGACCTGTTTGATTGGATTAAAGAAGGGCTAGACCCTACATAAGCGAGTTTAGGATATTAGTTATGCAGAACAGTCACACACAAAACATTATCGTACTTGCTAGTGCCTATTGGTCGGCATTAGGGCATGAAGAGCAGCAAGCAATGGAGCGGGATGCCCTTATGCTTAGTCATTATCTTTTGGGTAACACACAGCTCGGTAAAACGGCTAGGGTGCTGTGGTTCGTTAACCGCAACAGTATCGTTGAGCCGATGCAGCAACAACTACAGCGTGCAGGCTGCCCGCAGCCGGTTGAATTTATGGTGCTAGAGGCCTCTAAGTTAGAAAATATCAAGGTAGGCTTGGTCGTCGATAATACCGATGCTGCAAACAGCACCGTGACTCAGGATGTGGAGGGCCAAAGTGGCAACATACCGTCGAAAGGCTCAAGCAGGTATGGGGTGTTGATTAGCTTAATCGTATCCCAGTAAAACCAGGTCAGAGAGCAATTGTTTCTAATGTTGAGATCAATAGGCCCAGACTCCTTTGATTTCTCTATCAACCGATTTTTTCTATATTTGTGAATGATGAAATTTATAAGACATATCCAGCGCTGTAACAATCACAACCCTGATGACTATGTGCCGTTTGTGGTGGATGACCAACTGATAGGGCGCTTCCGCCATGCCTTTGCAGAAAGCTTGTCGGATTGGCCTGAGGTCTTTGCTGTGAAAAAGAGCGCTGTTTCTCTGCACGAGAAACTTCAGGGCTATGAGCAACGTTCATTCGTCATTGATGAACTATTGC
>Ga0316204_10012977_pt1 | contig 10044 bp, 9 predicted proteins | sample 6monrhotite_MG_2_FD_205661 | JGI IMG/M metagenome (GOLD analysis project Ga0316204, IMG submission 205661) | Microbial mat bacterial communities from mineral coupon in-situ incubated in ocean water Damariscotta River, Maine, United States -... | ecosystem: Environmental > Aquatic > Marine >... | reverse complement strand
GTGCTCATCGCGAGGGTGTCCGGCGAGGTCCACTCGCCGGTCCAGCCGGGGCCAGCTCGCCTGCAAAGCCGGGCGCTCAGTCGGCCAGCCCGCGCTCCAGGGCCTCGTGCCCCACGCGCTCGATGCGCTCGTCCGCCACGTCGCGGCCGTACTGCACCAGGACCACGCCGTAGAACAGGGCCCGGAAGCGGGCGCGGTCGCGGGTGGCCTGGTCGACGCCGACGCCGAAGCTGCGCTCGTAGGCCGCGACCAGGTCGGCGCGCGCCTCGCCCGCCAGGAACGACCAGGCGATCGACAGGTCCATGGCCGGGTCGCCCAGGTGCGTGTCGCCCCAGTCGATCAGGCCCGCCGGCAGGCCCACGCCATCGACGAGCAGGTGGCGGGCGTAGAGGTCGCCGTGCTGCAGGCGTGGGGTCCCGGCGGACCACGGCGCAGCCTCGGCCAGCTCGATGGCCCGGGCGCGGACCTCCCGCGGTTCGACGGTGAGGCCACCGGGGAAGACACCGACGGAGACCGAGAGCTCGCCCCCTGCGGCCGGACGAGCCCCTGGGCGGCCCGCCGGCGCTCCCGGCGACTCAGGATCCACCAGGGCATCGAGCCGCTCCAGCAGCTGCCCCAGGCGCTTAGGCTGGGCCGTGCGTCCTATCGTGTCCTGGGGTGCGACGGCCTGGACCCGCTCGTCGGCGCCGAGGCCGTGCAGGCGGCCGAGGAACTTGCCCAGGGTCGCCGCCCCCGCGGCACGCACCGAGGCGGGGACCGTCACGCTGCAGGCGGTCGCGCCGGGCAGGGCGCGGTAGCCGCCGAAGGGCCAGGGGTAGTCGCCGCTCGGCCGCCCGACCAGGGTCGGATCGGGCACGGCCAGGGCGGCGTCGGCCAGGGCGCTAGCGACCAGCGGCAGCACGGCCAGCTCGACCTCCATCAGCTCCGCACCGACCGCGCGCCGCGGCAGGCGCAGGACCCACTCGGCGCCTTCGCGGTCGGTGGCGAGGTAGGCGCGGTTGTCCCAGCCAACGCCGAGGTCCGCGAGCGGGGCGTCGGCGTCGAAGCGACCGGTGAACTGGGCGACGAGCAGGCGCCGCACGAGCTCCGGGGGCACCTCGCGCTCGGGCACCCAGGGAGCGGCAGCTGCGCCCTGGTGCTCACCCCCAGCTTCGCGTTCGTGCGAGCCCTGGGGCTCGGCGCTCACAGCATCCACCCGCCGGACAGCACCAGGTCGGTGCCGGTCACGTGGTTCGCCTCGGGCGACATCAGGTAGCAGGCCGCCGCGGAGACCTCGTCCAGGGTGCCCGGGCGGCCCGCGGGGATCGCCGCCTGGAGGGCTGGATCGAGGGTCGTCACGTGGGCGCCGTCGTGGGGCACGAGCCCGGGCGAGAGCATGTTCACGTTGACGCCGAAGGGCGCCTCTTCGACGGCGGCCGAGCGCGTCAGCACGAGCAGCGCGCTCTTCGCCGCCGCGTAGGCCGCGCACTCACGCCGCGCACGCAGGCCCTCGAGCCCCGCGCAGCCGAAGAGCAGCAAGCTCCCGCCACGCACGCGCAGGGGCGCCCGCACCGCGGCGAGCAGGTTCATGGCCGTGACCACGTTCGAGCGCCAGAGCGCGTCGAGGGTCCCGGCGTCGGTCCCGTCGAGCCGCGCCGCGTGGTAGCCACCCACCGAGCTGCACACGCGGTCGAGGCGACCCTCCGCGGCGACGATCGAGTCGACCATAGCCCGGGTCGCGTCCCCATCGGCCAGGTCGACCTGGTGCAGGCGCCCCATGAACTCGTCCCTTAGCTCGTCCGCACGTTCTGCCGATCCGCGCCAGGTCACGTGCACCTTCAGCCCGCGCTCGGCAAGCCCGCGCGCAACCGCCAGCCCGAGCCCACGCACGCCACCCGCGACCAGCGCGATCTGTTGTTCCGAAGCCATGGGCACGAAGCTACGGCGGCCAGTCCCCATCGGCTACCTCCGGCCCGGAAAGCCGCCCCTGACCCCGTCCCGACTAGTCCAGGAAGCCGACCCGCGAGAGCGGCCACATGCGCAGCTCGACGCGGCCGCGCATCAGCTGCGCGTCGACCTGGCCGAACTCGCGGCTGTCGCTGGAGCGCGGGCGGTTGTCGCCCAGGACGAAGAAGCTGCCGTCGTCCACGATCGTGCTGAGGAAGGCCGAGGGGTCGATGTTCTCGACGTAGGGCTCGTCGATCAGCTCGCCGTTGACCCACAGGCGGCCTCCGCCGAGCACGACGCGGTCGCCGGGCAGGCCGATGACGCGCTTGACGTAGTCGACCGTTGGGTCCAGCGGGTAGCGCAGGACCGCGACGTCACCGCGCTCGTAGCCGAACAGGTCGGTCCAGGGCTCGACCAGGATCCGGTCGCCGTCCTGGAGCCCAGGCATCATCGAGCTGCCGCGCACGACGGGCGTGTGGAAGGTCAGCGTGTAGACCGCGAGCAGGAAGAGACCGGCGCGCATGCCCTTCAGCCAGCCGTTGGAGGCGCGTCGGAGCCGGGCGCGCAGGCCGCGCGTCTCTTCGGGGAGCTTGGGGTTCGTCACAGGAACCCTATCGGGACACCACCGGACCGACCTTTATCCCTTTACAGGATGACTCCGAGTCGGGATCCTCGGGCCATGAGCGAGGCCTACGACCCCGCCGGCGCCCCAGGAACACCCGAGTCCGCTGGCCCCGGCAACTGGCACCCCACCAGGGGGTCGATCCTGAGGACCTCGGGCATGCTGTTCGTCGCGATCGCCGTCTCCGACGCCTTCGCCCCGCCCTCGATCCCGATCAGCGTGCTGTACGTCATGCCGATCCTGATCACGGTCTGGATGAAGAGCCGCCGTGCCCTGCACATCGCCGCCGGCCTCGCCACGGTGCTCGCGATCAGCGTCGCTGCGGGCGTCGCGATCTTCGCCGAAGCCGGCCCTGGCGACCCGGCCCCGCTGCTGCGCACCCTCGCCGCCGGCGTCACGCTCTTCGCGATCTGGACGACTTGGCACATGGGCCGCAGCTGGCTGACCCTGGGCGAGGACCTCGAGATGAGCCAGGCGGTGCGCACCCAGACCATCCAGAACCTAGCCGAGGGCGTCGTCACCGTCGATGGCGACGAGCGCGTGCTGATGATCAACCCGGCCGCCGAGGAGATGACCGGCTGGCTCGCCGACGAGGCCGTCGGTCGCCCGGTCGACGAGGTCGTGCGGCGCGAGAAGGACGTCATGCTGGTGCCCGAGGACATCGTCGCCCCCGGCATGGGCGAGGTGCTCGTCTCCCGCGCTGGCCAGACGCGCCCGGTCGAGGTCACCGAGGCCGAGCTGCCCGGTGGCTACGTGCTGGTCCTGCGCGACGCCGCCGAGCAGCGCGACCGCGAGGGCGCCATGCTACGACTCGCCTACCGCGACCGCCTGACCGGCCTGCCCAACCGCGCCTCGCTGCTGGACCGACTCGACCTCGAGCTGGCCCACACGCGGCGTCACGGGACCCAGCTCGGGCTCCTGTTCCTGGACCTCGACGGGCTCAAGCGCACCAACGACGAGCTCGGCCATGGGGCCGGCGATGCGCTGCTGGTGGGCTTCGCCGAGCGCCTGCGCGCGGTCCTGCGTGAGGGCGACACCGTCGCACGCCTGGGCGGCGACGAGTTCACCGTGCTGCTACCCGGGCTCGAGGACGCCAGCAACGCCAGCCTGGTGGCCGAGAAGATCCTCGCGGCCCTGATGCGCTCGATCCTGCACGAGGGCGTCGAGCTGCAGGCCGGCGCCAGCATCGGCCTGGCGCTCTTCCCCGCCGATGCCGCCGACGGGGAGCAGCTGCTCGAGCGCGCCGACGCGGCCATGTACCGCGTCAAGCAGGCCGGTGGCAGCGGCTGGGAGCGCTGGAGCGACGAGCCCGTTTCCGAGCTGACGCCCCACGTGCCGGACCCGACCAGCGTGAGCACGAGCGAGACCGAGCAGGACGCCGCCCACCGGGCTCGCTCCTAGGCGAGCAGCACGCCGGCCACCCCGGCGAAGCCGATCAGGGTGCCGACCAGCGACAGGGGCCCGTGGCGCGCGCCGAAGAGGCGGCCCAGGGGCAGGATGAACAGGGGTGAGGTGGCCAGCACGAGGGCGGCGATGTGCGGCGGCGCGCCACGGACCGCCGTGCTGTGCAGCGGCAGGGAGAGGATCGTCGCGACGATCGTCGGGACCAGCAGCATGCGCATCAGGAGCGGGGTGCGCAGGGGGCGCGTGAGCTCGGAGAGCTCGGCCACGATGCCGCGTGCGCCGGGGAGCAGGCCGGCGAAGGCGCCGATCACGAGCGCCGAGAGGATGCCGCCGACCAGCCGCGCGATGGTGCCGGGCAGGACGCCGACGGCCTCGAAGGCCGACGAGGCGGCGACGATGCCGAGGGCCTGGCTGAGCGCCGAGCCGAAGGCGTAGAGCAGGCCGAGGGCGCGGTCCTTGGGGTCCATGGCCGGGCCCGCGTCCGAGCTACGCCCGGCGGGGTCCAGGACGACCAGGCTGATGCCCGACAGGACGACCACCATCCAGAACCAGGTCGCCGCGCCCGCGGTCTCGCCGAGGAACAGCCAGCCCAGCAGGCCGGTCAAGATCGGGATCAGATTGCCGACCATCGCGGTGACCTGCACGCCGGCCTTGGGGAAGGCGGCGAAGTACAGGGAGTCGCCGATCGCGAAGCCGATCACGCCGGACAGGAACAGCCACCAGAAGGCGCCGACGCCCGGCAGGGCTCCGCCTCCACCGAGTCCCATCACGAGCAGCAGCACGGCGCAGCACAGGCTGTTCTTGAACAGGTTCATGCCCGCCGCGCTGGGGGGCGCGACGGTGCTGCCGACGCCCGCGGGGGGGCGGGCCTGGACCCGATCGAACAGCAGGCAGCCGAGGCCCCAAAGGAACGCGGAACCCAGGCCTGCGGCGGCTGCCAGGAGGACCGTGCTGTCGAGGCTGCTGAGGATCATCGCGGGATTCTAGGCGCGCGCCCGCTCGGAAGGGCGGCCCTTCCAATGGAGGACGCCGGGAACGTGGCACTGCCACGCTCCCGGCGTCTTGTTCCGACGCGCAGGCCAGGTGCCTGGGTCAGACGACCGGGCGCCCGTCGCTGCCCGGGGTCGGGCAGGGGTAGCCGGACTCGGGCTTGACCTCGCAGAAGTGCGTCAGGTCGCGCAGGGTCGTGCTGGCCAGCAGGGCCAGGTACTCGTCGGAGGTCCGCTTCCAGTAGTGGTGCAGGGGGCACGCGCGCTCGTCGGAGCACTCGTCCTGGCCCAGGAGGCACTTGCGGATCTTGCCCAGGTGTTCCTCGGCGTCGACGATGTCGTACAGCGAGATGTCCGAGGCAGCCTTGCCGTCGGCCAGCTTGAAGCCGCCGCTGCGACCGCGCTGACTCTTGATCAGACCTCGGGTGACGAGGGGCTGCAGGATCTTGGCGAGGAAGGGCGCAGGGACGCCGAGCTTCTCGGCCATGTCGCGGGCGAGGTAGAAGCCGGAGTCCGAGTCCTGTTGGGCCAAGAAGGTCAGTGCGCGGATCGCGTACTCGCTAGCTCGGGAGATCATGCCTGGGTCCAGGAGGGGTGAACGGGGGTGGTTCGATGCGCCTTGGCCCGATGTGGCAAAGGGCGCTTCGGGATATCAAACTAAAAAGTACAAACATCTCCCCATAGAAACCTATTGGAAGCCCAAAAATCCGAGCGGGGGAGCCCATATCCGCGGGACCGCCTGTCCCGCCACGCCCTCCCTGGGGCCCCCTAGCCCCTATCCGACCGTTCCATGCGTCGATGTCGCGGGCACGACATCTCCCCTGGTCCTGCCCCACGAAACGAGCCACCTCGAACCCTCTCGGTCCGCCTGGACAACGCGAAGCGGGGGCTCTCCAACGATGTGGAGAGCCCCCGCTCCGAATCCTCGAGGCTACCGTTAGCCGCGGGTCTTCTTGTCGTTGGCACGTGCCTTGGCCCGGCGCGCACCGGAACCCATGCCCATCTTGCGAACGCGACGCTTGCCGCGGCAAGGTCCGCCAGTCTTGATCTGAGTCTTGGCCATGATGTCCTCTATTTGCCCGTTGGGCTTCCTGGGGCGCGTCCGGCGGTCCATCCGCCATCCGTCGCCCGGGGGTGATCGAAATTCGAGCGGGCAAGGATAGCGGGCTACCGGGCCCGCGTCAATCGCTCTTCTGATCCTCGTTGACACCCGGCACGAAGGGCTTCGGAACGCGCCCCTCGGGGCCCAGGATGCGGTCCAGGCGCACCCCGGTGGCGACCCCGCCGGGTCCCGGGGGCCCCAGCTCAGCCAGGTCCAGCTCGCGCTCGAGGTTCGGGTTGGCGTCGAGCTTGTCTGCCTCGCCCGTGTAGAGCGGGCGCGTGGCCACGTGGGTCACGCCGGCGTCGAACAGGTACACGATGCCCTGGCCGTGCAGCCGGAAGCGCTCGAAGAAGCCCTTCTTGACCGCGGGGTTGGGCGTGTGATCCGGGTGCCCCACGAAGACGCGCACGCCGGCGAGCCAGGGCAGGAGCGGCGCGAGGCGGCGCTGGTCGATCGCCACCACGGGCGAGCTCTGGTCGAGGTCGAGGCCGCTGCGCGCCGCCTCGAGGTGGTCGACGAGGGCCGCGGTGTCGGGGCTCATCCACAGGTGCGTGAGCTTGCGGTCCAGCCCCTCGTTCAGCTCGGCCATCCGGAAGCCGAGACCGATCAGGCTGGCGACGAGCAGGCTGCCCCCCACCGCGGCGACGGGCAGCCTGCGCCCGGCCGCCAGGGCCTCGAGCGAGAGCAGGGCCAAGAGCAGCCAAGCGAGGGCCATGGGCAGGAAGGCCTCGACCTCCCACGGGATCAGGGGTGCGCCGTTGGTCAGGGCGGTGCCGGCCAGGATCCACAGGCCGATGGCCAGGAGCGGCGCGACGGTGGCGCGCTCGCCGATGAGGCGGCGCAGGGCGAAGGGCGTCGCGACCAGGGCGACCGGCAGGCCGAGGCCTAGGAACATGGCCTGCTCGAGCAGCGGCGGCGAGAGGTGCAGGACGTCGAGGCCGCTGAAGACCGAGCCGCCCTTGAGCAGCAGCATCTGGTGCACGAGCAGCGGCAGGGCCGGCAGGCCGATGCACAGGCCGAGGCCGAGCGAGGACAGCAGCGCGCGCGGGAAGGAGGCGGCCTCGCCTTCGGGATTGTCCGTGGCGCCGCGGGTGCCGAGCCGCGCGACGCGCAGGGCCATCAGGCCGGCGACCGCGAAGGCCGCCACGGGTGCGGTGTAGGGGCGCGCCGAGGCCAGGCCCAGGAAGCACAGGCCACCGACGAGCGCGACGGCGACGCGGCGCCCGCCGAAGTTGGGCAGACTGCCGGCGAGGCCGAGCTCGCGACCACGGGAGCGGGTCTCGTCATCGTCGAGGCGCAGGACCGCGAGGGCCGCCGCGAGCACACCGCAGAGGAAGGCCAGCTCGAGCACCAGGTGCGGCACGCCGAGCAGCACCGACGCGTAGCCGAATCCGAGCCCGCTGACCTCGGAGTGCCCGCCGTCCATCCAGGTGCGCACGGAGGAGCCGAAGGCGCTGGTGCGCCCGGCCCACTCGACGACCCAGTAGAGGTTCACGAAGGCCAGGCCTGAGGCCACGGCCAGGGCCCGCGCCAGGCGCGAGGCGAACAGCTCCGACGCCAGCCAGGCCAGGGTCAGGGCCCAGAGGATCGCCGCGATGATGCGGTCGGCGTGGAAGACGAAGGCGGCCTCGTCCTCGGGGCCGACCAGCCGACCGAGCTTGCCGATCAGCCACTCCCAGGGGCGCGCCTGGGCGCCCTCGTGGGGCTCGCTGGTCTGGTTGTTGTGCACGAACAGCCCGCCGCCGTCGAGTACCTCGCGCGCGAAGGAGCCGTAGATGCCCCCCATCGAGACGTGCAGGTTGTCGGCCAGGATGCCGACGAAGCGCCCGTCCTCGTGGTGCGTCTCGGCCGACCGGTAGGCCAGGCTCGAGGCCACGAGCACGACCAGCGCCGCGACGCAGGTCAGGATCAGGTCGAAGCGGCCGGGGCCGCGCTCGTGCTTCACCCGTCCTTCCCGGGCTCGTCGTCCTCGCTCGGCGTGGGCTGCTTCTTGGGCGGCGCGCCGTGGCCGTGGTCATCACCCATGTAGCCCATGGCATCCAGCGCCTCGCGCTGCTCCTGGGTCAGGGTCGAGTCGATGCGCAGGATCGGATCGGTCGTCGCCTGCCAGGCGTCCATGCGCCCCGTGATCTCGTCGAAGCGCGCGCGCACGTCGCTCGACCAGGAGTCCTGGTCCGCCAGGATGTCCTCGGTCACGGCCGGCCCGCCATCCATGAGGTAGAAGCCGGCCGGCCGCTCGGGCGCGGTCTCGACGATGTACTTCGAGTCGCCGTAGCGCGCGGCCATCTGGTCGTAGAAGCCCTCGGGCGCGAAGGTCTCGTGGACCATGAAGCGCAGGCGCTGCTCGTCGGCCGGCAGCTCCGCGAGGGGCTCGAGGAAGTCCGGCGAGAGCAGCGGCTTCGCGCCGCTGTCGTAGCCCCACTGCCCGCCGATGCCGGAGTACTCGGCGAAGGTCGGCGAGACGTCCGGGGTGAAGGCGGGGTAGTCGATGATGCCCGACTCGATCGCGCCGGTGGACGAGTGCACGATGAAGGGCACCAGCAGCATCTCCTCGTGCAGGAAGCCGGTGTGCCCGATGTACGACTCGCGCTCGGCGAGATGCTCGCCGTGATCGGCGGTCAGGATCGTGAGGCGCTCGCGCTCGGTGGCCGGCCGGTCGAGCAGCAGGCGGAAGAGCGGCGCGAGGGCGTTGTCGGTGAGCTCCACGTCGCCGCGGTACAGGCCGCGCACGATCGGGATCTCCTTGTCGTAGGTCTGGGAGGGATCGAGGAAGACCTCCTCGCGCAGGTAGTCCGGGATCTTGCCGGCCAGGTCACCGAGGTGCTTGCGCTCGAGCTCGGGGCCCGGGTCGTAGGGCGCGTGGGGATCGAAGAGGTGGATCCAGACGAAGGTCGGCGCGTCCTTGTCGTGGCCCTCGAGCCACTTCATCGCGCGCTTCACGACCTCGAACCCGTCGCGGCCGGGCTGGCCGAGCTCGGGGTAGTCGTAGACGTCGAAGCCGCGCTCGAAGCCGGGCTTGCCAGCCAGGAAGGTCGGCAGGAAGGCGGCGGTGTCGTAGCCGGCCTCGTCGAGGGCCATCACGATCGTGCGCACGTCCCCCGACAGGTCCATCGAGTTGTTCAGGGCGCCGTGGTGCCGCGGCAGCTTGCCGGTCAGCATCGAGCCGAGGCTCGCGGTCGTCAGCGGGATCGCCGTGTAGGCCGTGGCGTAGACGCGCGAGGCATCGGCGAATTCGTCGAAGGCCGGCGTCTCGACCTGGGCGGGGCCATCGGGCCCCGCGTACAGGTCGCGGTAGGGCCCCATGTGGTCGGACCGCAGGGTGTCGACCGTGATCAGCATCAGGTCGGGCTTGGGGCCCTTCGACTTGGAGGGGCCGGGGGTCTCGGTGGAGCAACCGAACAGGAGTCCGGCCAGGGCGAGACCGGCGACGAGACGACGCGTGGAGACGACGGGGTTCATGGGCGGAGTCTACCCCCCATTAACGAAGGGGGCAATCCGAGTCGGCTGCGGGACGCCCGCAATCCGGCCGGGGCCTCGACACCGTGTGCCGCTCGCCCAAGGGCTCGCCGAACGGACAATGTGGATCGCCCGATCCGACTCGACTCCACAGAAACGCCGCGGAGCATGGCTCTAGGCTTGCCAGGGCGCGGACCGATATGGTCGGGTAGCGTCATGTCGAAGCTGCTCACCGGACCCCGCCTGGTCGTCGAGCGCGCGCCCAGCCACCCGGACGCGCGGAGGGTGTTCGTCGGCGACCTGCAGGGCTGCCGGCGCGAGCTCGAACAGCTGCTCGTCGACATCGAGTTCCGACCCGACATCGACCGCCTCTACCCGGTCGGGGACCTGGTCAACCGCGGCCCCGACTCCCTCGGCACCCTGCGGCTACTGCGCCAGCTCGACGCGCGCCCCGTGCTCGGCAACCACGACCTGCACCTGCTCGACGTGCTCGCCGGCGACCGGCGCCTCTCCAAGGGCGACACCCTGGTCGAGGTGCTCGAGGC
>Ga0316204_10012976_pt1 | contig 10045 bp, 10 predicted proteins | sample 6monrhotite_MG_2_FD_205661 | JGI IMG/M metagenome (GOLD analysis project Ga0316204, IMG submission 205661) | Microbial mat bacterial communities from mineral coupon in-situ incubated in ocean water Damariscotta River, Maine, United States -... | ecosystem: Environmental > Aquatic > Marine >... | reverse complement strand
CTTAGTGGTTTTGCAACTGGTTCTAAAAAAACTCGATTTCACCCGATTGTCGGAAGGTCACAGATCTGCAATGATGAATCAAATGGCAGGCCCGATTCGGCGTACCGAAAGGAATTTCGAATGATTCTGAAGTTCCTGATCGAGACTATGGCCAACTTAACGCAGTTCGTTGTTATCTAAGTTTGTTTATCGCTGCTTTATCCTCACAAGATTCACTGTCGAAATTCAGGGGCTGCAAAATACGCTTAACGGTCAAATGGGCCTGAAGCGAGGCCATATTCCAGGGGTGAATGGCCTGGCAAGAGATTATTCAGTTTGTATCGCGCCGCAATGTTGAACTCAAAGAATGTCGGTGGTCGATGGTTGATCAAGATGCTCCACAGACAACGCTGATGCGAGGTCGGATTACGGCCGTGCGTGGAACGGTCGTGGATGCTTGGTTTGAAGACGGATTGCCTCCCATCGATGCGGCGCTCGACTGTGAACTCGACGGCAACGGTTCGGTGACCGCCGTGGTTCATTCCCATCTGGGGGGATCCTCGGTGCGGGCGATTGCGATCGACAGCACGCGCGGAATGCAGCGTGGTGCGCGGGTGAGTTGTACCGGATTGCCATTACGAATTCCCGTTGGGACGCAGTTGATTGGCCGTGTTATTGACTTGCTGGGGCGACCGCTGGACGGAGGTACGGAGTTATCGTGGGAGGAATCTCTGCCGCTTTATCGGTCGCCACCCCCCTCTTCCATTTGTCGCGGATTGGGTGACGTTTATCCGACGGGCATCAAAGTCATCGACCTGTTCTGTCCGTTTACGCACGGAGGACGTGTGGCGGTCTTTGGTGGCGCCGGGGTGGGGAAAACCGTGGTGCTCACTGAATTCATTCACAACGCAGTTGCCAACCTGAAAGGCGTTGCGGTATTCGCCGGGATCGGTGAACGTTCGCGCGAAGGACTGGAGTTGTGGCAAGAATTACGCGACAAAGGGTTTATGGATCGCACGGCGATGGTGTTTGGTCAGATGAAGGAGCCGCCCGGCGCGCGGTTTCTCGTAGGACTGGCCGCCTTATCGGTGGCGGAGTATTTTCGCGATATTGAAAAAAAGGACGTGCTGTTTTTAGTGGACAATGTCTATCGGCACGTGCAAGCCGGGATGGAAGTCTCGGGGCTGCTGGGACGCTTGCCCTCGCGTGTCGGCTACCAGCCGACGCTGGCTGCCGATATTGCCGCGCTCGAAGAGCGTATTACCGCCACGCAATATGGCGATATGGTTTCCGTCCAGGCGGTTTATGTGCCGGCAGACGACTACTCTGATCCAGCCATCACGCATGCCTTCTGGTTCATGGACAGTTCGTTGGTCCTCTCGCGTGACGTTGCGGCTGAAGGTTTGTATCCGGCGGTCGATCCGCTGGCCTCCTCTTCAAAGGCACTTGACCCAACAATCGTCGGGCAGCGGCATTATGATGTCGCTCAGCAAGCGCGGCGCGCATTAGGGCGGTACGAAGAACTGAAAGATCTGATCTCCATGTTGGGGATCGACGAACTCTCCGCCGAGGACCGGCAACTGGTAGGCCGTGCGCGGCGGTTACGGAATTTTCTCACGCAGCCGTTCTTCGTTGCGGAGTCGTTTACCGGCATGCCGGGACGGAATGTTCCTGTGGAGGCGACGGTCGACGGTGTCGCGTCAATTTTGGGGGGAGATTACGATGATGTCCCTGAAGAGCAACTCTTTATGATCGGATCGTTGGACGAGCTTCAGTCGACTAAACGGCACAAGGAGCAAGTATCGTGAGCTCACAGGCATTGCATGTCATCATCCGCACTCCCCGTGAAACTGTGGTCGAAGAGGACGTCGACTCACTTCGCGTTCCCACACAATCGGGACAAGTGGGACTGCGTCCGCGGTGTGAACCGAGCGTCTTGGCGGTCGAAGCGGGATTGATCTTGCTCCGATCCACGGGCGGTATTCGTTACGTGGGCACGGCGGGGGGCTTATTGCATACAAGTGGGGATTCGGCCAGCCTGCTGACACCTTTGGCCGTCGCGGGGGATGATGTCGAATCGGTTTCCCGCCAGTTAGACGCGTTGCTGTCCGCGCCGAGTGAGGAAATGGAGGTCCGCCGCACATTGGGGCGTTTGGAAACACGAATTCTTCAGGAACTGGGACAGGATGACGAGATCACCGGAACGAGTATGGGCAAACATTGATGCAAACGCCGGACGAAACATCCCGTACCGATCCCCGCTCCGCCGTTCGCCGCGATAGTCGACGTATGGCGCGGCGTGAACCGGGAAACCGTAGTTTCTGGCGTTCTCTGAGCGTGTTGGGCATGGTCGGTTGGCCAATCGCTCTGGGGGCAGTGGGAGGTGTCTTGTTCGGCCGATCCGTGGATACACGTTTTGATACTGGGGCTCGTTATACGTTGATGTTATTAACGGCCGGTGTGTTGGCTGGAAGTTTTATGGCTTGGAAAACGGTGACACAAAAACATGATTAACCTGATGACCTGCCTCTGGTGGGCGGCCGGCCTCGCCGCCGGAGTTCTGCACGCGACGATGCTATGGCGATCCTCCAGCCGCCACACAGCGTGGACACCTGTGCTGGGAATGTTACGATTGAGCGTGGTAGCGATAGTGCTAGTGCTCGCCGCCATCGCCGGCGCGATTCTCGCCGCAGCTGCGGGGTGGGCGATCGGGTTTATGGCTCTCGGGTTGAGGTTTGTCATCGGCCAGACCAATCCGCCAACGGTGGCTTCCAGGACACATTCCGAAAAATAACTCCGAAATATAACAAAGCCCAACGCTAATGGACCTGCGAATTTTTGGTGATCCCGTCCTGTTTGACATGGGCCCGGTCCCTGTGACCGAGACGATGGTCACATCGACCGCGGTAACCGTCGCTTTGACCGGAATGGCCGCGTTTCTTGGTCATACGGTTCGCTCACGTCCTCAGCATTGGCTGTCCGTTGTTGCGTACTTGGTTGTTGAGAGCTTTGACAATTTAGTGGAGGAAATCGTCGGCCGCCGCCATACGATCGTGGCGACCTTGGCCGGCAGCCTGTTTTTGTTTATCGCCGGCTGCAACATCGCCGGCCAGTTGCCGGGCGTCCACCCGGCGACCGGGAGTTTGGCTACAACGTCGGCGCTGGCTGTCGTGGTGTTTCTCCGCGTTCCGATCGCCGGCATCCGTACGAACGGCGTCTGGGGTTATGTGAAACATTATTTTCGGCCCAATCCGTTGTTGATGCCCCTGCACGTGCTTTCCGAATTGTCGCGGACGTTGGCATTGGCGGTGCGGCTTTTTGGTAACATTATGTCAGGCCACTTGATCGTGGCCTTGTTGGTCGCCTTGGCCGGTTTTCTGGTGCCGACCCCGATCATGGCGCTCGATTTGTTAATCGGATTCTTGCAGGCATACATCTTTGCCATCCTGTCTACTGTTTATATCGGCGCGGCAATCAGCGCCGGGGAGGAATAACCAATCATGACTGACCAAACGATCATCGCGATTGTCGCCATGGCGGGGGCAGCTTTGACGATGGCGCTCGGTGCAATGGGAGCCGCCATCGGCGAGAGCCGCATCGGTGCGGCGGCCATGGACGCACTGGCCCGCCAGCCGGATGAAGCATCGTCGATTACGCGTACACTCTTCGTCAGCCTCGCCATGGTGGAATCGACGGCGATCTTCTGCCTGGTGATCGCGCTGATTCTGTTGTTTGCGAATCCCTTCACCGGAACTCCGGGCGGTTAACGTGTCCCCAACTTTAACAACATTTCTGTTTGAAGCGGCGAACTTTCTCGTGCTGGCGGCGATACTGGGTTGGCTCTTCTTCAAGCCCGTCCGCCAAGCGTTGCTCGATCGCCGGGCAAAACTGGAAGACGAAGCCGCGCAGGCTGCGCAGAAACTTGCGGAGGCAGAGAAGATTCAACAGGACATCGATGCACGGCGCGCTGCCCTGCAATCGGAGTTGAATGAACTGCGAGAGCAAGGCCGTGATGCGGCGAGAAAGCAAGCCGAGGAGATACTGTCCCAAGCGCGCGCCGCCGCTGAGCGGGAGCGTGAGGCGAGCGTGCGGTTGGCTGCCCGAATGTCCGAGACGCAACGCGACACGCTCGCCGAAGTTGCGGCCGCCGCCACGGCTGAGACGGTGGGACGATTACTGGATCAGATCAATAGCCCCGACTTACAAGCCGCATTGATTGCGTCGGCTTGCCAGCAACTGGGTTCTTTGCCGCACGGGACGATCACACCCGTCAAAATCGAGTCGGCGCAGCCACTCTCTCCGCAGCAGCGCGCGGACTTGGAAAATGCCCTCGGCCCCGCGGCTGGTCAGGTGGACTTTAGGACTGCCGACGGATTGGGAGCCGGTGTGCGTATCTCGACCGGCCAAGGATTGGTGGATGCTTCGGTGAGCGGCCTGGTCCAATTTGCGCGTCAGTCTCTCGAGCAGGAAATGAGCCGGCGGGCGAACAACCACAATCCTCTGCAGAGTGTCAACGATGCCTGACCCGCCACCGTCCGTCGAAAAAGAGTTGGTCTCATCCGTTGCCGCCGTGCAATTGGCCGATGGGCTCAAACCGCGCGGCGTAGTCCGTCGTGTGGGCGACGGAGTGGCTGTGGTCGCGGGTTTGGACGATGTGCGTTACCAAGAATTGCTCGCTTTCGATTCGGGGGCCTTCGGGATCGCCTTTGATTTGCGTACCAATGATCTGGGCGCGGTACTGTTAGCCGGTGCCGCGCGTGTCCGTGAGGGAGACGGAGTGGTCGGCTTACGGCGGCTACCCGAACTACCGGTCGGCCCGGAGGCATTGGGGCGCGTGCTGGACCCGCTGGGCAATCCGTTAGACGAAGGTCCGCCACTCTCTGCTGACCACCGCCTCCCCTTATTTCGTCCGGCTCCGGAGATCATCCAGCGGAGAAGCGTTGAACAAACCTTGTGGACCGGTGTCATGGCGGTCGACGCGGCAATCCCGATCGGGCGTGGGCAGCGCGAACTGATTATCGGGGACCGAAATGTGGGAAAAACGGCACTGGCCATCGACTTCGTGTCTGCGCAGCGGATCGGCGACGTCGCGAGTGTGTACGTGATGATCGGCCAACCGATGTCGCGCGTGCGGGCGCTCCGCGCTACACTGGAGAGTGCCGGTTGTTTGTCCAACACGGCCATCATCGCCGCCTATGCCTCCGACAGCCCCGGTTTACAATATTTGGCACCACTGGCGGGGGCATCGTTGGCCGAATCGTTTCGTGACGCCGGCGGTCACGCGCTGGTGGTCTATGACGATCTCACCAAACACGCGGACGCGTATCGGGAACTGGCACTTCTGCTGGATCGGCCTCCCGGACGTGAGGCGTATCCGGGAGACATTTTTTACTTGCACGCTGAGTTGCTGGAACGGGCCGCTGCCCTCAACAACGACCAAGGGGGCGGCTCGGTGACGGCCTTTCCACTTGTGGAAACGACGGACGGCGACATCTCCGCCTATATCCCCACGAATTTGATCTCGATCACCGACGGCCAGATCTATCTCGACTCCAGTCGCTTCGAACGTGACTTGCGACCGGCCATTGATATTGGGCGCAGCGTCTCGCGAATCGGAGCCGTCGCGCAACCCCCGCCAATGCGAACAGCAGCGAAGAACTTGAAAATTCAACTTTCCCGGTTTGAATCGTTGGAAAAACTGTCGCGGGTGGGCCTGGATATTGACGTCGGAACACAGGCTACGTTACGCGACGGAAGTATCCTGCGCACCCTGCTGCGACAACAACGGTTTTCGCCTCGAAGTATTGCGCGTCAGGTGCTGACCCTCACCGCCGTGAGCGAGCATTGGCTAAGCGAGTTTTCACCTGAGCAAGCCATCGTCGTGGTCGAGGCACTTGTCGAACTCGCCCGGCAGCAGCTTCCCGAGATCGTGGCGACGTTCGATCGAGGTGAAAAGCCGGAGGAGAATTGGAAAGCAGCAGTCAATGAACTGATGGCAGAGGCACAAGCTCGGATTCCACAACAGGTGTCATCGTCGTTATGAAGCGACAACAGTTTTTACAACACCGTTTGCAAACGTTGGCCGCGCTCGGGGATGCCGTCGGCGCCATGCGCTCGCTTTCCGCGCATCACTTCCGTCGTGCACGAGAGGCGTTAACCGCTGCGCGGCAATACCGCGCTGAGATGGGGACGGTGATTGCTGAGATCGGTATTCAGCAACCGCTGCACATCGGCGTTCCTGCCGGACTATTGGTGATTGCGTCCGATTTAGGTTTGTGCAGCGATTACAACGCGAAGGTGTCTCAATTGGCCGTCACGGAGGCTAAACGTCACGCGGCCCAAACTATTTATTCAGTCGGACGCCGAGCACGTTCTGCCCTCGCGAACAACGCGCTGGTCCCCTTTCGACAATACAATGCTCCAGCGAGTTTGGAAGGCCTATCGCAGCTGCTGCTGGGACTTGCGCAGGATGTGCTGGACGATTATCTGGCAGGGAGAATTGGTAGCTTACACGTGGTCTCGGCCGGCTTTGAGGGCATCGGACATTTTGAACCCCTCTCGGCGCAGGTGCTGCCCATCGAATCGGTGACAGGCACCACGCCGCTTCGACGTTCCCCGTATGTCGACTCCGGCCATCTGACTGCGGTCGCTGTCCGTGAATTTCTGTATATCACGTTGTACGAGATGTTTCTCGATGCCCTGGCCGCCGAACACGGCATGCGGTTGATGGCCACTGAGTCGGCACTCGACTGGTTGGAAAGTACCGCGACAACCACCTCGCGGCGATTGTCCAGTGCGCGTAGCGAAGCCGCTACACAAGAATTGCTGGATATTGTCGCCGGTCGCCGGCAACGTTTGCAAAGCGAGACTCGCTGATCATTCACGCCCCAGCAATGGCACAATCGCCGTTGGTGGGGCGTGCGTTTGACGAACAGTTCAGGCGTATTGATCATGAAAACCGTTGACAGTATGCCATGCGTCCCCTAACGTCGCAATGTGGTGAATGTTTTCGGCGTCGGCCCGCGAGAGCGGTTCTGTTGATAACAAACGACCTTGGTCTACAGCGTTTCCCGCCCAACGGTTGCGCATGAACTATGTGGTCGCACTTCGCAATTCTTGAACTTTGAGCTCGGATAAAAAAACATGATCAAGCGGGTAATGGCATTGGTTGTCGTTGTCACAATCTTGATTGGCGGGCTGATTTACAGTCAGCAGCGGCCCGAATTGCTGAAGGTATCGGGGTTTATCGAAGCGGATGAAATTCGGGTCGGCTCGCGCATCGGCGGCCGAGTGAAGTCGGTCACAGCCGTCGAAGGGGCGGTGGCGAAAGTTGGCGAAACGCTGGTGGAATTGGAGCCGTTCGATCTCTTGGAGCGGCAATCCGAAGCCATTTCCCAACTTGCCGAGAGCCAAGCAGACTACGATCGAATTCGTACCGGTTTCCGTGCTGAAGAGATTGCGGAAGCGAAAGCGCGTCGGGCACAATCAGCGGCCAATCTAGAAAAGCTCAAAAACGGTCCGCGGCCTCAAGAAATTACTGCTGCCGAAGCGGAGGTCACGTTGGCTAAGTCGCAATTGAATTTGGCCACGCTGCAACATCAACGGACCGAGACGTTATTTGCAAAAATGGCCGTCACATCCGAGGAGATGGACGAAGCCGCCAGCAATCTGACGGTCGCCCGCGCTCGATTGCAGGTCCGGGCGGAACAACTTGAGCTGTTGCAAGCAGGCAACCGCGCCGAAGACATTGCGAAAGCTCAAGAGGAGTTCAACGAAGCGGACGAGGCCTGGAAGCTGCGAGTTAATGGTTATCGCACTGAAGAGATTCAACAGGCCAAAGCGGCAGTCCAGGCTGCAGAAGCTGCGCTCCGCGTCATTAACACGCAAATCGGCGAACTGACCATCAAAGCTCCCGTGAACGGAATGATCGAAGCGGTCGATTTACAACCAGGTGATTTGGTCGCGAGCAACGCGCCGGTGATCTCATTGCTCGATCCGTCACATTTGTGGGTTCGCGCTTATATTCCGGAAAACCGCTTGTCTTTCGCGGTCGGCGATGAAGTGTCCGTGACTGTGGATAGCTTTCCCCGAGAACGGTTCCGCGGACGGGTCACCTACATCGCCCGGCACGCCGAGTTCACACCGGGAAATGTGCAGACTCCGGAAGAACGGTCGAAACAAGTCTTTCGATTCAAGGTCACGCTCTTGGAGGGTTTGGACCGTTTGCGCCCCGGCATGGCGGCCGATGTGTGGTTGGACCGCGAGGAGTAACCCAGCATGACCGCGACAGTGATCAACGTACAACACCTTTCCCGTCATTTCGGACGTCTCGTTGCGGTCGATGACGTTAGTTTCCAGGTGTCCCAGGGAGCGATCTTCGGCTTACTCGGCCCCAACGGCAGCGGCAAGTCGACGATCATCCGCATGTTGTGTGGCGTGCTGGAACCGAGCAGCGGTACGGCGACGGTACTCGGGCATGATGTTGCCCATCAAGCGGAGATGATTAAACGCCGCATTGGCTACATGTCGCAAAAATTCAGTCTGTATGCCGATTTGAGTGTCAGCGAGAACCTGGATTTCTACGGACGCATATACGGCTTGGGGTCCGCTCGACTCGCGGAACGACGTGAAGCGGTCTTGGAGTTGACCTCTTTGGGTGATCGCCTGGATCAACTGGCGGGAACGCTCTCCGGCGGGTGGAAGCAACGTCTGGCGTTGGCCGCCGCGCTGATTCACGAACCGGCGGTCTTGTTTCTCGATGAACCGACAGCCGGTATTGATCCGGTTGCGCGACGCGAACTGTGGGACCTTCTGTTTGATTTAGCCGGGCAGGGGGTGACGCTGTTCGTGACCACGCATTACATGGACGAGGCGGAGCGGTGCAGCGACGTCGCCTATCTCTCGCAAGCACGTCTGATCGTATGCGGCAAACCGGACGAGCTCAAACAATTGCCCGCAGTCACGCCGGCCGGAACGAAACGTTGGGAACTGATCACCCCCTCGCCCACACAAACATTGCGCAGAGCGAATCATGTGGACGGGATCCGGGATGCCACGTTGTTTGGACAAAGAGTCCACCTGCTCACCAGTGCCGATCTCACTCCGCTCGAATTGCTCAGTCGCCTAGAGCACACAGGAGGCGATGACGACCTACGTCCGATTCCACCGACTCTCGAAGATGTGTTTGTGACCCTCAGCCGTGCGGCGGAATCTTATCAAATCGTCACAACGGTTGCTTCAGACAGCATTTCCCCGTCGCCGCTTCCAACTGACGAGACAACTGGCGACATATTGCCCGACGAAGCACTAGATCCCCACCGACATACGCGTCGTCGGCAAGGTAATACCTGGGCTGGCCTGGGGGCGATCCTGGTCAAGGAGTTTGCCCACATTCGCCGCGAGCCGACGACGTTGTTTTTCTTGTTGATTGTGCCTGTACTGCAAACGATCATCTTCGGCTACGCCATCGACACACAGATCGAAAACATTCCGACCATCGTTTACGATCTCGACGGCCGCAATTCGGCCCGTGAGTTGCGGGAAGCATTCGGAAACACGCGGACGTTTCATGTCATCGGCCGCGCCGTGGATCAGGAGACCTTCCGACGCGCACTGACTTCGGGGCGGGCCAAGGTCGGCGTCACCATTCCCCCCGACTACAGCGAGCAACTTCTGCGCGGCGAACAAGTGCACGTGCAGGTGTTGATCGATGGCAGCGACTCGCAAGTTGCAACGACGGCCCTCAACGCTACGAACTTGTTGGGGATGAACATGTCGGTGAATCGCGCGAAGGCGGCGGGCGAATCGCTGCCTGTTGTTCCCGCCCGCGATGAATTGGGGAAGGTCGCCTTGCCGATCGAGATGCGGGCGCGGCTGCTGTACAATCCCAATTTGGAAAGTTCGCACTTCTTCGTCCCCGGACTGGTCGGCATCATCCTGCAATTGGTCACCCTGTTTCTGACCTCCTTTGCGATCGTCCGCGAACGCGAACTGGGAACATTGGAACAGTTATTCGTCACCCCCGTGGGCAAGGCAGGGTTGCTGTTCGGCAAATTGGCACCCTACG
>Ga0316204_10012974_pt1 | contig 10045 bp, 9 predicted proteins | sample 6monrhotite_MG_2_FD_205661 | JGI IMG/M metagenome (GOLD analysis project Ga0316204, IMG submission 205661) | Microbial mat bacterial communities from mineral coupon in-situ incubated in ocean water Damariscotta River, Maine, United States -... | ecosystem: Environmental > Aquatic > Marine >... | reverse complement strand
AAAGCTGGGGTATTCCTGCGGGAAATAACCCCAATCAAACATCACAGGCACGCCTGCCATTTCCCAGTGACCAGACGGCGTATCTTTGCCGTATGACAGTTCTGCGCACGCAGCATACAGCCCTGTAGCCTCACCATCCATTTCCAGACCTCTGGGTACCGTGCCAGTGGCTATCTCTGCCGCTAACCCCAAACCAAGCCTGCCCATATTCGGCAGCATGAGCGGGCCAGCACTAGGCCTGTCCGCTGCTGTATTGCCTGCATGGCACCAGTCAGCGATATGGCCAAACGTATCCGATCCCACATCGCCAAATTTTTCTGCGTCAGGAGCCGCGCCAATACCAAAACTGTCCAGAACAAGAATGAATGCACGTGCCATCATCTATCCCCTGATTATTTCAGCAGTGATCGGTGCAAGAGTTGGCGCATCTTCTGCCAACGTGATCGCAGCCTGCACTGATGCAGCAGCAGCGTTCGCAAGACCGTCACTGGCAGCATACACCATTGCAAGCGGTTGGTCTGCTTCGATTCTGTCTCCTACCTGGCAAATATCCGCCAAACCAACTGAATGATCAATTTTCTGTGCGGGATCGATGCGTCCACCGCCCAGCGCGACAACCGCCATACCGATGTCGCGAGTTTGCATCGCGGTTACATGGCCACTGCCTGTTGCCAATACGGGTTTCACAACCGGAGCAAAGTTCAAGTAACGGCTATGATTTTCCATAAAGTCCGCAGGGCCGCCTTGCGCTGTCACCATGCGCCCGAATATTTCAGCCGCCTTGCCCGAAGCAAGTGCTGCTTCAGAGGCCGCGCGCGCCACTTCCAGGTTTTCCTGCGCACCGGAAAGCGTAAGCATATGCGCAGCCAAATCCAGCGTTATATCCATCAAACGCTTGTCTGCGCTTGTTGGATTGACCAGAAACTGCACTGTTTCCAATATCTCAACCGCATTACCCGCCGTAGTGCCCAAAACCTGGTTCATATCGGTAATCAATGCCGTTGTTGGCGTGTTGGCAGCCTTCGCTACCCGCACAATATTCTGGGCCAGCGTGCGCGCCTTATCAGCGCTGTCCATAAACGCGCCGTTACCAAACTTCACGTCCATCACCAGTGAACCAAGCCCGGCTGAAAGCTTTTTCGATAATATAGACGCCGTAATCAGCGGCACACTTTCAACGGTCGCTGTAACATCGCGAATAGAATAAAATCGTTTGTCAGCCGGGGCCAAATCACTTGTCTGGCCAATGATAGAACAGCCAACCGTTTTCACTATTTCCGCAAAGCGGTCGATACTTGGATAAGGGTCATACCCCGGAATGGCTTCAAATTTATCCAGCGTACCACCAGTATGGCCTAGCCCGCGCCCTGAAATCATTGGTACAAGACCACCGCAAGCAGCAACAATTGGTGCCAACATCAAGCTTACTTTATCGCCCACGCCGCCCGTTGAATGTTTGTCCGTAATAGGCGCATCCGCATCAAGGCCGTACTTGGCCCAGTTGATCACTGTACCGCTATCGCGCATCGCAAGCGTAAGGCCGGCACCTTCTTCCGGGCTCATACCCTTAAAGAAAACAGCCATAGCAAACGCCGAAAGCTGCGCATCGGTAACGCCGCCGTTTGTTATACCATCAACAAATTTATGCATATCGCAGTCTGCGACAATCCCGCCATCCCGCTTGGTGCGGATTATTTCTTGTGGCAGGAAAACTGGTTCACTCATTCACTAACTCCGGGTCAAATCTACATTTTCAGGGCCAAAGCTATGCGGCAACAAATCCGCGCTATTGGTTTCAAGCAGGATATTGCCATGGCGGTCACAAATTGTTACCGGCGTACCTTCAATCCCTGCAAATTCTCTAATCTTCTGGCGGCACCCACCGCACGGTGTACACAAGTGTTCGCCCGGTCCAACCACTACAAGGTGCTTAATTCTGTTACCGCCGCCCAGCACCATGGAGCCAACCGCCGTTGCTTCTGCACATTGTCCCAAAGGATACGCTGCATTTTCAACATTGCAGCCCGCGTAAATTTCGCCGTCATTTGCCAAAATGGCAGAGCCAACCGGGTGGCTTGAATAGGGAGCATACGCCTTTTCGTTGGCTGCAACCGCAGCCGCAATCAATTCGGCCAGTTTTTCTTTAACCACGTTAGTGATCCTTCTCGTAAGGGATGCCGCTTGCACGCGGGGCCTGAATTCTACCCACGAACCCGGCAAGAATTAACACGGTCAGTATATAGGGTAGCATCATGGTAAACTGTACAGGAATTTCGCCGATAAACGGGAATTCCACCCCTTGTAATCTACCTTGCAAGGCATCCACAAAACCAAACAACAAACAGGCGAGCAGTGTGGGTACAGGCTTCCATTTACCAAAGATCATCGCGGCCAGCGCCAAAAAGCCTTTACCAGCTGACATATCCCGGATGAAACCGGCGCCAAGCCCGGTTGAAAGAACCGTGCCGGCAAAGCCGCACAGCACACCGGCAATAATCATCGCCTGATAGCGTAGCCGCACTACAGAAATACCTGCGGTATCAACCGCTTCAGGGTTTTCACCAACAGCACGCAAGCGCAAACCAAAGCGTGTTTTATACAGCATCCATGCTGTTCCCGGCACTAGCAGAACCGTTAAATACGTAATCAGATTATGCCCGGAGATTATATCGCTATAGAGCTGCCCTAAAAATGGTACATCGGCCAGTGCATCTGCAAACGGCAGTGTAATAGCCCCGAACCGGGCATCACCCGTTAGAAGCGGTGTTTGCCCCCCTTGATGAAACCAAAAGTTCGCCAGCGTGGGCGCAAGGCCCGCCACCGCAATATTCACTGCCATACCGGAAACAATTTGGTTGCCGCGTTGGCTAATGGCCACATAGCCGTGCAGTAAAGCCAGCATCACAGATGCACCCACGCCAGCCACCAGCCCAGCCCATGGTGACCCGGTTACAGCCGCTGCCGCAGCAGCCGCAAAAGCTGCAGCCAGCATCTTGCCTTCCAGACCAATATCAACAATACCGCCGCGTTCTGCCACAAGGCCCGCCAGCGCCGCCAATACAAGCGGTGTTGCGATGCGGATTGTAGAATCCGCGAGAAGCGTAATATCTGCAAGGAATTCCATCATGCGGCACTCCTTACTGCAAAGCGTTCAAACAGCATTACCACAGGAGATCGGAACATATGTTCCATCGCGCCCGCAAACAATATTACCAGCCCCTGGATCATCACAATCAAATCGCGGGTGATTGTTGGCATTTCAAAAGCTAACTCGGCACCGCCTTGGTACAGCGCACCAAACAGCAGCGCCGCCAGCACAATACCCACAGGATGATTACGCCCCATAAAGGCCACCGCAATACCAACAAACCCGTATCCGAGTGTGAAATTACCCAGCAGCCGGTGTTGTTCACCCAAAAGTTCGTTAAGCCCCATCATTCCGGCTAGTGCACCAGAAATCATCATGGCAATAATTGTCATCCTCGACACTGAAATGCCGCCAAACTTTGCAGCATTTGGGTTTTGGCCAACAACGCGCAGTTCATAACCAAACCGCGTTCGCCACAGCAAAAACCAAACACCCACAGCGCAAGCTAAACCAATCAGTAGCGAGATATTCATCGGGCCTTCTTCAAAGCTAACACCCATAGCTGCCAGCAGTTCATGAATACCCATCAGCGACGCACTGTCTGGAAAATCAGCACTTTCCGGCATTTGTCCGCCCTCGCGCTGCAACGGCCCAACAAGGAAATATGCCAGCAATGCCGAGGCAATAAAGTTGAACATAATTGTGGTAATCACAATATGGCTGCCGCGCTTGGCTTGCAGATAAGCCGGTATATAGGCCCAAAGCCCACCGAACAGCGCTGCGCCGATAATCGCAAAAACAATAGACACAAACGGTGAAAAATCACCGACCATAAACACCGCAAACGTAAGCCCCAAACCGCCGAGCATGGCCTGCCCTTCGCCGCCAATATTAAAATGCCCCGCGTGAAACGCCAGCGATACAGCAAGGCCGGTGAAAATAAAATTGGTAGCGTAATAAAAGGTATAGCTAATGCCTTCTTCAAAGCCAAAAGCGCCTTCAACCATATAGGAAAGTGCCAGAAGCGGGTCTTCACCCAAGCCCCATATCACAAGCCCGGAAACCAAAAACGCTGCCAGCAGGTTTAAAATCGGTAGCAAAACGCTATTGGCCCACCAAGGCAATTTATCAGATGCCCCAGCCATCAGCCTGCCTCCCCTGCAGTAGCCGCCAGCGCAGCATCAAGATGCTGTCCTGCCATCATCAGGCCCAGTGTTTTTTCATCTGCGTCTTCAACAGCCATGGTGCCTATCACCTCGCCTTCACACATCACGGCAATCCGGTCTGAAATTGCCAGCAATTCGTCCAGATCAGCAGAAACCACCAGCAGAGCTTTGCCTGCGTTTCTCAGCTCCGTAATCTGATCATGAATTTTTGTTACTGCACCAATATCAACACCGCGTGTTGGCTGGCCAATCACCATCAATTGGGGCTCGCGCGCAATTTCCCGTGCAAAAACAATCTTTTGCTGGTTTCCGCCAGAAAAGGACCCGATATTTAGGTCAGGGTTACGCGGCCGCACATCCTGGCTTTCAAAATAATCCTCGGCGCGGTTGGCTATATCCTTCAGCTTCAACACACCGTGGTTCACAAAATCCGGCTCGCGCTGATACCCAAGAATAATATTTTCACTGGCCGACATGCTTTCAACCACCCCAGTTTTAAGCCGGTCTTCCACCACATGTGCCATACCCATACGGCGCAGAGAAATTGGGTCTGTCATTGCATCGCTGTTGCTGACACACGTACCGCAATAATTAATGCTGCCACTTTCAACCGCACGCAGGCCTGTAACCACTTCTAAAAGTTCCGTTTGGCCGTTACCGGCAACGCCTGCGATGCCCAGCACCTCGCCGTCACAAACTTCCAGAGAAACATTTTTAAGCGCCCTCTGGCCCTGCTCATTGCTGCAACTTACTTCGTTTAGCACCAACCGCGCCTGATCATCTGCGTGTCGTTCGCGCGCCACTTCACGCACCACAACAGCACCCACCATCAATTCTGCCAGCTCTGCCGCATCTGTTTCCGCTGTTTTCCGCAGTGCCACAATTTTGCCTGCCCGGATCACCGTTACATCGTCGGTCACTGCCATAATTTCATGAAGCTTGTGCGTAACAAACAGGATCGTCTTGCCTTGCTCTTTCAACAGTTTTACCAGCGCAAATAGCTGATCACTTTCCTGCGGCGTCAACACGGCCGTTGGTTCGTCCAGAATTAATATTTCAGCGCCTTTATAAAGGGCTTTTAAAATCTCTGCCCGCTGGCGCACACCTACGGCCAGGTTTTCAACAGGCGCATCAAGCGGCAGGTCAAAACCAAATTTTTCTTCAAGTTCCAGCAGCGCTGCACGTGCGGTCTCTTTGGCTTCGTCCAGATTACGGGTGCCTTCGGCACCAAGAATGATATTTTCCAGCACGGTAAAGGGTTCAACCAGCATGAAATGCTGATGCACCATGCCTACCCCGCGCGCCATTGCGTCAGACGGGCTAATGAATGAAACATGCTCGCCGTTCACCAATATATCACCGGAATTGGGCGAATAAAATCCAAACAGCATCTTCAGAAGCGTGGATTTCCCAGCCCCGTTTTCACCAACGATGCCGTGGACAGTGCCCGCTTTAACCTGCAGATTAATCTGATCGTTGGCACGCACATCGCCGAAGCGTTTGCACAGGCCCCGTGTTTCAATCGCCAAAGCTTGATTAGTCATAAGGTTTCAGCGCTCTCTTGGCATGCGGCCCCAAGGCCAAGCCTCTAGTGGCCAGCATTACTGCCTTCAACGTCGGCCACAATAATTTCACCTGAGATGATTTTTGCACGCGCGTCTTCAAGCTTGGCTTTCATCACGTCGTCAATCAGAGCAGCGTTATGCTCATCCATTGCATAATCAACACCGCCTTCTTTCAAGCCCATTACCCGGTGACCGGGTTTCCATGTACCATCTTTGGCTTCCAGCATTGCCCTGTGGACCGCCAAATCAACACGCTTGAGCATGCTGGTGAGCACACTGCCCGGTGCCACATGGTTCTGGTTGCTGTCCACACCGATTGATAACTTCGAATTATCTTTCGCCGCCTGTATCACGCCTAGCCCGGAAGGGCCTGCTGCCGAGAAAATAACATCCACGCCGCGCGCATACTGCGACCGAGCCATTTCTGAAGCCTTGATAGGGTCGTTCCATGCCGACGGCGTCGTACCAACATAATTTTCTACAAAAGACAAATCACTGCGAATATATTCAGCACCTTGGCGATAACCACGCTCAAAACGGCGAATCAGCGGAATATCCATACCGCCAATAAAGCCCAAAGTTTTCGTTTCGGTTTTCATTGCGGCAATCATACCCACAAGAAACGAACCTTCATTTTCTTTAAACGTGATTGACTGCACGTTTGGCAGATCAACAATTGCATCAATCACCGTGAAGCGCACATTTGGGTATTTCTTCGCTACGTTTCTAACGGCAACAGAATAGCCAACACCAACAGCAACAATCAGATCAGCCTTGCGGCGGGCAAAACGCTTGAGCGCTTGCTCATACTGGGTTTCACTACTGGGTTCAAAGTCACGATACGAGCCACCATACTCAGCTTTGAAGGCCTCCGCGCCGTTACGAGCAGCTTCATTGAAGCTTTTGTCGAATTTCCCACCGATATCATACAGCAGAATGGGCGTAAAATCCGCCGCCAAAGCCGTACTGGCCGCCATAACACTGGCTACCAAACTGCTACCGATATATTTCAACAATTTCTTCATCACTAAACACTCCCCGAAGACACAGAATCGTTCACATCCTTTATGCCTCGTTTCCACCACAGCGCGCAAGGGAACCAGAGCTTGGGTGCCCGGTCAACCATTTTTGACACATCAGTCAGGATTCGTTCGACAATTGATAAAAATCCACTTAAGAAGACAAAGATTGAGTTCCACAGGGATATAAAAAATGACGGCTAAAGTCACCGTAGTAGACCACCCGCTGGTTCAGCATAAATTAACACTGATGCGCCGCAAAGAAGCAAGCACTGCCGAGTTTAGAAAATTGCTCCGTGAGATCGGACTTTTCCTTGGCTATGAAGCTCTGCGCGACCTGCCTCTTGGCAAGATACAGATAGAAACACCTGTTTGCCCTATGGAAGCACCCGTGCTTGCTGGCAAAAAGCTGACCTTCATTTCTGTATTGCGTGCCGGCGACGGGCTGCTTGGCCCCATGCTAGACCTTGTGCCTTCAGCAAGAGTTGGCCAAATTGGTTTGGCGCGCAATGAAGAAACACTGTTACCAGAAAAATATTTTTTCAAAGTACCAAAAGATACATCAGCGCGCGTTAACGTGGTGCTTGATCCAATGCTGGCCACTGGTAATTCGGCAGTGCGCGCCGTGCAGGAAATTAAAGACGCAGGAGCGGAGGATGTTCGTTTTGTTTGCCTACTCGCTGCACCTGAGGGTATTAAGACATTCACCGAAGCTCATCCTGATGTGCCGATTGTTACGGCATCAATTGATGAGGAACTGAATGAAAAAGCATACATTGTTCCCGGTCTTGGGGACGCTGGCGACCGGATATTTGGCACCAAAGGGGTTTAGGGCACATGAGTGTGACTAAGAAGTTTGTAACTGCGCAAGAATTGCTGGACGATTCGTTCCAGCTTGGCATTAAAATACTTGAGAGCGAATTTCGCCCGAAATTTATCGTGGGTGTATGGCGCGGCGGAACCCCAACAGGCATCGCAGTACAAGAATTGCTGGATTATTATGGCATTGATACCGATCATATTGCCATTCGCACTTCCAGCTACATTGGAATGCAGCAGCAAAAGGAAGTTAAAGTTCACGGCCTCGAATATATTGTTGCAAATATAGATGCTGAAGATTCACTTCTAATTGTTGATGATGTGTTCGACAGTGGCCGCTCCATTGACGCCATTATCAAACATATTAGCGACAAATGTCGTCGCAATACGCCAGAAACAATAAAAATTGCGACGGTATTCTACAAACCCACACGCAATGTTACTGAACTTGTTCCTGATTTTTATTGTCATGAGACAGACGACTGGCTGGTTTTCCCGCACGAGCTGTCAGACATGACAAAAGAAGAGATCAAGGAACACAAGGGCCTGTCACTGCCTGAAATTGAGATTTAAGCACTATTTGCGAAAGAAATACCCCTATGAGCTACGAAGACGTTCAAGCCTGCGCCAAATATATTACTGACCGCCTCAATGGTGCTGTGCCAAAAATGGCAATGGTGCTTGGTAGTGGCCTGAATGATCTGGCGGATTCTATAGACGATGCCACAGTATTTTCTTTTGTCGACCTGCCAGGCTTCCCAAAGCCCACCGTAGCGGGACACGCTGGCCGTATGCTTGTTGGTAAGCTGGGCGATAAGCCGGTTATCTGCATGCAGGGCCGTGCCCATGCCTATGAAGGTCACTCGGAGGGAAAACTGGCTTTTTCTACCCGTGTTTTGTGGGCAATGGGTGTTGAAATTCTGGTATTAACCAATGCAGCGGGCAGCCTTGACAAGGAAGCTGGCCCCGGCAGTCTGATGGCTATCACCGATCATATCAATTTTTCAGGTGTAAACCCCCTTGTGGGCGCAAATGACGACCGCTTTGGTCCGCGCTTTCCCGATGTTACCGCCGCGTGGGACAAAGAACTGACGGCAACCTTCGAAGCCTGTGCTGACGCACTTGGCTTCCCGCTTCACAGTGGTACTTACCTAATGGCAAAAGGCCCCAACTTTGAAACGCCCGCTGAAATTCATGCCTTCCGCATGATGGGTGCAAATGCGGTTGGCATGTCAACTGTACCGGAATGTTTGGTGGCGCGTCACTGCGGCATGCGTGTGTGTGGCATAAGCTCAATCACCAATTATGCAGCAGGCATGACAGGCGACGAGCTAACGCACCATGAGACCATGGAATACGGTGCCATCGCCGCTGTAAATCTGGAAAAACTTCTACGGGCATTTGCAGAAAAAGTTGCTTAAACAACCTCAGTAACACAGGAAAAAGCCTGGAGCATTGCTCCGGTTTTTTTTGTTGGGCTATCGACTACCCGTCAACATACGGCATCCCGTATAAACTGGCGGTGCCTCTTGTCAAATAAAGGCAAAATGGTGGCTCTAATGCTAAGTTTTCAGCTGTCGCAAACGGGACGCTATCCTGGCTTAAATAAGACCAGGAAAACACTCCCGGCCCTATTTGGCTTTTCAACCGTCCCGGCCTAACAAGGCTGGCAACACATTTAGGCAGCTGCCAGATAGTTCGCTTCATGCCATGGCTGAATACTGTCAAGGATCACACGCACATTGGTGCGAAACCTTTCAATATGAACCATATGATCAGCGTCAGGGATAGAAATAAAGCGTCCTTGAGGGAAGCTATTTGCAACCCGAATGTTGGCTTCCACAGGCACAAAATTATCATGTTCCCCAGTGTAAACGGTTGTCGGTATATCTGGCATATAACGAAGGTCGGTTTTGCCGTCCCTCAAAATACGCATCGTATTATGCCGAAACTGCTCACGAATTCCCTTTGTTGAATGCACAAGAGCGTACCGAAGCTTTTCCGCTGCGATCCGCGCTAATCGATTGTGCTTCCGCAGTTCTGGATTGGTCATCAAATTGGTAAAACCATCGGCAAATTCTTCGATTCGGTTCCATTCAAGCTGGAAGAGAAGCTTGTTGAATTCGTATTCAAGATCTTCAGGTAGGCACTCCATTGCAGAGCACAGGACCAGGTTATTCACCCCAATGTACTTCTTGGCATAGCGCATAGCAACGATACTGCCGTACGACCCCCCCAACAGGTTAATGGCATCCACCCCCAAGCTCTTCAAACCAATATTGATGGCTTGGCATATGAAATCGAAGCTATAGTCAGATGGCAAGACGCCGGTATCCCCGTTCCCGGGGGTATCAACCGTGATGACCCATGTTTCTTCAGCAAGCGCCC
>Ga0316204_10012973_pt1 | contig 10045 bp, 7 predicted proteins | sample 6monrhotite_MG_2_FD_205661 | JGI IMG/M metagenome (GOLD analysis project Ga0316204, IMG submission 205661) | Microbial mat bacterial communities from mineral coupon in-situ incubated in ocean water Damariscotta River, Maine, United States -... | ecosystem: Environmental > Aquatic > Marine >... | reverse complement strand
TGTTTCCGTCGTCGCTTTCAGTTACGTTAAATAGGTCATTGATCACACTGGTGAACTGAGCATACCTAGGCGCAAAACTATAACCGCATAAATCCAATAAGGCATAATTAACATGATTAACACCATGCGTACTGTAAATATTTAGGGATGTGGACAGTATTAATCACTTTAAAATCAGTAAATTATAAAATAGCAGAATGTCCGTATCTTAACTAAAGTTACGGACTCAAAATAGTGAAATGTCCATATGTTATTTGTTTCTTTAGCTACATTTTACTGTTGTTTTTATTTTTATTGTTGTAAAGGGTCAATTAATTCTTAGTAAGCATGTCCAATTAGATTGGTCTAAAGAACGCCTCTTTTCAAGGGCTAAATTTTCAAAACCGAAATGATCGAATAAAAGGCCATGAACCTCTAAATAATGATTTTTATTATACAAACTGAACAGTTTTGGTATGAGTTCAAAGTGCGCGTTATAGACATTAGCCTTAACTTTTTTGACAGATATTTTCTAATGATTAATTGAAAATATGAACTTAAAGTTATTTTATTGTTTCTACATGGGACTATTCCATAGTAACGGCTCACCTTCACGAAAAGCTTAATTATTTTTTACATAAAGGTTAAATATTCGGTTGATAAATCAGCTGGTTAAGGGGTAGACTGGTGATGTATTAAAATTTGTTGATGTTGCAAATTCGACCTAATAAACAATTGGAACTACTCATTCAAATAGAGAGGTAAGGAAACATGGCTAGATGCACAGCACCATCAAGAGGACATCATTCAGCGAGCGCCAGAGCCAACTGCCCTGCATGTGGTGGTAGCTATAGAGGAGGAGGTTACAGCTCATACTCGACTCCATCTTACTCCACGTCTCGGAACATTGGCCGCAGTGGAGGATCAAGCCGCAGTGCAAAGCCAAGATGGTCGAAATCAGGTTCATCTGTATCGTATACACCTGCTCAAATTCAGTCTCTCACACCAATCCGAGAAACCGTTGAAAATCGAGCAGCGCAGCAACCTGATCTTCGCGATGTTTTCTTATGTCATGCTTGGGGCGACCGTAAAGAAGCAGCTAAAGAACTACATGATTTACTTGTTGTTGCTGGTGTAAAAGTTTGGTTCAGCGAAAAGGATCTTGGACTTGGCGTACCAATGATGCGCGCCATAGATAAGGGGTTAGCTAATTCCCGAATAGGACTTGTATTGGTGACACCTGCAATGCTGGAACGCCTACCAAAAGAGAGTGTTGCTGACAAAGAACTTTCAACACTATTGGCGGATAACCAACTCATTCCTATCGTGCACAACACTTCTTATGAAGCTCTACGAAATGTCAGTCCCATGCTCGCCTCCAGAACTGGTTTGGATACTTCAGAGGATTCAATGGAAGTTGTCGCAGAGAAAATCGCCGAGTTGGTAGAGATCTAACTCCGTGGTTATATGTTCAATCAAGTCAAAGCACTCGGACGCATTAAACTGCGCCAGTGTTTGAGGCGTTATGTAACCAATACAAAAATCATAAATTTCACCCATAAGGACTATATATGGCTAAGCGTGTGTTTTTTAGTTTTCATTATCAAGATGTAATTGATTTTAGGGCTAATGTAGTAAGAAATCACAAATTAACTAAGGGTAAAAGCTCTGGTTACTTCGATTCATCTATTTGGGAAGATGCTAAAAAAACGAGTGATTTAGCTTTAAAAAGGTTAATAAATAGTGAAATTTTAAATACATCCGTCACATGTGTATTAGTAGGCACAAATACTTTTGAGCGACGTTGGGTCGATTACGAGATAATGGCTAGCCTGAAAAAAGGTAATGACATATTAGCTGTACATATCAATAATATTCCAGGAAAAGATACTAAAACTAAAAGCAAAGGAAATAACCCTTTGTACTACCTAGGTTATTCTTTTGATAATACAGGTAAAAAACTGTCTTTACATGTTGAAGTAAAATCCGGTTGGAAAAAATACCCAGATTTAGATGGATGGTCAGTTGTTGAAGCGCCTGTAGGTAAAAGGAATAAAATATTTAGACTATCTACTATCTACCCCGTATATGATTGGGTAAATGATGATGGATATAATAAATTCTCTGACTGGGTTTCATAAGTAGAACCAAGTTTTTCTAAGCGTTAAATAAGGTAAACAATAATGTTCAGCCGTGAAATAGAAGTATTTATTAATGACTACGTTAAGGATTTGAACGAAGGCACAGCATCAATATTTGCCGGGGCAGGTTTATCAATTCCTGCAGGTTTCGTTAATTGGTCTGAACTAATGAGTGAAATTGCCCACGATCTTGGGTTAGATATTGGTATGGAAAGTGACCTCGTTTCTTTAGCTCAATACCATGTGAATGAGAACCAAACTAGGTCTAAAATCAATAGAAAAATACTTGAAGAGTTTACAGAGGATACGGAGGAAACTGATAATCATAGAATAATTGCTAGACTACCAATTTCTTCAGTTTGGACAACGAATTATGATCCACTAATAGAAAACTCGTTCCTTAAAGAGAACAAAGTTGCAGATATAAAATATAACAATAAACAAATATTGACTAATAGACCGAAGAGGGATGTTGTTGTATATAAAATGCATGGTGATGTTAGTAATCCTGATGATGCCATTCTAACAAAAGAGCAATACGAGCAATATCATCAAACCCATGAACCATTTATAAATGCTTTAACTGGTGAACTTACTACCAAAACATTTTTATTTATAGGCTTTAGCTTTACCGACCCAAATCTGGATTATGTATTAAGTCGTTTGAACTTTAGGTTTAACACAAGTAAGAGACAACACTATTGTTTGGTTAAAAAGCATATTATGGGAGATCAGCAAAACCCAGAACAAGCTACATTTGAATATAATAGTAGAAAACAAGCACTGATTATTAATGACTTAAAGCGTTATGGAATTAAGTCTTTATTAGTTGATGAATATAACGATATAACATCTATTCTTACAGAAATAGAACGTCGTTTTAAAAAGAAAACAATATTCATTGCTGGCAGTGCTGAGACTTATCTCCCATATAATAAACTTGATTCCGTTAATTTCATTCATACGCTTTCTAGAAAAATTATTGAGAATAACTTTCGTATAGTTAATGGATTTGGATGGGGAGTTGGTAGTTCTGTAATCAACGGTGCACTTGAACCTATTTACCAAAAGCCTCTTAAATATTCGGAGTCTCAACTTGTACTTAGGCCTTTTCCACAGTTTGAATCAGGTAGTAAAAAACTACCTGAACTATGGGAAGAATATAGGCATAAAATGATTTCATTAAGTGGTATTTCGATATTTCTCTTTGGAAACAAAGATGTGGATGGTGATATCGTTAATGCAAATGGTGTTATTCGGGAGTTTGAAATTTCGAGAGAGTTAGGGAATTTATGTATCCCAATTGGATGTACTGGATACGCTGCTAGAATAATCACAGAGATGATTATTGAAACTCCGAATGACTTTTACAAAAATCATGAAGAAATTTTGCCATTTATAAATCAACTTAATGATAGCGAAACAGTTTTAATAGACAAAGTAGCAATAATAATAAAGCTACTAAAACTAATCACAGCTTAAATTTAATTAAAGGTTTACACACATAAGAAGTCGTTTAAACGGAATAAAAACTAATCTGAATATGTTTTGACTCGGTTATAGCTAATGACTGCTCTGTGGCAAAAGTTAGTGTTCTGAAATGGACTCGCACTGACAGCAATGAGTTATATTGCTGCCTATCAAATTTAGTTAAGCTCTGACATTTAAAAACGTAAGTTCAAGTTTGCTTTAATGCATATAAATTATTTGTATTGTCGTCAGGCGTCAACCGTAGCTTTTGTTCCAATTCAGTCAGTCGTTTTACCAGCATCAATTCTCGATTTAATGATTCATGGTAAAGTGCTCGATAATGAGCTTTTTCGGATTTTATTTTATCTAAATTATCCTTGGAATGCTCTGTAGGTTTACTTTGAATTGACGAAGCTAATTCAATTGCTGCTATTAAGTTTTCAAACTGAGGTCGAGATTTCTTAATTGAACTTCGTTTACGACCAGCCTCCAAGGCAACTGTATCTTTTGATATACGAGCTCCTTTGGGTAAAACAACCGGCGTATTGTTTTTTAATCGCTCTAAAGCAGAAAAGTAGTTATCTATCGCACCCATTAAATCATCCTCTTTTTACCATTTTATTTTGTTGCAATAACAGTGCTTCTAGTTCCATTTTTTCAGTTCTATATTCAATACTATTTCTCTCGAGCGATTCTACAAAGTTACGTTGATAATTTATTACATTTTGTACTTTTGATGGTTTTAAAACAGCATCAGTACATTTAATACAAGCAGATATATTGCCAAGTAATTTCTGGTTACAAGGAGAAGTCGTGGTACATGCTCCTAACGCGGTCTCTTTATAAGCCAATTCACCATTTTTAAACTTTTTAACAATATCATTTCGGTTACTCAGAATTTTTACTTTTTGCTGTGCATTCTTTGGTTTGTTAAACCTCTCAATATGATTGCCATGACTCCCACATAAAGCCTCTTCAGAAAACAATAATTCCAATACGTATGCAAGCGTATCTACTTCTGGTTTGCTTCTATCATATTCATTGTAGAAATGCTCATTGGTATCAAATAGCTCACTGTATTCGTTTCCAAGAGCGTAATATAAAGACATTTCACGGGTGATATGCTTGAGTTGTCGTTTTAATGTCGATAGTTTTACTAGGCCACTTTGACGACAGTAATAAGCAAGGGTTCGCCTAAATTGGTGCGAAGAAAAAGACCACCTTTCTCCAATTTTAAACTGTTCTTCCATTCTCCATGCTCGAGAGCAATCAATTATTTCAAGGAAATTCAGATCATCATTGTTAATTTCTATTTCTTTAATATTAATAAAGCGCCACAACGTTGAGCTTGTATGACTGTGTGGTAAACAAGCTGTTGAACTTCTTTTTGCCCCAACAAAACCTAAATAGCTTGGAGATGGAAATAGAATAAGCTCTTCTGCAGAGAAATCATGATCGTGGGTTACAAGTTTTGCGATAGATTGTAGTATTTCAACAATAGTTTCACTTTCTTTTGATGTGATCCATGCGGTTGTTTTTCGTTGACCGACAAGCTTACTTGTTTTTCCTAACAGTCGAACTATATTTCCATGTTTTGATTTTTCTATAGATAAGCAATTCAACATTAAGCTAAGTAACTCACTATATCTCATGCCTGAATAAGCATGTAGTAAATATCTTCCTGCATCTTGGATTGCTAGGATATAGCCATGAATATTTGTAAGGCTCTTAATCCCTAATTTATCAACCTCACTTGTTAAACCATGAAATTCAACAGCTTCTGAGAAGTTGAGCTCAACACCATATTTTTCAATGTTTTTAGGCTTTTGCCTTCGTCCATATCTTTTGTTCTCAACACATTTTTCAACAAGTGATATAAGAGAGGCTTGTATTTTTTTAAAGGAAAACATCAATGACCAAAGCTCAGATAAAAAGCCGCTAAATATACGTGGTGGTATGACAGGGTGTTGTTTATGCTCTGGAATCGCCTCTCGTAGTGCTCGAATATCAGTGATAACCTTTAAACCTAATGTAGGAATACCTGTTTGCTTTTCACCTAGTTCTAATAAATGTCCCAAAAAAGCGGTAAAGTAAGTCAATAAACTACCAGTATTAATCTTAGACTTTATAAATTTAGTAACATTTTGTTCTGATGCTAAAACCTCAGTGACAGTGAAGCTTTCTTCACTCGCATAATGACATAATTTTTTAATCACTTTGTGGTAGTTATATAAAGTCCCAACTGTAAGAGCTCCCGCTCGTCCCGTTGAAACAAGATATATCATTATGAAAGTTAGCCATTTTGCTTCATCTACCGTTTGATATGGAATGTTATTCCAAAACAATTTTGTATCTTGTGAGGCCGCTGTTCGGTAAGGAGTTAAATCCCAATAAATAGCGTCACCATAGGTTGATAGCACTACTCCGTCACTATTTCGTGAGATAATGAAAGTTTGAGAAGGACAAGTTATATTCTTAGAGTTAAGTTGGAAACTGTCAGGTTTAGTTTGGTCAACCGCTGTTTCAAATCTCGATTCGTAAAGTAATTGATAAGACTCTTTCATTTAATGAGCTCCAGGTTAATGAGTAACTGGTACTTCCTGTCCCAATATGGAGAAAGTATTTCTTGCTCTGACACTTCTGAGCATATTCTATCAACAAGCAGTTTTAATTTTTTATTCTGGCTTCTAAGTGACATCAATATTTCATCTATACGAGTAAGCATTTTACCAAAGTAGTTTTCAAAATGTGTTTCACTGCTTGCCAGTTGACGAGACTCAACAGAAATATAACGAAAGCTAACTAGCTTTCTAATGTCTTCTTCATCTGCAACGATCCTATAGTGGGAACAATTTAAGCAACCAGTAGGAGCTAAACAATCAGGTAAAACATTATTTTTAACGTCAAGGATTTCTGGAGTTTGGTATTGTTGGCACTGACCTATAGAAACTGAGGTATACTGCGATTTTTTAGCGTTAGAAGTATTAAATTGAATAGTGGAAAGGCTATCGTAAAATTTTGACATTTCATTTGCGCTTTCAATTTCAGACCCCGTTGTGTAATGTTTTAACACTGTACGCTCGCTATTTTGTAACATCATAGCCGTGGTTTTAGGATCTGTATTGGTGATTAACCAATCGGCTTTGTGAGCTCTCCATTCCCGCGCAGTTATCGTTGGTATATCGATACCTATATTATTCCTTAATTTTTGATTGAAATTGGTAGTAAACCCCCTTGATAAGGGCTTGTGATTGATAATTGAAGCATCAAAACCAAAAAATAATAAGGAACTATCTTCTACAAGTAAGTATTTTCTAAGTTTTAAATACTTTTTAAAGAGTGGTAAAAATGAACTGGTGACGATGAAGTGCTGTGATTTGTTTCCAGCTCTGAGTTTGATCGCGCGATAACCTTGATGTTCTTTTCCAACGTTATAATCGTCAGACCAATTAAGTGTTATCAATTGTGCTAAATTCATCGCAGTATTCGATATGAATAACATGGTAAAAGCGTCACTTGCAAGGGAAGCTAGGCGTCTACGATAATAGTTATTATTATCCGAATTTGCCTCAACTAGCGCTTTTTGAGATGACTTCATAATGTACCTAGAGGCATCTCTTTTTTGTTTTTTATCTCCACTGTAATATTTCTCAATATTTTCTATTTTGGATAGACAACCGTTCTCATAATCCCACGACCAAAAACCTCTAGTCCATTCATTACGCATTTTTAATTTTGATGTAGTGGCCATTGGACGAGCTGTTGGGAATACCCACAGAGTTTCTTTAGGCAAAGTCAATTGAAACGGGTACTTTCCAAAGCTAAGAACAAAGTCAGTTATTTGATTAAATAGGCTTAAATATAGTTCAATAGACTGATGGGCCTTTGAATGACCAGGAACTGGAGTTGCTACTGTTGCGGTTCCACTCTTTCTTATAAGACGAAGTCCCGCACTAATGACTCCTTCATCATCATCAAAAATGAATTTTAATATTTCAATGATATGATTTTGATAACGAGATGCGGTATTTATGTTGAGTTGACTACTTCGTGTAGAATGAAAAAGGGTAAGGATGTATTCAGCCAAGCTTTTTCTTGCTGTCATGATTGTGTCCAATACATCTTCTTGATTGTTAGAATCACACCAAACTAAAAATTGATTAAAGCTACTACTATGTCGATGAAGAGTTTTTGGCGTTATACCTGTGCTATATCTACTATGCAAATATTCCACAAAGCCTTTTATAGCTCCAATACGGCATTTTTTGAATGAACTGACATCAACTAAGCTTGTAGCATAGTCTGCATGATTTGAATTGGTATGTTTTGGTTTTCTCTTCGTAAAACACCAAGAACCGACATCTAAATGTTTGACTTGCCAAGGCACTTTTATTTGTAACTGTGAATAATCAACTGGATAAATATTGTCATCAAAATTAAGGGGGATATTTTCAAGTTCATATACAATAGTTTTTCGTTCTGTCCATCGAGTATTATTTTCCTTCATAATTATCACCCACTTGCATAAGGTGTTTCTCAAACTCAGATTGAACAGTAAGTGCAATTGAAAAGTCTTTTCGAAAGGTCAAGTATCGCTCGGTTGTAGTAATACTTGAGTGGCCTAGTCTTTTTTGAACGATCATTAAGGCTGACCATAAAGCATCCCCACTCAGTAATTCTCTTCTCATAGTTGAATTATGATTTGTAGATTTAATTTTATCTTCGAGCAAGTTCATACCAAAAGTGGCTCTGAGATCATGAAATCTAATGCTAAATATGTGACCTTTGTTAGTGAGCTCAGGTATAAGTTGCTGTCGTATAAATGCGTTTACAGATATTCCTCGAGGAGGATGACGATAAAGGGTTAAGAATGGATCTGAATTTGCCATATAATAAGGTCGTCCGCCTTTAGTTAAAAATGCATATTGATGGTTATCAGATTCATAAACTAGCTTAGATAATTGGTTCCTTGTTTTGGCTCGTTTTGAGCCAAGGTATAACTGAATACGTCGATATAGCCACGCAGGAATATGCAGAACAATATTTTTTCCGTACTTCGTATCAATTAAGGTACCGTTTCCTGTATTTATTTTCACGACTTCCAAGCTATCAGGAATCTTAGCCTCAAAATGGCAATATCTTAATGTGAAAACTGTTTGAAGCCTGGCACCGGTTGTTAAGGCAAGCATAAATGATAAAGTCATTTCTGAATTGCCAATGTTTCTTAATGCCTCAACTAATTGATATTGCTCGTTTGTAGCAAGTGGCCTTAATTTTCCCCCATCTTGTATATACTCACCGTAATCAGAGTTGCTATTAATTTGTTTAAACGACAAATCCGTGGATATTTGTTTTTTACTCTGTGAGAAACCTTTATTATCTTTAAAACTAATAAAAACCTCTTTTTCTCTCCACAATGGATAATCAAATGTTACTCCTGCACAGGTTTTCAGCCACCGGTAAAATGTTTGTACTGTACCCATTCGACGTTTCGCTGTACTCGATTTTATTTGACCATTTCTGATTAATTCATGAAGGTATGCACAGAATCGATAGGTTGGTCTTGCCATTATTCGCTTAGGGACAGCTAAATAATCAACTTCTTCAGTATCTAGCCATCTTCTGAACATAACTAGATCAACAGATTTAGACTCTAATGTTTTTGGTGAAACACGTTTCACCGATTTCAAACTATCGAGTAAAAATAAATTAGCTTGTTCCCAGAGGCTTCCATCTAAGTTAAGTATCATAGGGAAATGATTATAATGATCTAAACTAAAATCATCGTCTTGTTGAATTTGATACTTAAACCGTTCTTTAGTTTTAGGGCAAGTATTAGAAATTATTTCACCATCGACAACGTAACTGGTAGGCTCAAATAATTTTAAGTGAGTTATAACTTCAAACTTAGCTTTAGACATTTTGTTATCTATTTTGAATATGAATAATGATTTATATAAATCTAAAGTAACTCAAAAAGAATGTTTTTACAGGAAAAGATGTCCGTATTTTAATATATTTACATCTGTAGAATATGGCAGTTATATATACAGTACATGGTTATCTGTTGAATGTTGATGAGTTCGCCTGTCAAATGTTTCATCATCTAACTTTCTTACAAATGGATCTTTTTGAGCCTCTTCATATAAATTATTTTTCGATTTTACAAGACCATCCATCATGTATGTGGCCTCTCTATCTGAAGATGACATTACGTTCACATGAAAAAATATTTGTTGGTTGTCAACAAAACTGTTTGCTGTGACTCCTTGCTCTTTTCCATAATATTTATATGAATAATTTGCAAGCAAGGAGTCTACTGCGACAACTATTTTCTTGCCATCGCTGCTTGAATGAATTTCGTTGTCTTCCGAATTGTAAATCGAGGGAAGATCTATGGAACGAATATGCCTACTAATCTTGCGAATCACTTTGTTGAGTCTATCATTTGTAAA
>Ga0316204_10012972_pt1 | contig 10046 bp, 11 predicted proteins | sample 6monrhotite_MG_2_FD_205661 | JGI IMG/M metagenome (GOLD analysis project Ga0316204, IMG submission 205661) | Microbial mat bacterial communities from mineral coupon in-situ incubated in ocean water Damariscotta River, Maine, United States -... | ecosystem: Environmental > Aquatic > Marine >... | reverse complement strand
AAATGTGCACCTTTGAAAAATTAACATCGAGGAGTGAAGATGAATTTTAAATTATTACTAGCTGGAGTTATTGTTATTTCAGCATCTGTTGTTTCTGCTCAAGAAGAGACAAAAATAACATTTGATAAAAATAAAACCAGTTATGCTGTTGGTTATCGTATGGGCATAGAATTTGTTGGCAGAAATGGTGGCGAATTCGAATTGAATGTTGACGAAGCTATCAAAGGCATTAGAGATGCTTACGCTAAAAAAGAGCCTGTGGTTTCTAAAGAAGACATGGTGTTGAATTTTCAAAATTATGAAAATAAAATGAAGCAAAAGCAATTAGAAGCCTATAAAGCTTTAGCAGAAAAAAATCAGAAACGCAGTGATGACTTTTTAGTACAAAATCGTAAAAAGAAAGGCATTAAGGAGTTGGCATCAGGTATTCAATATAGAGTCATTGAAGATGGTGCTGGTAACCATCCTACATTGGATAGCGAAGTGACGATTCATTACCGTGGTTCATTAATAGGCATGGAAGATGCCAATAATTATCAAGAGTTTGACAGTTCATTTGTTCGAGGAGTGCCTAAAACATTAAAAGTTAATTCTGTTCTTAAAGGATGGCAGGAAATATTACCATTAATGCGTCCAGGCGGTAAATGGCAAGTTTTTATCCCACCTGAGTTAGCTTATGGTGTGAGAGGGCAACCACCAATTGGCCCGAATGAAATTTTAATATTTGATATTAATTTATTAAACGTTAAATAATACTATTTCATTGAAGTTTTATAAATAAGTTTATGGCGGGGTAATTTTAATAATTGCCTCGCTTTTTTTTATGTTTAAATTTAAAAATAAAAATAGTTTATACAGTAACTTAAAGTCAGTCTTAAAGACCGAATTGCTACCAACAGAAATTTGGCAAGCCTCAGGACATGGAGAGTTTCGTCCTGCAGCCGTATTAATTCCATTGTTTTGGAAAGAAAAAGAAGTTCATATTCTTTTAACCAAAAGATCTGAAAACTTAAAACATCATTCTGGTCAGGTTAGTTTTCCTGGTGGTGGTTTTGATGAGTCAGATGTAACCATACGTCAAGCTGCAATCAGAGAGACTCAGGAAGAAACTGGTATTTCACCTGAATTTATAGATGTGGTTGGTTACTTAGAAGATATTGAGACCCTATCAGGGTTTTATGTAACACCTTTTGTGGCAATTTTAAAGTCTGGGTTTAATGTTGAAATAAATGAAGATGAGGTTTCAGAAGTTTTTTCAGTGCCATTAAGTCACTTTCTTAATAAAAATAATTGCCAAAAACATTCAGCCTTATATAAAGGTGAAAATGTAAATTACTATGTTTATGCACATGATAAATATACAATTTGGGGTGTAACAGCAGAAATTATCGTAAAATTAGTCAAGAAATTAGTCCCTTAAAAATATGTTAGAAAAAATTATAATGAAAAATAAAGGAAAACTCTTTGTGAAAACTCATGGTTGTCAAATGAATGAATATGATTCATCTAAGATGCAAGATGTCTTGATGGATTCTCATGATTTAGAAATCACTCAAAATGAAGATGAAGCAGATGTTATATTACTAAATACCTGTTCGATTCGTGAAAAAGCACAAGAAAAAGTTTTTTCACAACTAGGACGATGGAGAAAACTGAAAGCCAAAAACCCGAATTTAATTATTGGAGTGGGTGGATGTGTAGCTTCTCAAGAAGGAGACAATATTCTTAAAAGGGCTCCATATGTAGATATGGTATTTGGACCACAAACACTGCACCGTTTACCCAGCATGTTAAATGCAGTGAACACAGATCAAAAATCTCAAATGGATATTAGCTTTCCAGAGATTGAAAAATTTGACAATCTTCCAGAGCCTAGAATTGAAGGGGCTTCAGCTTTTGTCTCAATAATGGAAGGTTGTAGCAAATACTGTACATTTTGTGTAGTGCCTTATACTAGAGGTGAAGAAGTTTCTAGGCCTTTGGATGGGGTATTAGCAGAAGTTATGGAATTGGCATTACAAGGCGTAAAAGAAATAAACTTATTGGGACAAAATGTCAACTCATATAGGGGTGATACACATGATGGTGACATAGTTGATTTGGCTCATCTTATACATTATGTGGCAGCTATAGACGGCATTGAGCGCATTCGATTTACAACATCTCATCCTGTTGAATTTACCGATGCCTTAATTGAAGCTTATCGCGATGTTCCAAAATTAGCTAATTATTTACACTTGCCTGTACAAAGTGGGTCTGATAGAGTTTTGTCTGCAATGAAGCGTGGCCATACTGCCATTGAGTACAAACAAAAAATTCGTAAATTAAGAGCTGTGCGTCCAGATATTTCCTTATCATCAGATTTTATTGTAGGATTTCCGGGCGAAACTGATAAAGAATTTGAGGCGACAATGAAGTTAATAGAAGAAGTTAAATTTGATCAAAGTTTTAGCTTTATTTATTCTAAACGCCCAGGAACACCTGCAGCAAATATTGAAGATGAAATACCAATGTCTGTTAAAAAAGAAAGACTTTATAGGTTACAAGAAACAATTAATAGTTTCGCATCAGAAATTTCTCAAGCTATGATTGGAACTACTCAACGTGTTGTGGTTGAAAGTCTCTCCAAAAAAGATGCTAATCAACTAGCAGGTAGGACTGAAAATAATAGAGTGGTTAATTTTGATGGTAAGCCTAGATTAATTGGTCAACTTGTTGATGTTAAAATAACCCAAGCGGTTAGAAATTCTTTAAAAGGAAACTTAGTAATTAATGATTAAGCAAATAATTAATATAGAGGGTGTTAAAAATGATGTGCTCATCAATTTATATGGACAACATGACGAGCACATCAAACTATTAGCCAAAACCACAGGTACACAGATAAATGCTCGTGGTAACCAAGTCCAAATAAAAGGAGAAGAAGCTAACATTAAGCAAGCAGAATCATGTTTGTCACTAATGCTAGATGATGCCAAATCAGGTACGTTGACATTGGAAATGACTCATATTATTTTACAAGGCTGTTATCAATCATCTCAAGAGTCAAATGAAGCACAAGAAGTGCGCATTCAAACCAGAAAAGGAGTCATTACTGGACGTTCTCCTAATCAAAAATTATACTTGCACAATATAGTGACTCATGACATTAATTTTGGTATTGGCCCAGCAGGAACGGGTAAAACTTATTTAGCAGTGGCCTGTGCAGTTGAAGCCATTCTTAATCAAGACGTGCAAAGAATTATATTGGTCCGGCCTGCTGTTGAGGCAGGAGAAAGATTAGGTTTTTTGCCTGGTGATTTATCTGACAAAGTTGATCCGTATTTGCGTCCACTTTATGATGCACTCTATGAAATGCTCGGCGTAGAAAAAGTTGAACGTATGATGGAAAAAAACATTATTGAAGTTGCACCATTAGCTTTCATGCGTGGAAGAACCCTGAATAATGCCTTTGTTATTCTTGATGAAGCACAAAATACCACCGTCGAACAAATGAAGATGTTTTTAACTCGCACAGGATTTGGTACAACGGTTGTGGTTACAGGTGATGTCACACAAGTAGATTTAAGGGCAGGCCAAACCTCTGGTTTAAAACATGCCATAGGTGTATTGGAAGATGTTAAGGATTTGAGTTTTAGTTGGTTTGAGTCAAAAGATGTGGTTAGACATAACCTAGTACAGAAAATTATCAATGCCTATGAAGCCAACACTACTGAATAACGATACTCAATATAAGATTCCAAGTATTGACCAATTCGATACTTGGATTCAAACTGTGATAGATCATCATGGCTCTTTTTTTCAAGTGAGTATAGAAATTGTTGATGAGCTTGCTAGTCAAGAGCTAAACAATACGTATAGAAATAAGAATAAATCAACCAATGTATTATCCTTTGCTTTAGATTTACCAGAGGAAGTAGAAGAGGATTTAATTGGTGATTTAGTAATATGTGCCCCAGTTGTTGAACAAGAAGCTATTGAACAAAATAAATCCCTGATTCAACATTGGGCTCATTTAACTATTCATGGAACCCTGCATTTATTAGGATTTGATCATGTTAAAGATGATGATGCCGAATTAATGGAAGCATTAGAAGTAGAACTTTTACAAAAGCTTGGGATAGCTAATCCATATGAATAACATTTATTTTTTACAAACTACGTTATTAGTGTGTTTGCTCTAGACAAATCGTTTTAAATAGGTACCATCAATAACTTATGAGGATAATATCATGACAATAAAGAAAACTTTAAAGAAGAAAGCTGGCGTAAAAAAAACAGCAACTAAAAAAACAACAGCTAGCGATAAAGCAAACTTAGCTGACAACATTATGGGTTCTGCAAATGAAATTTGGTTAGCGGGCCTTGGTGCTTTTGCTAAAGCGCAACAAGAAGGCGTTAAAATATTTAACAAATTAGTTGATGAAGGCAAAGGTTTAGAAAATGTTATTAAGAAAAATTCAGAATCAGCTACAAAAGAAGTTAAGTCTACAGTCAATAAAGTGACGACTAAAGCGACAAAGAGTTGGGACAAGTTAGAAAATATTTTTGAAAGCCGTGTTGAAAAAGCTTTACAAAAATTAGATGTGCCTAGCAGTGCTGAAATTTCTGCTTTATTATCGAAAATTGAAACATTAGCCAGTGAAGTGTCTAAATTAACTGGCACTTATGTAAAAGATGTAAAGTCTGCAGCAACTAAAGCAGTGAAAAAAGCACCTGTAGCTAAAAAAGCAGCAGCAAAAACAACTAAAAAAGTAGCAAAGAAAGTGTCTACAAAAACTGCCGCAGTTAAAAAGCCTGTAGCTAAAGTTACAAAAAAAGCAGCAACGACTGTTAAAAAAGTAACTAAGAAATAAATTTCACAAATTATTTTTAATCAGTAAAAACCACGAAATTTTCGTGGTTTTTTTATGTCTAATAAATAAGAATAATTATGGGTAACAGTAACCATGAATAATACTGTGTCTACATGAAAAATGGGTGATTCTGTGATGAAAATAGTGGCTATTATTAATAGCACTATAATTATGGCGAGGGCTATTTCTCCAAATATATATTTTATCAGTTTTTACAATTGGATATTCATAGCTAAAATCACCAATGTTTTGTTCAGTGTATGCCACCAAAGAACCAGTAATGGTGACTAATCGTTTATCAAAGGCAGTTGGTTCTAAAAATCCATCTTTGCAAGCAAGAAATCGGCTTCCATTTTTAGGGATTATTTTCTTTGGTCTTAAGTCCTTATATGTTTCTGTTTCAACAATTTCGAAACATGTTTTATCTTTCTTATTAACTGTTTGAACAATATAGCCTGACCATCGTATCATTTGATCCATTATGTGTTTCTTTTTTGCAGTATCTGGGCTGATGGTTGAAAATTCACCTTGTAATACTTGAGGAATGGAAATACATCCTGAAAGGGTCAGTGTTATAAGTAGTAATGTGATTTTTTTAATATGCATAGACAATTCTCTGTTATGATAAAACTAGTCATTATAAAGTTTGTATATGAATTGTATCTGAATAGAAACTGAATGTCTATTCGAGCTCTTCTAGTCGAACTCTTGTCTTGGCCCTCTTGACATTAATTCTTTAACAGCTTCTTGAGGAGTCATTTTCCCATTGATGACATTCCATACATGTTCAGAAATAGGCATGTCAACCTTGTACTTTTTAGCCAGTCTCATGACCTCATCAGCTGTACCTATACCCTCTACAACCTGACCAATTGCTTTTTTAGCTTGTTCAATGGTTTGGCCTCTGCCTAAAGCCAGGCCCATTCTTCGGTTACGTGATAAATCACCCGTGCTGGTTAATACTAAATCACCTAATCCTGATAACCCCATTAAGGTTTCTGGTTTACAATTCATCGCTATGCCTAGGCGCATCATTTCAGCCATACCGCGAGTCAATATTGCGGCACGTGTATTATCACCTAATTGCATGCCATCACAAATACCTGTGGCCAAGGCTAATACATTTTTAACAGCTCCGCCTAACTCGGCTCCTATTAAATCATCTGATATATAAACTCTAAACTTATCGTTGTGTAAAGCATGAGCTACTTCATGAGCAAAGTCATTATTGGTACTTGCAACAGTCACTAGAGTGGGTTTTCCTTCGGCTACATCTTTTGCAAATGAAGGACCAGTAACTAAAGCTATAGGCTTATTTTTGCCGACAATGTCTTCAGCGACTTCATGGAGTAATCGACCTGAACCTGGTTCAAATCCTTTTGAAGCCCAAGCCAATGGACGATCTTGAATTAATGGATTGATTGTATTTAATATGGACGCAAAGGCATGTGAAGGAGAGACCACAAGTATAGCATCGCAGTTACTAATGGCTTTTTCTAAATTACTTTCCAGTATTAATTTTTTTGGAAATTTAATACCTGGAAGATATGCTTCGTTACTGCGAGTTCGTTGCATATCTTCTAAGTGCTGAGAATTTCTTCCCCATAGGTAAGTGGTGCCATTTCTTGCCAATTGCATGGCGAGAGCTGTACCCCATGAACCAGCGCCAATTACTGTGAATAGCATATATTTTATTGTTTAGTTGCTGTTTGAGCTTGGGCTTGAGCTTGTTGCATTTGTTGTGCATACAATTGATCAAAATTAACAGGTTGAAGCAATAAAGGTTGGAAACCACCATTCATGACTAAATCTGAAATAACTTGACGGCCATATGGGAATAATACATTTGGACAATATGAACCTAATGTTTGATGTAATACATTTTCAGCAAAATTTGTTAAACTGAAAATACCTGCTTGTTGGACTTCAACTAAATATGCCGTTTTTTCAAGGATGTTACAAGTCACTGTCACTGATAAAACAACTTCATAAGTATTGTCAGCAATTTTCTTAACTTTTTGGTTAAGGTTCATTTTAATTTCAGGTTGACCTTGTTCATTGAAAATTTCTGGTGCGTTAGGCGTTTCAAATGAAACATCTTTTACATAAATTTTCTGTAATGCCATAGTTGGTGCATTTTCAGCGTTTGCAGCTTGAGGTGCTGCTGTTTTATTTTCTTCAGTCATTTGAGACTCCTAATTATTAATTGTTTATTATGTTATGATTTTACTATAGGGAGCTTGTCATTAATCCAGCCATTAATTCCGCCAGTTAAATTAAAGACATTAGTAACCCCTGATTTAATTAAATGCTTACATGCAGATTTTGATGTGACACCACTACTACAATAGGCGATGACATGTTTACCTTTTAAATTTTCGGTATTTTTATTATTAGCTAATAAATCCTTTAATGGCATATTTGTGGCATTCACAATATGACCTAATTGAAAATCATTTTCTAGTCGTGTATCAATTAGAATGGCATCCTTGTGATTAACTAATTGAGTTAACTCATTGGCACTAATATTTGTAAATGCCTGCATTCTTTCACTTAATACAGTCATTATAAATAGAAAAAATACTGCCATAAAGGCTAATGATAACCACAAATGATTACCAATAAATTCTGCTAACTGTGACATACTGTATTCCCGTAAACTCTCAGCCTCGTTTATAAGGTTTAAAAAACCTATTTCAAGGGCTAATTAAGTTTTTATTGTTTAAAAAGTGGATTGCATTCTATAATAGTGTTTCAACGAAAACTATTAATTCATGTTTAAAGTCTCTATATTCCTTCTAATTCTAGCGCCACAGATAATATTTGCCCAACAAGGTAAATCTAATAGTGAAGCAGAACTAGAATTTAAACTAGATAATATTAACAAAAAGCTCCAAATTCTTAAACAAGAGCTTAATAGAGCTTATGGCGAAGAAAAAATATTATTAGTTAAACTGGAGCAGCAAGATCATGCCATTAATGATTTAGCTAAAGATATAAAACACAGCAATAATCAACTTGCCATTATTCACAATCAAATCACTGAAATCACAATAAGCATTGATCAAAAATTAGAGAGCATTGACACACAAAAACAACAAATAATTGATTTGATGAAATTACAAGTATACTTAAACCACGATAAGACATTAAAGATGTTTTTGGTAAATCCAAAAAATAAAAAGAGCATACAAACTAAGCATCAAATTAAATATTTACAGCATCGGTTATATAGTTTAATAAAAGAAGTAGCACAAAAAATTAAACAACTAGAAGTTTTGAAGGTTGATCAGTTAGCATTTCAAAGTCAAGAAAAGAGTAAACAACAAATCCTCGTCAATCAACAAGATGAATTGCTAGAGCAGAGAAAATCTAGATTAGTGACGTTAAACCTATTGAAAAAAGAAATTTCAAAAAAGATCTCGCAAAGCGATAGTTTAAACAAAGATCAAGATAGGTTACAACGATTGTTAACCGATATATCAACCCTATTGAGTGATTTGCCATCAGATTTAGGAAACAATAAACCGTTTAGGCAACAGAAAGGTCAGCTAAATAAGCCAGTAAAGGGCAAATATATTCGTTCATTTAGATCGACTCGTTCTGAAAATACCCGCTGGAACGGTGTGGTTATAAGTGCTGAATTTGGAGATGACGTAAAGTCGATAGCTTATGGCCGAGTGGCTTTTGCTGACTGGCTGCGTGGTTTTGGCATGTTAGTGATTCTTGATCACCATGATGGATATATGTCTTTATATGGATTTAATGAATCTATAAGTGTCGATGTAGGTGATTGGGTCGATAATCAACAGGTCATCGCCAGTATTGGCAACAGTGGAACCCTTGCCATTCCGGCTGTTTATTTTGAAATCAGAAAAGATGCTAAGCCTTTAAACCCTAAGTTGTGGGTTAAATAATAATCAAACTAACAATATTCAATATTATTCAAGAGTTCGTTAATTTGTCAATTTATTGAACAAAACCCTATAAAAGTAAAATTATTATAGAGTCCTAACTTTATAACTAGATATATTTTACTTCAGTAGTAAAATACGGGCATTATCATTTATTAAATTGAATATTCATGTCAGAAAAACACGTAACAGAAAATTTCATCACACAAATTATTGATGCAGACTTGGCATCTGGAAAACATGCGGCAATTATGACTAGATTTCCACCTGAGCCCAATGGGTTTTTACATGTAGGACATGTGAAATCTATTTGTTTGAACTTTGGTATAGCTGAGGATTATCAAGGATTGTGTAACTTACGCTTTGATGATACCAACCCAGATAAAGAAAGTGTTGAATATGCACAGGCCATTCAACGCGACGTTGAATGGTTGGGTTTTAAATGGAATGAAAAAGTTTTATATACTTCTGATAATTTTGATAAATTGTATAATTATGCCATTGAGTTAATCAATAAAGGATTAGCGTATATTGATGAACAAACTCCTGAACAAATTCGAGAAACACGTGGTGATTTTACTACACATGGCACCAATAGTCCTTTTAGAGACAGAGCTATTAATGAATCTTTGGATCTATTTCAGCGCATGAAATCTGGTGAATTTGAAGATGGTTCAATGGTGTTGCGTGCCAAAATTGACATGCAATCGGGCAATCTTAACATGCGTGATCCAATAATTTATCGAATTAAACATCAACACCATATTCGCACAGGAGATAAGTGGTGTATTTATCCGATGTATGATTTTTCACATTGTATTTCTGATGCTTTAGAAGGCATAACACACTCGGTGTGTACTTTAGAGTTTGCAGATCATAAACCCTTATATGATTGGGTTTTAGATAACATTTCTTTGGAGTGTCACCCTCATCAAATAGAGTTTAATCGTTTAAATCAAACCTTTACCATCACTTCAAAGCGTAAACTTAATGAGTTGGTTCAAGAGGGCGTTGTTGATGGTTGGGATGATCCACGTATGCCAACAGTTTCAGGAATGCGTAGACGTGGTTATACACCTTCGTCAATCCGAGAGTATGCAAAAAAAAGCACGGTGACTAAAAAACCCTCTACTATTCCTATGAGCATGCTAGAAGATTCTGTTCGTCATGAACTTAATGCCTCTGCTCCAAGAGTAATGGGTGTTTTAAACCCTTTGAAATTAGTGATTGAAAATTACCCAGAAGGACAGAATGAAATGATCACTGCTAAAAACCA
>Ga0316204_10012971_pt1 | contig 10046 bp, 7 predicted proteins | sample 6monrhotite_MG_2_FD_205661 | JGI IMG/M metagenome (GOLD analysis project Ga0316204, IMG submission 205661) | Microbial mat bacterial communities from mineral coupon in-situ incubated in ocean water Damariscotta River, Maine, United States -... | ecosystem: Environmental > Aquatic > Marine >... | reverse complement strand
GGAGGGGATTTAGGGGTGGGTAAGTAGCATGAGAAAAATAATTCCATATAACAAAAGACTCATCCCACTGGCCAAAAAGCTAAGGCAAAACATGACGCTGGGTGAAGTCTTGTTATGGAACGAAATCAAGAACAAATCTTTGGGAGTACGCTTTAACCGACAAACCCCAATCGATGAATTCATAGTCGACTTTTATTGTAAAGACTTACAATTGGCCATTGAAGTAGATGGTGACAGCCATTACTATGATGACCAGCCCGAAAAAGACAAAGTGAGGCAAGAAAGGCTTGAGAGCTTAGGGGTGAGATTTCTGAGGTTTGATGATTTAGATGTAAAGACGGATATTAATTGGATGGTGAGAGAAATCATAAACACGATTGAAGACCTAAAACCCACCCCTGGCCCCTCCCAGGAGGGGAATAAAAGAGAGGTAAAGTGATGCTGAATCTATTTAAAAACAAGACTCAAAAGTCCCCTCCCCGGAGGGGATTTAGGGGTGGGTAAGACGACAACCCCAAATGGAAACCGCTATACAAAGTGACACCCTATTGATGTGACCAACCAAACCCCTGCCGCTCCTAGGAGCTTGCATGCCGCGAGCATGGGGAATAAGAGAGAGGTGAGGTAAAACTAAATCTATTTAAAAACAAGACTCCAAAGTCCCCTCCACGGAGGGTATTTAACGGTGGGTTCACTCCCCATTCAAAAACTTGACACAAACAGGCGTGGGTACTTCCGCCACAAACCCTGTTTCTTCCAAAGCACCTGTCTCGGCATTGATGCGGAAAGTGATGATGCTATCCGAATTCTGATTGGCCACCAGCAAGAATTTACCTGAGGGGTCAATCCCAAAATCACGGGGAATCAAACCTTGCGTAGAGCTTCTGCCCGTCTCGCTGAGCGTCCCATCTTCAGCAATGGCATAAGACACAATATCATTGACATCGTTGCGATTGGTCACATATAAAAACTTACCTGATGGGTGCACCTTGATGGCTGCAGAATGTGCCAGGCGATCATCTCCTACGGCCATGGTAGAAATCACCTGAATGCTTCGGTCAAAACGAGCCTCGTCTGATAAAGGAAATACCTCTACAGTCCCAATCAGCTCATTCAACAAGTACGCAAAGGGCTTTTGTGGATGAAATGCCATATGGCGGGGTCCGCTGGCTTTGGGAATCATATCATGTTCCGCTACTGCATCCAGCGTCATGGACAAAGTGTCCAACTTGTACTCATATACCTTATTGGCACCCAGGTCAACCGCAAATACCCAGTCCTTGCCGGGGTATTGCACAATCTGGTGCGCATGGGCTGCCTCTTGGCGAGGGTGATCACTGCCCCCCTCATGCTTGCGGTAAGAGCTACTTTCCGTTACTGCGCCATCCTCAGCTATTGGGTAAAGCAGCACAGATCCACCCACATAATTGGCCGCCATCACAAAGTTGCCCGAGTTGTCTATGCTCACATGGCAGGGGTACTGCCCCAGTGTGCCCGACTCTGAAAGGAAGGAGAGGCTCTTAGTCTGGGCATCGTAATTCAGTGCCGTGACCGTGGCAAACTCATCATTTCCCCCGTTGAACTCATTCACCGCATAGACCCATTCCCCATTGGGATGTACCGCCAGGTAAGAAGGGCTGATTACGCCCTCGGCAGTAGAAACATAAGTGATTTCTCCGGTGGCCTTGTCCATCTCATAGACATACACACCCTCTCCCTTGCCATCTACATGGCCTTCTTTGAGGGTATAAGTGCCTATAAACAATATTTCCTTGTCGTTTTCCACAGCGGTCGATTGTGTCTCGGTATTTTCTGATTTAGGACTGCAAGCCGCAAGGCCGCAAATCAATAAACACAGGCAAATAAATCTCTTCATGATACTGAATCTTAAACGTCAGGCATAAGTAAACGTATTTCAAGCATTAACCATCATTATTTAGCCTAACGTATGGAAGACAGCGCTGAAAGCAACTGTTCCAACTGCGTATCGGTAAAATCGTAATGGGTCACAAAACGAATTAGCTGTGGCCCGAAACCGAAGGCATGGATGTTATGCTCTGCCAGTTTGGCCAGAAAACTCTCATTAGTATAAGCATCTGTAAGCTCGAAAATCAGAATATTCGTCTCGCAGGGATACACCTCTTTTACATATGCTTGTTTAGACAATAAGTCTCCAATTGCCTTTGCTTTTTGGTGGTCCTCAGCCAGTCTTTCTACATGATTATCCAGAGCATAGAGTCCGGCAGCAGCTATGAAGCCGGCCTGCCTCCAGGCCCCTCCCATCACCTTGCGGATTCGCTTGGCCCTTTTGATGTCTTTCGCGGTGCCCAGCAGCAGTGAACCTACGGGAGCACCCAGCCCTTTAGAGAGGCAGATAGAAATGGTATCGAACAGCTCACCGTATTGCTTAGCCGTTTGGCCCGTGGCCACCAGGGCATTGAACAGTCGGGCACCATCCAGGTGCAGCGCCAGCCCATTGACCTCACAAACCGCCTTGATCTTCTCTATTTCCGCAAAATCATAACAGCTACCTCCTCCTTTGTTCATGGTATTTTCCAGTGAAACCAGGCGGGTTACTGGTGAATGAATGTCGTCTGGCTGAATAGCCGCGGCTACTTGTTCAGCAGTGATCATTCCGCGGTCACCTTCCAGCAGTCGCACCGACACTCCTGAGTTGGAGGCAATGCCCCCGCTTTCATATAGGTAAATGTGCGAATGCTTGTGGCAGATCACCTCATCTTGCAGGGTGGTGTGCAGGCGTATGCCAATCTGGTTGGTCATGGTGCCTGAGGCACAGTAAAGTGCGGCTTCCATGCCAAACATCTCGGCTGCTCTGTGCTCAAGAGCCGCTACAGTGGGGTCTTCCCCAAACATATCATCTCCTACCTCAGCGGCCATCATGGCGGCCATCATGCCCTCAGTGGGCTTGGTCAGGGTATCGCTTCTAAGGTCAATAGTCATTGAAAAACTGTCTTTTTGAACTGTTCTCGGGCATTTGCCCTTTTATGGCTTCGGCTGCCTCAACAGGCCTGTCCGTTGCCAAAATATCGGCACCTCTTTTTACTACATCAGCATAGAGGGCATCGCCAGTGGCGACTGCTTTTTTATCCAGGTTACCCAATACGCCAAGTATACAGGTAATGCCTTTTTCGTGTAGAAACTGGTAATGTGCAGCTTCTGGCTCACTCACACCTACAAAGCCAATCATACTTTCATCAGGTATGCCCAGCGCCTTGTGTGCCTCATAGGCCTCCTTGTTTCCCAGGCCTACCGAAATCAGCAAGCTAGAGTCGAGCTGATAAACCTCTTGAGCCGCATTGGCATTATAAGTAATGATGGCTGCATAAAGCTGCATATCGGTCTGCTGTACCATGTCAACCACCATGGCAAAGGGTACGCCCCTTTTCACATCCAGCGTAAAGAGCACCTTGCCTTTGCCCCATTCCAGGGTTTCTTTCAAAGTGGGGATGCCATGTTCGGTGACTTCGCCATTCAGGTCTTTTAATTTGAGTTTTTGCAGGTCGGTCCAGGTGTGGACTGATACCTCACCTGTTCCTGTTGTGGTTCTGTCTAGTGTGTTGTCGTGCATCATTACCAGTACTGAGTCACTGGTCATGGCGATGTCGCATTCTATGACTGCGGGGGTCTTTTCGGCTATGTGAGCAAAGGTGGCGATGGCATTTTCGGGATAGCCAGGATAGGGCCCTCCCCTATGCGCGCTTACCAGGGGTATGCGGTCGGCTTTCCAGGAGTAAAAGGCTTTGGCACCTTTATCAGTAAAGGTCTGGGCATTGAGCAACCCACCCCTAGCCCCTCCCGGGAGGGGAATAGTTGGAGATTTTTGCTGTGTTTGGCAGGCAAAGAGACAAAGGATGAATAAGAGGTAAAGGGGCTGTTTCACCTATGATTTTGATCTGTTTTGCCGAATGTAGAATGAAAATGAAGGAAGTGCAAGTGAGGTTGTGTGGGGAGGGTCATTTCCCGGCTGGAAACCTTCTGCTTCCAGCCGGCAAATCTCGTTTCAACCTAAACATATGAAGAGATAAAGTAGAAAGTTAAACTTTCTTGAAATGACCTATTGCGTTCACGGTGTATAATCATTCAGCAGGGTCCTGAGTTGCAGTAGCTGCTGCTTAATTCCATAATTCATCTCGGCCGGCACGGTTTTCAGGAATTGCGAAAAGTGCTTTTCCAGTGTCAGCATCATCTCAGATTTTTTGCCCTTTCCTTTTTCGGTGAGTTCAACGTGGAAAGACCGTCCGTCTTTCTCGTTGATTACTCTCTGGGTCCAGCCGTTACGTTCCATGCGCACCAGCATGCGAGAGATAGAAGGCAGGTCTTGTAAAGTTACTGTGCTGATCTGGGTGGGTGTCACGCTTCCGTGATTCCACAAAATAATCAGCACCTGCCATTGCTCTGGTGTCACCCCGTAACCCTTTAACGCACGAATTAGCTCTCTATGAAAGAGCAGGTACGTCCGGTAAAGATTGTACCCAAGGTTATTATTGAGGTGAAAGAGAGCCTTACCGAAGTCCATGTTTGGAAGGTAAATCTGAGTCACAAACATACATAAAAAAGTTGTCTGCACAAGTTTTTTGAGAAAAAAATATATGTGTATGCAAGTAGATTTATTAGTTAGCAAACAAAGCCAGTTAATTCTATTGCGATGATTCGAAGCAGGCCTATATAGCTATTAATTTGAGTCCCTCGTCTCACTACGATAAAATGATTTTATTTAACTTAATATTTGATTATGTCAAACTGAGTCACCCTTCCTATGCCGCTAAAGTTTACTAGACCTGACATTTATGATTCACCAAAAAAACCACTGGCAATCGCCAACAAAAAGTTTCCCTACCCAGATTTAGCTGATCATCGCAGATTTGAAGAGCTACTCTATGTGATTGGTAGTGAAAGAATCAAAAATGGAGATTGGCGAGGCATTTTTGATGACATAAGACTATTACAAGGTGTAAGAGAAAGAGGGCGTGACTGTATCATGACCCTTAAAGGCAATAACATTGCATTAATTCAGTGTAAACACACCTCTGTATCAGAAAGGGTATCAGCAAGTTCAGTAGCTCGTGAGATTATAAAATTCGTACTTCATTCGATTGTTGACCCCAATCTCATTTATAACAAAGAGCACTTCACTTATTTCTTCGCTGTTGCTTTCGGTTTTATGGAAAATGCAGCCGATCTAATAGACAATTTCAATGATCAAATACTTGACCACCCAAAATTAGAGGCCTGGACAAGTAAAATTATTTCTGCTAATAGCTCACTTGGTCATCTGAAATATGATGAGGTATGTGATGAATTAAAAGACACCCTTGGCCGTATTAGTGTAAAACCAATTACTCCTCAGGACTTAGACAACCTCCTATTGAAAGATGGTAGCGAATCAATTATTAAAGCATTTTTTGAAGTCAGGAGTGTAGTAGACCCCAAAGTCACCGACCTGATACTAGGTGATCTTAAAGACTTAAGGAACCACTCAGAGTATCATTCAACTTCAAAATTGCCTGTTGCTATTATTCTGAAGAAGATTGAATTGGCATCCCACCATTTGTATAGCTACAATAATTCATTCGAAGGAATTCAAAATTCCCACTTAGACAGAGATGAAACAAGCCAAATCGTGACATGGATCAAAGATGCTGTGCCGGGTAATCAAGAGCCAATAGCAGTATTATCTGGCAATGCAGGGTCTGGAAAAACCGTAGTCTTACAAGACGTATATAAACGACTTAAAGCTGATGATATACCGGTCATTGGTTTAAAAGCAGACAAATACACGGCTCAATCAATTAAAGAATTAGAAGAGAAATTAAACCTAGAAGACTCTTTCGAAAAAATTATAAGAAAGCTCTCCTCACACAACGAAAGAGTTGTTGTCATAATTGATCAAATAGACGCTCTTTCACAATCTTTATCAGCTAGAAGAGATTACCTTAACACATTTAATCACCTTGTACGGAGTCTTAGTTCTATTGACAAAATTCGAATTGTAATCTCGGCAAGAATCTACGATTTGAACTATGACAATGAATTAAAATTTTATACAAATCAAAAAGTCTTTAATCTCGGTTTACTCAAGCCCAATCAGGTAAATCAAATACTTACACACCTTGGAATTAAAAAAGCAAGTTTGAGCAAGGTAGTATATGAATTACTAAAGACACCTCATCATCTCAATGTATTGTGTAAGATACATAACCAAGGGGTCAATTTAACCTCACTCAAATCACGGTATGATCTACATGAACAACTTTGGACAAGCAAAGTCCTAAGAGCACCAAAGTCATCCAGTGCTAACAATGAGAAATGCCAGGAGCTATTATATCTTATGGCCCGCCAAATGCATGATAATCAAGAGATATTCATAACAGTCACTAGCTTAACAGATCAATATCTGGATGAGTTAGACTACTTAAAAAGTGTGGAGATAGTAACTCAAGTAGATTCCAAAATTCAATTCTTTCATCAGACATTTTATGATTTTACCTTCGCAAGACAGTTCGTTCATAGCAATCAATCTGTAATTGCCTATCTCAAGCAAAACCATCAGGGTTTATTTATACGGTCAAGTCTCAAAATGATCCTTCAGTTTTTGAGAGATTATGACCATCCAAAATACATCAAGACAATTTCTAAGATTCTTTTTTCACTAAGCTATCGATTCCACTTGAAGCTAATGGTCATAAACCTAGTGGGATTCGAATCTGAACCAACAAAGTTTGAAATAGATTTGGTTCAATCTAGAGTCTTCAAATCCTCTTCAATGAAAAGACTCTTTATTGAATCAGCATTCGGAGAAGTTTGGCTTCAAACCATGATTGATTCAGGCTTACTGACAGAATTACTCTTGCCAAAAGAAATTTGGTATGATAATTTTTTAAATAAAGACTTTAGAGGGGGTAATATTCTCAAAGAAAAACTTACCAATTGGACGAACTATAAGACCCCAGAAACACGGCAAGAAGAATATCGGCAGCTAGTTTTTCAGACTCTAGTGAGACAATTACCTGATTCAGGAAAATTAGTATGTAATTTTCTAAGACGAAGTCCAAATTTCAAAGATAAGCCTAGGTTCATATTTAGGTTACTGTATTACGTTAAGGAATGGGATAATGAGGATGCAGTTTGGCTTTTTGAAGACAACGAGGCTGTTGCTGAAAAAGATCGTTTTGGCTATTACAAAGTTCTAGAAGACGCTGCCAAGTACCGGATAGATTGGGTATTATTCATATACAAAAAGCTCTGCTTTCAAAAAATTGACACCCCAAGTGAACCTCTTTCCACAAAAGATATTTTCGAGCATAGTGATGAAGAATTGTTCAAAAAACTCTTTGCAACAAACCCAAGTAAGGCATTTGATTTCACACTGGAAGTTATCCAAAAACTTATTAATGAGCACAGTTGGATTGACAGAACTAAGCTATATGGAGATTCCGTTTATATGTGGTATAGTTATGAAAAAGGAAGTTCATACTCCAACGAGTTCCTTCTCAATCTTCTAATAGACCAACTCAGGGTTTTTGCTCAGAAAAGGCATGCTAAGTTCATTGAATTCTACAGAGGATTTAGTAATCATAATTCTACATCTCTCCTTGTTGCTTTGCTTCATGGCTTACAAGCCAATGTAATGCTTTACAAAAATGAATCATTTGAGTTAATCAAAATTCTCCATTCCAAAGGAGGCTTCAGTGAAGCTACTGAACGTCTTGCTTATCAAACAAGACAGCTATTAAATCGAACCTATTCTTTCCTTAGTCCGACACAAAAAAATGAAATAGATAAACTCATTCTGGAATTAGTAGACCACCGTGATTTGACGGTTTACGAAGAAAAAGGGATCAAAAAGCATAATCTAAAATACTATGGAAAGACACAGTTTAAGTATCTTAAATCTGTCCCTAGAAAGGAAATCGACAATCGACCTCTGCTGAAGAAAAGATACCAAGAGCTAGAACGAAAATTTGGTGCCATTCATGACGAAAAGCCTCAGGGTTTTGTAATGAGAGGTATTTCTCGTCCACTTAATCAAAATGCATACACTAATATGGATCATGAGCATTGGGAAGAGACATTTTATAAATACACTAAAGACTTTGAGCCAGAATTTGGGTCATTCAGAGGCTCAATTCTTGAACACTCAAGAGCTTTCAAGGAAGAGGTTAAAAAAAGGCCTGACTTCTTTTTCGCACTTATTGAAAATATTATTCCCAAGCCTCAAGTCCCAAGAAATTATGTTACAAGTGGATTAGACGGATTAGTTGAAAGCAAGTATGATCTTAACGAAGTTCAGAGAATTTATAAGAAACACATAAAAACAGACCTTGATGAAACCCAAACCTTATTCTCAATTTGGGTAGTCGACTATTTTTTAGAAAATAAATCAGTGGATGTAGAAGTTCTCGATTTTCTAATTGATTGTGCATTAAACCATAATGATCCTTCAGATGAATCTGTTAAACACAACCCTCTCACTGACGGAATTAATACTGTGAGAGGAGCAGCTGGTTCACGCTTAGTCCGAATCTTTTTCAACCAGAGTTATGAAGAAAAGATCTTCAACTGTCTGACAAAGATGACAGATGATCCTAGTCTAGTCGTCAGAGTTTCATTACTTCCTCGCCTAGCACTGCTCATGCATCAAAACGAAGAACGTACTCTACAGCTATTCTTAAAGCTAGTATCCAAAAATGAACCGGAGATAATTAAACATTCGTTTTGGTCAGCGCAATACCTTTCCAACAACTATTTCGATCGTCTAGTACCATATTTCGAACATGCAATTGAAATTGAAGACGTGCATTATGACCTTTCTAATATTTTGATGCAAGCCTGGCTAAAAGACAAATCAGAGGCCAACGAATTAGTCAATCGCCTATCCAAAGCAAGCCACACAGCAATATCGACAGTAATTCAGAGTGCTGCCGAAAATTTGGAATACGCTCCTGAATTGAAGGATAAATGCATACTTAAACTCTTCGCTTTTTTACATTATGATGATGAAAAGGTTGCTGATGCTTATGACCATGCCTTTCACCATCTCCCAGTTGATATGTTTGAAGAGCTTTTACAATTTCTCAAAAAATATGCCCGGTCAGCTGTGGCCAGGAAAGCACCACAACACTTTTATGAATACTTACTAAAATGTGCTAAAACACACCCAATCGAGTGTATAAGTTTACTTAGCAATTTCCAAAAGTATGACAGGCCGGATATTTCATCAGGAAGGTATTATGATGACGAACCAATTAAGGTGCTAATTGGCGCATACAATGCTCTCTCTGTAGAAGAGAATTCCAGTCATCTTCGAATGGCTATAAAACTTTTTGACAAAATGCTAAAGGACCCTCGTTTTAGGCAGGAGGCTAACAGGGCTCTAAGTCAGGTAGAGACTTAAAAAAAGCATTGTACTAGTTAGAATAGGTATCTAACTGCCAAGGTTTATCAGGTATTCAGAGTAACATCCCCAAAAACCTCCTTCAACACCTCACAGGGGTCCACATCAATGGCCAGGGCAATCAGGTAAAGCTCTTTGGCTCTTAGTTGCGTGGATTCATTTGAGCTGAGTTGGCTCAGCCGTGATTCACTGATTCCCGTCTTCCTGGAAACCATCGCCTTGTTCACGGACTTCTTGGTCAAAAATTGGCCTAATCCAGTCATATAATTTCGATTATCTACAGATAAATGTAAGCTTTCAATATAAACTTTGAGAAAATTGAAAGAAGTATTTTGAAAACCTGACGATAATCAATAGATTAGTTTCGATTTTCGAAAGAAATCTATTCATTAATAAAACACAGCTCATGAAACAAAACCTCAAAGCGGACCTGGAAGCCAATAAGGACATTATCATCACCATGATACAAGCAGACCTAATCCATAACCAGCTGCTGGGGAACCTTAGGAAGATGGAGCTTCATACAGATGAGTATGTTTTGAAGCTTTATGAGGCCATTTCGCAATTGATGGGTTTGGGCAAGGAGCCTTTTGAAGAATGGTTTGATATCTATGATACATTTCTTTTAAAC
>Ga0316204_10012969_pt1 | contig 10046 bp, 4 predicted proteins | sample 6monrhotite_MG_2_FD_205661 | JGI IMG/M metagenome (GOLD analysis project Ga0316204, IMG submission 205661) | Microbial mat bacterial communities from mineral coupon in-situ incubated in ocean water Damariscotta River, Maine, United States -... | ecosystem: Environmental > Aquatic > Marine >... | reverse complement strand
CGCCTGGTCTTTAACTCGAGCAACGCCTTTTCAGCAGTATCTACAGCTACAACATCAATCCCTTTATGACTAAATAGGAGCGTCAGGTATTGTTGCATTGGAATATCGTCTTCGACTATCAATATATTCTTCACTTTAGAGCATGAAGTTGACCTGATATTTTCAATCACACTATCTAATTGTTTCTGCGTGATTGGCTTGGTTAGATAGCCGATAGCACCCTGCTCAAGAAGCTCTTTTTGTTCATCATAAACAGAGATAAAGTAGACAGGAATGTCACGCGTTTCGCGACAAGCGTTAAGCTTTTCAAATACCTCCAGACCACTAATATCAGGAAGGCCAATATCTAGAATTATTGCATCAGGCTTGTATTCCATTGCAAGTTCGATCCCGCCCATCCCTGTATTCGAGACAAGGCATTTAAAGCCTTTCACCTGGGTTGATGCATATAAAATTCGTGCAAAATGGGGATCATCTTCGATGACCAACATAACATCATCACCCTGTACGATTATCGATCTATCATCTTTAAAGAGTTCGTCGTTGCCGATTGAAACAATATTGCCACCGTTTTCAGATGATTGATTACCTACGGAAGATGCATTATTGGATGTAGTTGCTTTCACTGGTTCAACAACACAAGGGAGTGAAAGACTGAAAACACTACCGGAACTACTGCTCGTTAGCGCGATGTGACCGCCAATAAGTTTTGCCATCTCTTTTGAAATAGAGAGACCAAGCCCTGTTCCACCATATTCACGGCTTGTGGTGCCATCACCCTGCACAAATGAATTAAACACTGACGCCTGAATATCATCAGGTATACCAATACCGGTATCGCACACACTAAAGACTATCTCCGATGAATTTAGTGATAAACCGACCGTTAGCTCAACACTACCCTCATGAGTGAACTTAAAAGCGTTACTTAAAAAGTTCTTAAGGATCTGATTAATTCGTTGCCTATCGTTAGCCAGTGACTTTGGGGCCGCATCGTCGATCGATATATTGAACTGAAGCCCACTGTTTTCAGCAACTGGAGTAAACTGAGACTTTATGCTTTCAACAAGGTCGATTACATTAAAATCATCATTATTAACTAGATATTTACCCGATTCGATTTTAGCCAAATCTAAAATTTCATTAATCAACGTAAGCAGGTCTTTCCCTGAATTGTGAATGATTGATGCCGCTTCAAGTTGACTATCACTTAAATTCCCATCCCTGTTTTCAACTAAACTTTCGGCAAGTATTAAGAGGCTATTAAGTGGCGTGCGCAATTCGTGAGACATATTAGCCAGGAACTCAGATTTCGCTCTATTTGCATGTTCAGCCAAATCTTTTGCAACATTCAAGTCAACCACCTGCTCTTCAATTAACTCCTCAAGGTGATCTCTGTATTGTAGTAATTCCTGTTTTGCGTTGTTCTCATCGGTGACGTCTCTTACTATCGCAACAAAAAGCCGTTCATCATCTAAATTCATTTCACTTGTATATATATTCAGCGGAAATACCGATCCATTTTTTCTTTTAGCTTCAACATCAATCCTACGCCCCATAATTTCTTCACGATCACTCTTAGAATAATTTAATAAATCATCGTCAAGCGACAAAAGAATGGAAATATTTCGACCAATTATTTCATCCCTACGATAGCCAAATATTTTTTCGCAAGCATCATTAAAAGTCATCACAATACCGGCACTATTAATTGTAATAATGCCATCAACCGCACTACTGACGATTGACTTCATCATTTTTTCACTATTAATTAGCTCTTTGTTGCGTTTTTCTACTTCAGCACCCATTTGTTCTATTGCATTTGATAACGTACCTATCTCCCCGGCGTAGCCAGTGGGGAGTTCGGCTGAATAATCACCTTTACCGTATCGCTTTGCAGCGCTAATAATTTTCGTTAATGGGTGTGTGATCATCCTGGCAAATAGAATTGCCAACACAACCCCAATAAGGATAAGTGAGACTGACAACATGATGCTTTTGTTTCGAACCAATGCCACATTTTTTATTGCGTGTACAAGCGAAGTTTTAACCCCTATATATAGAACCGAATAACTTTCATTATCGTCATACCTGACAGGAACTAACCTTAAATAACTACCATCCTTTTTAACGATGATCTCATCATTGTTAACGCTCCATGAGTAATCGCTCATTCCAAATTCTTTTTCAATACCGGGAAATTCACTCTGTATTCGATTCAGAAATCCGAATTCAAATCCAAACGTGTTGTTAGCTTCTGGGTGTGCTAAATAATCGCCATAGCTATTTGTAATATAATGAGTGCTAAAATCCGGTGTGTTAGCCATAAATCTTTTCAAGATAAACGAAACATCCATATTGATTACAACCAGACCCAACATGGTATTATTTTGGTTGAAAACAGGAACAATAACCCGTATCACGGGTAAGTATGGTTTAGTGATAACGCCATGTTCTTTATTAAGTGTTATCTCTGAAAAATAAATTTCGCCTGGTTTTTTATCTTTACTTTGGAGGAAATAGCTTTCATCACCTTTCTTTTGTAATTCATCTTCACCAACAGTAACTATCGCATTACCCAGCTTTTCAACCCGGACTAACTCCTGCCCACCATCATTAATGCTAATAAACCTTACCTGGGTATAATCAGCCCTCTCCTGTAAAAACCCTGAAAATATGACAGATAGCCTCTCTCGCCATTCCTGGTTTGTAGATCCATCTATAGGGTCAATGCCATTAGACGTTCTAAGAATACCCTGAATCGGTGGCGTAATAGATAAAAATGCAGCATCCTTTTTTAGCATCTCAAATTCTGACTTTATCAGAATAGCTTCACGATCAGTGTCACTCACAATATCGCCTAACTCTTTCTCAACAAGCAGGTCATGGCTCTCTTTATACACCATGACACCGACTGAACTTGCCGTTAGCAGTACTAATATGACCGCTAATAGTGTTATTTTAGTTGATATGCCAAATTTCATTTTTACTTCCCTGTAATACAAACTTTAACGTCCATTCCATGGGCGCAGTAATTAGACCTCAACTTCACCTTTACTTAAGGACTTCTGCCGACAAAGATATTTTTTCATCAAGCGAAATAGTTCAGTCGCTTCTATAGGTTTTGCAAGATAGTCAGTTGCTCCAATTTCGAGGCAACGATTGCGATCTTCGGCCATCGCTTTAGCTGTTACAGCAATGATTGGTAGCTGTTCGAATTGTTCCTGCTCTCTTATCTTTTCGATTGCCTCATAACCATCCATAACAGGCATCATAATATCCATCAGAATAATGTCGAATGATTCACTTCCGGCAAGAATATCAAGTGCCTTTTGGCCGTTATCAGCAATAGAGACCATCATGCCCACTTGTTTGAGAAGCAATGAGAGTGCAAATATATTACGAGTGTCATCATCAACAATCAGCACATGCCTGCCCTTGAGCACATCGTCCATTTCAACACCTGATGATGTTTTCTTTATCAGGCTTGAATTAATCTCATGTGATGATCCTGATTTCACCTGTCGGCTGTGAAGGTCACTATCAAATTCGTCGATCAGGTCATTAAGTACCTTAAATGAAGATTGGCTATTTTTTGCAACAAAAGCATTGGTATATTGCTCAAGCGTATGACGCTCCTCATCACCCATATCTTTCGCAGAATATACAACTACGGGTGGTTTCTTAAGCGTGATGTTTTTGCTCATATGCTGTAGTAGTTGCAAACCGCTCATACCTGGAAGCATTAAATCTAATAACATTCCACTGTATTCAGTTTCCTCAAGAAAAACTAATGCCTCCTCGGCTGAAGCAGCAAAGTCGACATCAAACCCTTTTTGCTCAAATATTGGCGCGATGAACTCTTGCGTGACAGGGTCATCATCAACAACCAATACCACCTTATGCTCACCCATAGAAAAATTAATTAACGTATTTAATGCAGAATCAAGTTGATCCTGCGAAATTGGCTTGGTCAGATAGCCAGCCGCTCCCCGAGATAACATTTCATTTTCTTCATCATGAACCGACATAAAATAAACCGGAATATGGCTTGTATCTGGGCTGTTTTTCAATGTAGCAAATACCTCAACACCACTAATATCAGGAAGGCCTATATCCATAATAATGGCTGATGGTCGAAATTGATGAGCCATACTTAGCGCAACTTTACCCGTTCGAGCCACCATACAATTGATATTTGCAGCCCTGATGGATGCATCTAAGATCGCCGCAAAATGCTCGTCATCCTCGACAACAAGAATTAAGCCGTCTTTGTCTTGATCCTGACTCTCACTTGAAAAACCGACTTCTATTTCCGAAATATCTGATTCATCTATATGAGCGTTCACGTCACCTGGTTCAGACAAAGCATTCCATTCAGGCATGCTTGACTTAACATCGTTAGACTCATTAGCACTAGAATAGAGGTTAATATCAAGAGGAATCGTTAAGATAAATGTACTACCAATACCCACCTCGCTTTCAACTGAAACACTACCACCTAACAGCACTGCTAATTCTTCGCAAATCCTTAACCCTAAACCCGTGCCACCATACTCTCGGCTCGTAGATCCATCCACCTGTTCAAAGGCATTGAATATTTTTGAAAGTTTCTCGTGAGGAATTCCGATACCTGAGTCTCGAACTTCGATATCAATCCAGTTATTTTTATCTAGCCCGTATGTTCCTCTACTGCCATCATCACTAACCTCTTTAATGATTAACCCAACCTCACCTTCGTGTGTAAACTTAAATGCATTACTTAAAAAATTCTTGATTATTTGCTCAATACGTTGCTTATCTCCAAATATCATTTCTGGCAATGTTTCAGAAACATCGATATGAAAATTAACACCACGTTCTTCTGCAACATGTGAAAATTGGTTGCTAATAGAGGCCTCTATGTCTTTAATTAAAAAATGATCGTTATTCAACGTCATTTTTCCTGCTTCAACTTTTGCCAGGTCTAAAATGTCATTAATAAGTGTTAGTAGATCACTACCACTCTGGTGAATAATTGATGCGGCTTCCTGTTGTTGTCCTGTCAAATTACCATCCCGATTTGACGACAAACTTTCAGCCAATATCAATAAGCTATTAAGTGGCGTGCGAAGCTCATGTGACATGTTTGCCAGGAACTCAGACTTGGTTCTATTAGCCTGCTCAGCAGCATTTGTTTTTCGTATCATTTCGACATTAGCTTCTTTCAGTTCATTTTCACGCTGAAGAAGCACTTTTGACTGGGCCTCAGATTTTTCTAATAAATTTTCAGCTCGCGAACGGCCAACTACAGTACTGATAAATACCCCGATATTATTCACAATTTGTTCAAGCAGTTCCTCTTGCTGGCGCGTAAATTTCGTTGCTGTACCAACCTCAACGACACCCAGTAAATCGCCCTCAAATAAAATGGGATAAACCATTACTGTACCGGCCATAAGCTGACCTACCCCAGTATCGATACCTAATAATGAGTCGCCAACATTATTGATGACGATCGGTTTACGCTCTAACGCTACCTGCCCGACGATGCCCTCGCCTATTGCATACTCATTAACAACTGTATTACGTACTTTGTATGCATAAGAGGAAATGATGGAAAACACATCGCTTTTGTTGACACCGACCGATGCCGACAACTCGACACCCTGACGTATATAAAAGACACCGACATGGCCATTTATTAACGGCATCATGGTATTCATCAGCGTATCGCACATTTCTTTTAAGCTACGTGAGCCCTGAACCCCTTCAACAACATTCGCATAACTACCCTTCAACCAGTCTTGCTCAATAAGCTTCTCTTTTTCCGCTTCCAATGCAGCTTTTGCAGCAATCTCTTTTTCTTCAATCCGCTTCTGTTTGGTAAAGTCACGTACCGTACCAATAAAATTCTTTTTACCTGCAACAACAATTTCAGAAACCACGATTGATGCAGGAAAAGTTGAGCCATCTTTACGTTGTGCCTGAACATCACGAGGAGCACCAATAAACCTTCGATCACCTGTTCGAAGATAGGTAGACAAATAGCTATCGTGCTTTTCAGAATGGGGACTCGGCACTAATATTCTAATATTTCGCCCTATCACTTCATCTTCGGTATATTGAAATATTTTTTCAGCCGCTGGGTTAAAAAGGGTGATGATCCCATCACTGTTAATATTGACTAATCCATCTTCCATATTAGAAATAATACTGTTTGAACGGCTTTCACTGTCAGTCAGTGCCGCCAACTGTTTCTCTGTTTCATTTTTAGAGGTCCGGATCGCTTCCAGCATGCTATTAACCGACATAGCCAATCTATCGTTATCACCTTTAACAACCACTTCCACGTTAAGTCGTCCTGCTGCAACTGCTTCTGCAGCTTCTGTTGTTTCACGCAATGATGCGGTCATCGCACCTAACGACTGACCTAGCGACACGATCTCTTTTGACCCTTCAAAATCAGTGTCAATATCAAAATCACCCTGCGCTACAGCGTCAGCCACCGCTAATGTTCTCTGAATGGGTACACTAACCGAACGCGTGATTAGAAACCCCATAATAATACAAAATGACAGGCCAATAATTAACAACCCCCATTCTATCCAGTTAAGCAACACACTCTGCTGTCTGGATTCAGTGAATTGTTCATTCATCGATGTTTGCGAACTTTCTATAATCGATTCGAGCAGTTCAATCATTTCATTTGCACTTGGCGCGGCACGTGTACGCAACCAGAAGCTGGCTACATTCCATTCATCACCTCTTCGCAAATTCACCATTTCATCAATTAACGGAGTCAACCGCTCACTTAACTGAAAGGCCTTTCTTAACATTTCCTGGGATTCTGGATCAAAATCAGCACGCAATGAGACCAACTCATCTATTACGGCCATATAGTTGTTCACTTCTGAACGATATGATAAATGAGCCATCTCACTTCCGGTTAACAGATACCCTTCCGCCTCTACTAACAACGCTTCAGTAGCAGATAATAGCGCCAGTGTCGATTCGTATACCACTAACCTTTTACCATTAGACAGGTTATTTTCACCTCTCAGCCCTCGTTCTTCGACATTCTCAATCTCAGTAATTTTATCGATCAGACTATCTGCAAGCGGCTTAACCTGGCTAGTAAACACCACGATTGCAGGAAAGTTTTCATCTCTATTAGCAATCTCTTCTATTTCCTGTTGGTAGCGTTCAAATTTTCGCACTTTGGTTTTAATCACAAGCAAGCGATCTCTATCTTCTTGCTTATCCCAGCGAAGTGAGAGCTCATCTAATAGCTTAAGTCCACTATGTATCTTGCTCTCCCAGGCAAGCTCACGCTCATCCAGAAACGACTCATCACCAAGAATCATCCACCCCCTAAGCGCAGCAAGCGATTGATTGATTCCAGCTAGCACTGTTAAACCCGCCTGCGATGTCGGGACACGGTGCTCACGAAGGTCATCTGATATTCTTGCTGTATCATGCACAAGATAAACAGTCGTACCGACTGCAATACTCAGCATCATGCCAACGATCACATAACCAAAACCGATTTTTTTTGCCAATGAATCTAATTTAAACATCCGTGTTTCTTCCTTATTGACAGGATGACTACATCATTCAGAATCCAATTGATGCCTCGCTTAAGCTCTTATAGTTGCCAATATCAACAGCCACATAGCGTTTAATACCCAGCTTATTAAGTGCAGATTTATGCATTTCATTTGCATGTGTCATATTAATAAAAGCCTTCTTTATAGATGAAAATAATTTGGTAGACATACCAGCCTGGGCTACCCACACATTGTCATGATAGGTTGGCGACTCCCATATAATGGACAGGTCTTTGCTACTTATCGCTCCATACGCCATCATGCTATCAACAACATTCCCGTGTACCGCACACAAGTCAGCACGGCCATCCAGCACCCACTCAACACTACGATCGTGCGACCCACTATATTCAACCGATGCGTAATACGATTCAGGAATAATCTCTTTTTCTCCAAGATACATTCTTGGCATTAGGTGGCCCGAGGTTGACATTTGATCCCCAAAACAGAATTTCTTCCCCTTAAAGCTTTCAATAGTCATGTTCTGACCAATATTTCTTGAGATAAAATACGTTCTATTTTTCATATCTAAATCACTAATCACCATAGCCTTCGCGCCATCATCATGATGTGCCTTTAGAAAGACATGACCGCCTAAAAGAGCCAGATCAAGCTCCTTACCAGAAAACATCGCTAACATTTCCTCGTAGCTCTCTGGAATAATCAATTGATATGAAACACCGACCTCATCAGTCACATGCTTCAACAGGGGAGTATTGACATTAATTAACTGCTCAGTCCCTTTATAAGGTAACAAGCCAATTTTAAGCGTTACATTTTTATGACTAGATATTTTGTTATAGAAAAAATAGATAAAACCTGTGAGCAAACACACAATAAGAAAAACTACCGTAGATAATTTACGAATGCTATTCACACCAGCTACCTTGAGTTCGATTCAAGTTAGCGGTATACATCACAATAACCACACTTCCAATATGCACATACATATGCAAAACACTCCTTGTTTGCACAATCATTATCACTGCATTACATCAGCCATCCGGCATGACTAATTAATACCTTGATTTATATTAAGAATACGAAGCTTTTTGAGGGAGATATGTCTAATAACTGAAATAACCATCATCCATGACCTCAACTACTATGGCTTCATTGCCTTATTCATCAATTAACATATCGGCGATCAGAATATGAGCTTTAGCCAAAAAGATATCATGGCCGTTCATTCACCTTTTGCCATCCGCTTTTATTCCCTGCTAAAAGCCAGAAACACGAATAACCTTTTTATTTCCAACAACTAACACCAATTGATCACCATGCGACGCCCCTATTGAGCACCAGTATGAACGGATGGGAAAGTTGTGTGACAAAACGTGTGATATTATGAATACAGAACTCATATTAATGCTTAGCTTCAGGTAACCATGTGCCTAGCCATCCCCATGAAAATCGATTCAATACGCGGCAGCACTGCTGTCTGCTCCTCACGTGGTATTTCTCGCGAGGTTAATATCTTCATGTTTCCAGAAGGCGAATTAGAACCTGAGGATTACATACTGGCCCATGTTGGCTATGCGATTCAAAAAATCAACACTGATGAGGCGCAACTTGCGATCAAAACTGATCACGCAATGCACAACACTCCGAACGGTGACATAAGTGCATGAACTAGCACTATGCCGTGGGCTGCTTCAGCAGGTGAGCAGAATTGCCGAAGAGCACGAGGCTTCTGCGATTAAATCCATTCATCTTAAAATTGGGCCACTAGCAGGTATTGAAATCGAGCTTTTAAAGCGCTCCTTTCCATTAGTAGCCCATGGCACGCCCGCCGAAGAAGCATTACTTGAAATCATCGCTGTTAAAGCGACGATACATTGCGATGAATGCAATGAAAAAAGTGAGCTAGATACTGTTCAGCTCATTTGTCCACACTGTCAATCTACCGCCACTACACTGCTCAGCGGTGATGAAATGACACTGGAAAATGTTGTGCTCGAACAACAGGAAGTGAAGGCAACACACCATGTGCACTGATTGTGGTTGTGTTGACCAAAAAGGGCACTCGACTCATGATGGCAATCACAGCAAGGTTCATACCTCAGCTAGCAAACCATTAGTCATCGATGTTCATCAATCACTGTTATTTGAAAATGATAAACAAGCCGCGGATAATCGGAAGCAGTTAACGCAACACAACATCACTACTATCAACCTGATGTCATCGCCCGGCTCTGGAAAGACCCGCCTGCTGGAACGCACTATCGATGAGCTCGCGGGACGATACCGTGTTGCGGTGATTGAGGGCGATCTCGAAACCGAAAATGATGCCAAACGCATTCGCGCTAAGGGGGTCGATACGATCCAGATCACGACCGGCAGCGCCTGCCACCTCGATGCCATCATGATCCATAATGCACTCCAGCAACTCGACCTGAAACAGATCAACCTGCTGTTCATTGAAAATGTCGGCAACCTTGTCTGCCCCGCCAGTTT
>Ga0316204_10012968_pt1 | contig 10047 bp, 9 predicted proteins | sample 6monrhotite_MG_2_FD_205661 | JGI IMG/M metagenome (GOLD analysis project Ga0316204, IMG submission 205661) | Microbial mat bacterial communities from mineral coupon in-situ incubated in ocean water Damariscotta River, Maine, United States -... | ecosystem: Environmental > Aquatic > Marine >... | reverse complement strand
GGACCGTACTGCACCACCGGTTCACCGATGGGTTTTGCGGCCAATAGCAGCAGCCGTGCGCCCTGGCTGCCGGCTACCAGCTCAGCGCGGTCACCGGCGCCCAGCACGCCAGCCGAACGCTTGGGCACGGACCGTCGTTGCATGCCTACCTCAGCATCGCCCTCATACAAATAGACGAAGCCTGCATGGCCATCGGGCAGCGGCAAAGACACTTGCGCACCGGCCGGAAGATCCAAATCCAACAACACCGGCTCGGTGCTGTGGCCCTGAATCGGCCCGGCAGTTTGAGCACTGTCCTGGGTCAGCGTCCCGGCAATCACCCGGGCGCTGCCGCCACCGTCCAGCTTGGCTCGCGGGATCACTGTTGCGGGCACGTCACGGTACGCTGCCGGGTTCATCTTTTCAGCTGCTGGCAGATTGATCCAAAGCTGAAAACCGCGCATCCGGCCATCGGTCTGCTGCGGCATCTCGGAGTGAATAATGCCGCGCGCGGCAGTCATCCACTGCACGTCACCGGGACCTAAGTCGCCCTCGTTGCCGAGGTGATCTCGATGCTGCATATGACCGTCCAGCATGATCGTCACCGTCTCGAATCCACGATGAGGGTGCGACGGAAATCCGGCCAGATAGTCATTCGGATCATCAGTATAGAACTCGTCCAGCATCAAGAACGGGTCCAAACGCTGACCGTTGGCCGAACCCAGGCTGCGGCGCAGCTTGACCCCGGCACCATCAGAGGCGGCAACGGAATTGATTACTCGATCTAGTTCACGCGTACTCATCATCTGCTCCATCCAATACCGTTCAGGCCGCTTTCGCTGCTGCAATCGGTTGCAGGCTCATCCCTTCCGCACGCGCCTGGACTAGCGAGGGCTGCTGGCTCTGCTCACGCGCTAAATTCTCAGCGTATACGGTGTGGATATCGGTGATGCCCCAAAAGTTGAGCACCGTTTGCATGAACGGCGTTTGGCTGTCGGCCGGGGTGTCGCGATAGGCGCCGCCGCGAGTGGCGAACAGCACCGTTGGCCGGTCGCCCGCCAGCCCCTGTGGCCCGTTCGCGGTGTAGCGAAAGGTGCTGCCAGCGCGACTGAGGTAGTCGATCCATGCCTTCAGCTGGGAAGGAACGCCAAAGTTGTACATCGGCAGCCCGATCACCATCACCTGCGCGGACTTCAACTCGTCGATTAACTCATCGGCTAGCGCCACGCGTTGCGCCTGCTCTGGCGTACGCTGGTCAGCGTCGGTCGACAGTGCCTGCAGATAGTCGCCGTCAAAGTGCGGCAGAGCCGGCGACACCAGATCACGAACCACGACCCGGCCCTGTGGATTGTAGCGCTGCCAATCCGCAACGAAATCAGCACTCAGCTGGCTGGACTGGCCACCGGCACCAAAAATGCTGGCTTTGATATGCAGCAGTGTAGGGGTTTGCTCGGACATCGCTGACGCTCCTGTTGATTCGATGGATGCATTAAAGCGCCAAGCAGTTCGATTAAAAAGCGGATAAAGTAGGGCTTACCTATCGAAAGATTCGATATGAATAGCCATCCCCGCATCACCCTAGAGCAATGGCGCGCCTTAATCGCAGTGATTGATCACGGTGGCTACGCTCAGGCCGCCGCGGCAATGCATAAGACGCAGTCATCGATCAGCTATGCGGTGCACAAGATCGAGCAGCAGTTGGCGGTGAACCTGTTTGAGATCGTTGGCCGCAAGGCGGTTTTGACTGATGCCGGCGCCCTGCTGGCCAGGCGCGGTCGCGAGTTGTTGGACCAGGCCAGCGGCCTGGAACGTGCTGCGTCCTATCTGGGCGCCGGCTGGGAAGCCGAGCTCAAGCTCACCGTGGAGATCCTCTATCCCACCTGGCTGCTGTTGGAGACCGTCGATCGCTTCTGTGAGCAGTGCCCGCAAACCCGAGTCGAACTCTACGAGTCCGTGCTTGGTGGAACTGACGAGGCGTTGCTGGAACGACGGGTAGATCTGGCCGTGTGCTCGCAGGTGCCGCCGGGCTTCGTCGGTGTGCCGCTGCTGCCGCTGAAGCTGATTCCGGTGGCGGCAGCTAGCCATCCACTGCATCAGCTGGGCGAAAGCGTAAGCCACGCCGATCTCAGCAAGCACCGACAGGTGCTGATTCGCGATTCCGGCAGTGCGCGCACGCGGCTGGCAGGCTGGCAACGCAGCGAGCAGCGGCTAACGGTTAGCAACAAGGCCACGGCAATTCGCGCTCTGTGCATGGGCCTAGGCTTCGCCTGGCAGGCCGAGGATGCAATTCGAGACGAGTTGGAACGCGGCGCACTGAAGCAGCTCCCTCTGCGTGAGAACGGTGAGCGCCAGGTTTGGCTACATCTAGTCCAAACCGACGGCGATTTGGCCGGTCCGGCGGCTCGCCTGATGGCCGATCTGTTGCGGCACGCTCACCTGCCGACAGTCGATCAAACCGACTGAGCAACCCATCGCCTCGCGCCGTTGCCAGACTGATCTGCTTTAATGGCGGCCTAACGCAACCATGGATCGAACGGATGTCGCAGTGGAAACGCACTCTCAGCACCGAGCAACTGCAGCAGGCTGGGCGCAATACCCTGGTTGAGCACTTGGGAATCGAACTGGAGTCTGTCGGCGAAACCACGTTGACCGGAACCATGCCTGTAGATGAGCGCACCGTGCAGCCATACGGTCTGCTCCACGGCGGTGCTTCGGTGGCGCTGGCCGAGTCGCTGGGCAGCCTCGCCGGTCACTTGGCCAGCAGTGAGGGTGAGATGGTGGTGGGCCTGGAGATCAACGCCAATCACCTGAAGTCTGTGCGCGCCGGCAAGGTACGGGGCGTCGCTAGCCCGCTGCACCTGGGCCGCCGTACCCAAGTATGGGAGATCCGCATCAGCGACGAAGGCGACACCTTGGTTTGCGTGTCGCGGATCACTTTGGCCGTCGTTCGAGGCGTCTGATGAGTCGACATCGCGTCCATCTGATCGGCAGCGATTCCTGGGTCGATGTCGCCGTTGGCGAGACCGTCCTGCATGCTGCGCGCCGCCAGGACCGTGCACTGCCCTATAGTTGCTTATCTGGACGCTGCGGCAGCTGCCGCGGTCACTTGATCGCAGGCCAAGTAAGCTATCCCTACAACCCGCCCGATGCGCTTAGCCCGGACGAGCTGAAGGCGGGCGAAGTGCTGCTCTGCCAGGCGGTACCGCAGAGCGACCTGGAAGTGGCTATTCGCGAAGTTGATGCGGTACGCGGCATTCCACTGCGCCAGCTGGACCTGATCGTGGTTGAGATGACCCAGCTGGCCGATGACGTGATGGGCCTGTATCTGCGGCCAGCCGACGGCCAGCCGCTGGCTTATCTACCGGGGCAGTACCTGGATGTGCTGCTGGCCAGTGGCCGCCGCCGCGCGTTCTCCATCGCCAATGCGCCGCGTACCGACGGCATCATCGAGCTGCACGTACGACGGGTCGCCGGAGGTGGCTTCACCGAACAGGTGTTTTCCGCACTTCAGGTCGGCGACAGTCTGCGAGTAGAGGCGCCATTAGGCACTTTCGTCCCGCGCGCAGGCAGCGACCGGCCGATGCTGCTGGTCGCTGGCGGCACCGGCTTTGCGCCGATCAAGGCGATCATCGAACACCTGCGCGAGCAGCCGCCAGCGCGCGAAGTCCGGCTGTACTGGGGCGCGCGCGTTGCTGGCGATTTGTATTTGGAGAAACGCGTTGCGCAGTGGACGCAGGACCACGAGTGGTTCAGCTATCAGGCCATACTGAGCGAGGCAGTTGCCAGCGATCCCGACCATCGCAGCGGTTTGGTGCATGAAGCAGTACTCGCCGATCACCCCGATCTGGCCCGCTTCGATCTCTACATGTCCGGCCCCCCGGCGCTGATCGACGCCGGCCGCCATGCCTTTGTCGATGCCGGCCTGCCTAACGACCGGCTCTACTACGACTCTTTCGACTATGCGCCGGATGTGCTGGCGGCGATGATTCGGGGACGAGGTCGGCTGACAGAGTGATTAACGCCGCATTCTGACGCTGGCTAGGAGAGCTGCGCGTGGACCTGGTGAAAGGGCCTGTGGCACGATCGCGCACCCACACTCACCGCCACACAATGGCGTAAGCTCGCCCACCATGCAAAAGCTGTTGCTGTTCGGAACTGAGCTATACGCGCTGCCCATATTGCGACCGCTAGCGGCCGCGGCGCGCGCTCGCGGGCTACAGGTGCGTTGGTATCTGCACGATGTGGAGCACGCCTTGGTCGACAGCGAGATAGCGCTCGACAGTCCCGGTGCTGTGCGCGCCTACGGGCCAGACGTGGTCTATGCGGCGAGCAACTGGGTTCCGCACTTCTTTTCAGGCCTCAAAGTGCAGCTGTTTCATGGCTTCAGCGTCGATAAGCGCAGCCATGAAAAAGGCCACTATCGAATTCGCGGGCTTTTTGACCTGTACTGCACCCAGGGCCCGGAAACCACTGTGCGTTTTCGTCAGCTAGCGCAGGAGCATCGCCATTTCAGCGTTGCCGAAACCGGCTGGCCCAAACTGGACCCGCTGTTCCGCCCCACTCAACCGTCCACATTGGATCTGATCGGCGCAGCGGGACGACCAATCGTGCTGTTTGGATCGACATTCAGTGTCGGGCTGTCGGCGGCGCCGCTGCTGCTGCGGGAACTGCGCGAACTGATCGCGCGCGGCGACTACTACTGGCTGCTCACGCTGCACCCTAAATGCAAACCCGAGCTGGTCGCCAACTACCGCGCGCTGAGCGGCGACAACGCGCAGTTCGTCGACTCTGATCGATTGATCGAGCTGATGCGCGCAGCCGACGTCTTGTTGGCCGACACCACCTCGCTAGTCTCCGAATTCTTGACCCAACATAAGCCGGTGGTAACTTTCCGCAATGCCGTGCCCAAGCCGCACATGCTCAATGTCAGCAACGACGATGAGGTGGGAGCAGCACTGCAAGCGGCGCTCAGTGAGCGTGACGGCCCGCGAATGGACGCGCTGCGCCGATACGCCGACCTTATCCACCCCTATCGCGACGGCCATTGCAGCGAACGCGTACTAGACGCCACCGCCGCCGCTATAGCCAATCCGGCGCCGGATCCCAAGCCGCTAAATCTCTGGCGTAAGCTGCAGATTCGCCGGCGAATGGGGTGGAACAGCTAGCTACTCCAGGGTCCAGGGCCCCAACGCGAGGGCGAACATAGGGCCAGCGGGGCTCGCTCTAAGGCAGTAGGAACTCGAACTCGAACGCCAGCGCCTCGCGACCGGGGTCTGAAACTTCAAACAGCAGCGGCATATTGGAATCAACCGGGAACCCGCGAGCGATGACGCTGGGGTCGGCCAGATACTCCTCGGGCCTGAATCGACGCATCGCGATGACCCGGTCGTTCAGATCGGCGAGCCGCACTTCCACCAGCGGATAGGGCGCCGGCAGGCTGCCGCCATTGCGCATGGTGGCGCTAATCTGCAGGGCGCCGCTCAAATTCTCGTGGGGCCGTACTTCCCGCTTTAACAGACTCAACCCGCGCAAATCGCGCGGCAACGGTACTTGGCAACCCAGCCGTTCACAGCCCGCTTCCAGCCACGGTCGCACGCTGGGGTTGGCCAACAGCGCCTCGTGCTCGATATAGAGCAGTTGGCCGCTAAGCAGCAGTCCCAGAAACGCACAGGCCCAGCCCCAGGCAGCCGAAGGGCGCTCGTTGGTGGGCGCTGGCGCCACGCGTTCTATCGCGTCTGGCGGCGGCACCACCCATTCACGCGCTGCACCGGGTGCTGCGCGAGGACGCGCCGCTGCGGCCGCGGAGGTGCCCTTGGCCGGTGCGCGCTCAGAACGTGACTGCGATCGACGCGAGCGCTGTGGCTCCGCAGCTGCCTCAGCCTGTGTCGGCCGAGCGCTAAACTGGGCGCGCTCAACCGGCTCTAGCGGTAGTTCCCCGGGATCGGTCTCCGCCAGCCACTCGCCGGGCAGGCGCGGCTCGGTGCGGCCACGATTGCCCACGGCCTCTACCTGATCGCGGCCTTCGGGGTGCATCGCCGCCACGCTCATGACCGGCGGCATCTCCGCCGCATGGCGGCTAGGGAGCGTTTGAAAGCCGGCCTCTGGCAGTTGCTCGGTCAGGGTCGCGAGCGCATCGAATACCCCACCGCAGTGCCCGCAGCGCAGCTGCCCGCGACCCTCGGCTACGGGGTGCGGACCCACTCTATAAACGGTCAGGCATTCGGGACACTGGGTATACATCGGCTAATTGTAGCCGTTGCTGGGATCGGTCTGACTGCCGCTGAGGCGATTTAGGCGGCAATCCCCGAAGAACCAAGCGACTAAGCTGAGCAAAACAGACTCCATGATCGTCCTAAGAACTCTCACTCAGCCACTATTTCGGCCACCGCCGGATCTGCGCCTGCCGTTGCCATGCTCACTTAGTGCAGACTAGGCCTCTCGTCGGCGCTATATGCTCTTTTATGATCGACACTTATCCCCGCGATTTGATTGGCTATGGCCGCAATCCGCCGGCAGCGGACTGGCCGGGTGCGGCGCGAGTAGCTCTGCAGTTTGTACTCAACTACGAAGAAGGCGGCGAAAACTGCGTGCTGCACGGTGATCCGGGCAGCGAACAGTTCCTCTCTGAGATCGTCGGCGCAGCCAGCTACGCCGATCGCCACCTGAGCATTGAGTCGGTCTACGAATACGGCGCCCGCGCCGGCTGTTGGCGAATTCTGGAGGAATTTGAGCGCCGCCAGCTGCCGCTAACCGTATTCGGGGTGGCGATGGCGATGCAGCGCAATCCAGATTTCGTTCAGGCCTGTGTTGATGCTGGGCATGAAATCGCCAGTCATGGCTGGCGTTGGATCCACTATCAGAACGTCGATCCGGCGACCGAAGCCGAACACCTGCGGCGGGCCGTGCAAATCCAACAGGAACTCACTGGCGCGGCACCGTTGGGCTGGTACACCGGGCGCGATAGCCCGAACACGCGCCGATTGGTGGTCGAACATGGCGGCTTCGAGTACGACTCCGATTACTACGGCGATGATTTGCCGCTGTGGACCCAGGTGCAGTGCAGTGACGGTAGCGAGCGACCGCACCTGGTGGTGCCGTACACCCTGGACAACAACGATATGCGTTTCGCCATGGCCCAGGGGTTCAATACCGCTGGCCACTTTTTTGACTACCTGCGCGACAGCTTCGACACGCTGTATGCCGAGGGTGCGCAAACGCCGAAAATGATGAGCATCGGGATGCATGCGCGACTGCTCGGCCGGCCTGGTCGCATCGTCGCCCTGCAGCGTTTTTTGGACTATGTCGCCGGCTTTGATCGGGTCTGGATTTGCCGCCGGCTAGACATTGCTAGGCACTGGCGGCAGCGCCATCCTTTTAGCCCGATAGCCTCAGCAACCGATGAGTCCAACCAATGAACTTGGCGCAGCTTAATGATCTGGATGCGGACGACTTTGTGGTCGCACTCGCGGGCATCTATGAACACTCACCCTGGGTGCCCAAAGCGGTGCTCGATCAACGGCCGTTTGCCGACTCAGCGGCCCTGGCAGCAGCGCTGGCCAGCGCGGTTGCCGATTCCGGAGCCGATGCGCAGCTGGCCTTGATTCGCGCTAATCCAGAGCTGGGTGCACGCCTACGGGTGCGGGAATCGCTCACCGCGGCCTCCAGCGCCGAGCAGCAAGGCGCCGGACTGGACCAATGCAGCGCTGAAGAGTATGCACAGTTACAGGCGCTCAATAGCGCCTATCAGCTGCGCTTCGGCTTTCCCTTCATACTCGCCGTACGCGGCCATGATCGGCAGTCGATTATCGCCGCGATGGGCGAGCGGCTGCGCAACCATGAGCGCGCAGAACGCGGCGAAGCACTGCGCCAAATCGATCGCATTGCCGGCTTTCGGCTGGCCGATTTGCTGAACTAGCACTCTTGGTTAGCCCTGCTTTTCCGGATCCGAATCACTATCTGGTTTGACCGCAGCGACCTGACTGCGCACGTGCAGATCCACCTGCGGGAAAGGAATCTCGATACCCACTTCGCGGAAACGACGATGAATGGCGCTTGCTAACTCAGTAGAAACCGGCAGTCGGTCGCGAATCTCTGCGACGTACACGCGCAGCTCAAAGTTGATGCTGGAATCGCCAAAACTCATTAGCCAGCTGGTAGGCGCCGGCTCATTGAGCACCCGCGAATGCTCAGCGCCGACATCGCGCAGCACCTGCAACACGTGGTCCGGATCGCTGCCGTAGGCAGCTCCCACCGCAACGGTCACGCGGGTGACCGCATCCGATAGCGTCCAGTTGACCAGTTGCCCGGTGATGAATGTCTTGTTGGGAACCACAATTTCCTTGTTGTCCCAATCCAATATCGTCGTTGCCCGGGTGCGGATTCGGGTGACTGTTCCGGACAAGTTGTCCACCGTAATCGTGTCGCCGACGCGGAACGGGCGTTCGAACAGCAGTATCAAGCCGGACACGAAGTTGGCAAAGACCTCCTGCAGACCGAAGCCCAGCCCAACGGTCAACGCCGCTGCCATCCACTGCAGTTGCGACCAGCGTATGCCCAACAGTGAGGCGCCATAAACCACGCCGCCTACGATGATCAGATAGCGACAGACGCTGGTAACCGCGTAGCGCGCCCCGGCGTCTATGGGGACGTGTTGCAGCAGCCCAATCTCAAGTAGACCGGGGACATTTCGCGAGGCGATGATGGTCAGGGTGATGGCGACTATGGAGATCAACAACAGGCGCAAGCTAACGATGTGCGCCGGCTCCTCACCGGTACCGCTGAAGCGCCACAGCTCAATCGCATCCAGCGCCTGCAGAGCCGGCAACAGATCGGACCAGACCCAAAATATGCCGATGCCACCAAGCGTAATCAGGACCGCCCGCAACAACGCGCGCGTTTGGCCGCCGATGCTGGCGACATTGATTTCTTCAGGCTCGACCGCTGGCGGTGCGTCTGAGGTCGGAACTCCCGCCTGCTCGCGCTCTAAGCGCTCGGCTTCGAACTGCACTTGGCGCCGATTTCGCGCCAGCCTGCGCTCCTGGATCACCAGCCAGCGCAGCACCAACTGACGCACAACCAGCAGCGCGAAAACCAAGAACAGGGTTTGGAAGGTTGCCGAGAACAGCAAAAAGCTGACCCGGCTGTAGCCAGTTGCCTGGAGCACTGCGAACAGCAGCAGAGCTAAGGGGATAGGCCAGTGGGCGTGGCGCTGTAGCCAACTGCCGCGCTGACCGGGTTGCGGAGCCAGCGACAATCCACCACCCGGTCGCATGGCAAGCCAAATTAACCAGGCGAAGGCCGAACACATCAGCAATAGCAGCGGCCGGGTGAGAGTTTCGGTTCCCAGTTCCGAGGCCCGATGGGCCTGCAATCGTGCGATCAATACCACCGGTAGGGCTAGCCACAGCAATCGATTGATCAGCCAGTGCAGCGCCAGGTAGCGCTCTTTAGACCAGGTGAAATGACTGGCCAGCCCGCGGTCCATGGTTAACCAACCGACGCACGTGAACTTGGCCATGGGTGCGCTAACCCCAATTAATGCCAGGCCCAGTGAGTCGGTGAATTTGCCCGCCGTGCCTAGCTGCTGCAGATGCAGACCCACCAGCAGGACCAGCAATGGCCAAAAGGCCGCGGCCAGCAAGCTAATCAGCAGCGCCCTGGAGGTCGGGGCCATACTCGTCTCATAGCGCGAATTAGAGTGCTCCGAGAGCTGCTCCAGTGTCGGCTTCGCGCGGCGCCGCAGCAGCCATAGTGAGGCCAACGCAACCAGGATTAGGCCACCGGAAAGCGGGTGCTCAGTTAGGTCCGTCCACAACAATCGAGCGGTGTAGCGCCAGCGCGACCCCTTGCCCAGATCGGCCACACCTTCTGGAATTCGCGGCAGCCAGTCCAAGGCGAGCACCGATTGAGTCGGCAACCACAGCAAGCGTTCGCCGATTAGCATCTGCAGCTCGGTGCTGTCTCGGTTGCGTCGCTGCAGGTCTCTAGTGATGTGCTCAAGGCTATTTTGCAGTCGCTCGGTAAGGCCTAGCAGTTCATCGATCAGTTCGCTTTGCCGCGACAGCTGCT
>Ga0316204_10012967_pt1 | contig 10047 bp, 10 predicted proteins | sample 6monrhotite_MG_2_FD_205661 | JGI IMG/M metagenome (GOLD analysis project Ga0316204, IMG submission 205661) | Microbial mat bacterial communities from mineral coupon in-situ incubated in ocean water Damariscotta River, Maine, United States -... | ecosystem: Environmental > Aquatic > Marine >... | reverse complement strand
AGCGTGTAATGCCGAACGTAAATAAAGCTGAGCTGCCGCGGCATAATCTTGCTGAGCTTTACGCGAATCTGCCATCCAGTAATAAATTTCGCGTTGCAATGCCTCATCATCAATTTTGGGTAAAATAGCAAAAAATAACTGGTATGCAAACTCATGTTCTTTTACTGTTTGCAAATCAAACACCACTTGTAAAAACTGATCAAGTTGTTCTCGGGTAAATGTTTTACTTTGTAATAATAAACCTTTTAAAGTTTCACTACCCTTTTCAGCTTTACCGCCTAATACAAAAATTCGTGCTCGTCTTAATTCCCATTGATAACTATCTACACCAGCAGGTGCAACTTTAATTGTTGTCATTAAATTTGAAGCAAGATCTATATTAGAACGACTCAAAGCAATATTAACAAGATCATAACGAATCGGTGCGGGTATAGATTCTAATGTTTTGAAAAAATCAGACTTTAAAAACAATTGCATCATTAACACTGCACCACGTTCGCGTTTATGCATTAAGTTTAAAAAACCTTTTGCAGCTCGCAAACGAGTGTCGTCACTCTGGCCTTTGAGCATAACCAGCGCATAAAGCGAACGAGCTTTAACAGGCTCTTTCTTTTGAGCTTTAACTGCGGCATTTAACCATTGTTGATCATTGCCAATAAGAAATTGTGCCCGGTTTCCAAGATAGGATGCATAATCAATATAAGCATTCCACAAAGTGGTTGCAGAAAAATGAAATAAATCTGCAGGCAATTCAGTATTCTTATTCCCGGCTAGAACAAACTCAAGAGCATTAGCTGTTGATGGTCTATCTCCACTAAGGTTAGCCGACTCAGCAACAACAGCCCATAACATATACTTTAATTTTTCATCAGCCCATTTTCCACGCATTTGACGCAGTGCTGATTGTAATACTTTACGAGGAGGTCTTCCTTTACTACGTAATTGAGCAAGTAAATACAACATCCCACCTTCCGGATGTTTTGTATCTTTCATTAATAAATCAACAACTTCTTCTTCACGTTTATTAACTAAAAAGATATGTGCACGCAACAAACGATCTTCAATCTCATTGCTACGATAATCCTGATAATATCGCTGTGCCGCTAATAAAGCATCACTTTTTTCATTATCAACAAGATAACTTTTAATCACTCTTTTTTGCCATTGCGGTAGCCACTGAGTATGTATTCTGACTTCTTTTTTTGATTTTTCTTTTTCAGACCAAATTAAGCTGAACAGGATATGTCGGGCTTGCTGCCCTTCTTTAAGAATTAATAAAGCATCAACTTGTTGCTGTTTAGCCCAAAAATAAAAATTATCCGGTAAACCATCTTCATAAGTCGCAACACGTTGATGTAAAAGCTGCCACCGTTGTCCTGTTTGATAAATACTTAAACGTTCACGCTCCCATTCCAGCCAGGCGGCTAAGTTATTTTTTATATCAAGCTTTTGTTGTTGAGCATCAATTGATTTCAATGCAAGAGACACCGCTCCACTTTGAGCAATAATTCGAACTTCTTGTATCTCACGGGGTAGCGTTTCTGTGGCAAATGAAGAGCTAAAAAGAAAAGATAGAATGGATACAACAAAAAACGGGTAGCACATACATGCTACCCGTTTTTTTAAAGAACTTAGCTTGTCCGTAAGCACTATGTTCTACTTAATATAAATAAAAAAAAGTTAAGGAACTTAACCCAATTTTTCTTTAATACGTGCTGCACGACCTTGAAGGTCACGTAAATAATATAATTTAGAACGACGAACATCACCACGACGTTTAACTTCAATGCTCTCAAGCGCAGGTGAGTAAGTTTGGAAAACACGCTCAACACCTTCACCGTGAGAAATTTTACGTACTGTAAAAGCAGAGTTAAGACCGCGGTTTTTAATCGCAATACAAACACCTTCAAATGCTTGTAAACGCTCACGTGTACCTTCTGTTACTTTTACTTGAACAACAACAGTATCACCTGGTGCAAAATCAGGGATCTCTTTGCTCATTTGTTCTTTTTCAAGTTGTTCGATGATATTACTCATGGTTTTCTCCAAACTCTTTTCGAGTTTTACTTATGTTCATTTAATTCATGTTCGCGAATAAATTCCGCTAATAAATCTTCTTGTACTTTAGTCAGCGTTAATTTTTCAAGCAAATCCGGTCTTCTTAACCAGGTGCGGCCTAAAGCCTGTTTAAGGCGCCAAGCCTCAATGTTTTTATGATGACCGCTCAATAAAACATCGGGGACAGCTACTCCATCTAAAACTTCTGGACGAGTATAATGAGGCGTATCGAGCAGACCATTCATAAATGAATCCTGCTGAGCTGATTCCTCATGCCCTAACGCACCGGGTACTAATCGTGTAACACCATCAATCAGTACCATGGCTGCCAATTCACCGCCGCTGATAACGTAATCACCAATCGACCACTCTTCATCAACTTCGCTGGCTATGAGTCGTTCATCAATACCTTCGTAACGACCACATAATAAAACAAGTTCTTCGTGTTCAACTAAGCTTTGCAAACCGGCTTGGTCTAACTTTCGACCTTGTGGCGATAAATAAATCACCTTCGCTTTTTCGCTTAACACGCTTTTGGCTTCGCGAATGGCTGCACGCAATGGCTCTACCATCATGACCATACCGGGACCGCCTCCGTAAGGACGGTCATCGACAGTGTTATGTCGATCATCAGTATAATCACGGGGATTAACTGTCCCCAATTGAACCAATCCTTTTTGGATGGCTCTGCCTGTCACACCATTGTCTGACACGACGGAAAACATTTCCGGGAAAAGCGTCACCACTTGGATATTCATGGTTTACCTCTCCCTGTTGTCAATTAGAATTCTTCATCCCAATCAACAATCATAAAACCTTGCTCAAGATTAATCTCTTGGATAACCTCGTCGAAAACAAAAGGAATTAAACGTTCTCGTTTTTTACCTGTTGTATCTTTTTCACCTCGCGTCACAATTACGTCGTTGGCGCCGGTTTCGAGCATCGAAGTAATATTACCTAACTCAATGCCATCTAAATTTTTCACTAACAACCCGATTAAATCATTCCAGTAATATTCACCAGAAGCGGGTTTAGCTAATTGCTCACGTTTAATCGCGATTTCTGAGCCTATTAGCTCAGCAGCAATATCTCGATCAGTGCATCCTGCTAAATGCGCAATAACACCTTTACCGTGAGACTTGCCTGAAAGTAATTTAAATTCCTGCCACTGCCCGTTGCGTTTTAAATACCAAGGGGAATAACTCAGAATATTTTCTTTCGGTTGTGTGTTAGAAAAGATTTTCACCCATCCCTTCACACCAAACAAACCATTAAGCTTGCCTACAGGTACCCACTGCTGTTCTTGACTATCGGTACTCATAAACAAATGCACAAATAGGCGAACAAGCCCGCCTATTTACAACAGCAATTAAGCTGCTTTTTGCTCAGTTTTCAATAACTTAGCAACACGCTCAGAAGGTTGTGCGCCTTGACCTAACCAATGAGCAATACGATCATCTTCCAGGTTTAAACGAACTTCTTGGCCTTTAGCCGTTGGGTTGAAATAACCCAAGCGTTCGATATAACTACTGTCACGACGAGCACGACTGTCAGTTACTACAATATGATAAAAGGGACGCTTCTTTGCGCCGCCACGAGCTAAACGAATGGTTACCATTGCGCTAAATTTCCTCGAAAAAACTAAAAATTGCGGATTATTTTATTTAAAAATTAACCCACTCACATAAGACGGCGCATTTTACTAGAAACTACAGAAAAGTGAAGGGGTTAGTGCTCTTTTAAGCGAAAAAAGGTGATTTAAAACGGTTTAAATTCAAATAAATGGGATATGAATGAATCGACAGCAATAATTCCATTTCCTGCACCTCAGTTGGACTGAAGTCCAACCTACAATAGAGCCGCTTTTTTTCATGTCGATAAACTATGAAAGCGTCGTACAAGCAAGAGTACAAGGCGGAAGCTGAACGAAAAAGCGGAGCTTACATTTAGTAAGTGAGCATTTTGAGGAGGCTTCCAACGCCGTAATCTGGTTTGTGCGGCACTCTCACATGCCCGGGGGGAGTTGTCCTTTCATCGACCGCATCATCTTCGCCATACCCCCACCTTTCATTTTTTTCATCATCTTCTGCATCTGCGTAAATTGCTTCAACAAGCGATTCACATCTTGCACCTGCATGCCTGAGCCTGCTGCAATCCGCTTTTTCCTTGAACCTTTGATAACATCGGGGAAACGGCGTTCTTTTGGTGTCATTGAGCTGATAATTGCTTCTAAATGGAGCATCTTCTTATCATCAACTTGATCCATTGCACCTTTGGGGATGTTTGGCATTCCGGGTAATTTACCCATTAGGCTGGCTATCCCACCCATATTTTTCATTTGATTTAGCTGGTCGCTAAAATCTTCTAAATCAAAGCCTTTACCCTTTTTGATTTTATTTGCTAATTTTGCCGCTTTTGCATGATCGACGCTGCTCTGAACATCTTCAACCAAACTGACGACATCACCCATTCCTAAAATACGTGAGGCTACACGTTCGGGGTGAAACGCCTCTAATGCAGACATCTTCTCGCCTACACCAATGAATTTAATCGGTTTACCGGTAATAAAACGTGTTGATAATGCAGCACCACCACGGGCATCACCATCTGTTTTGGTGAGAATGACACCTGTTAGTGGTAAAGCATCATTAAAGGCTTTAGAGGTATTTGCGGCATCTTGACCAGTCATACTATCGACCACAAACAAGGTTTCTGCTGGATTTACTGCCGCATGCAGGCGTTTGATTTCACCCATCATTTCGTCATCAATATGCAAGCGACCTGCAGTATCAATAATCAAAACATCATTGTTTTGAATTTTCGCTTCTTTAATTGCGGCATTTGCGATATCTACCGGATCTTGCTCAACGGTCGACGGGAAAAAGTTAGCACCTACTTCTGCTGCTACCGTTTCTAACTGTTTGATTGCAGCTGGACGATATACGTCAGCACTCACCACCATAACTGACTTTTTCTGATTTTCTTTTAAAAAACGCGCCAATTTAGCAACGGTTGTTGTTTTGCCTGCACCCTGCAAACCCGCCATTAAAATAACTGCAGGCGGCGTTACACTCAAATTCAGCGTTTCATTTGCCTCACCCATGATTGCAGTAAGTTCGTCATTAACAACTTTAACCAGCGCTTGCCCTGGTGTTAGGCTTTTTAAAACATTATCGCCAAGTGCTTTTTCTTTAACGTGGTCAGTAAACTCACGCACCACAGGCAAAGCCACATCGGCTTCTAGTAATGCCATGCGCACTTCACGCATAGTGTCTTTAATATTATCTTCTGTTAAACGACCAACACCGCGTAAATTACGAACGGTTTGGCCAAGGCGTTCTGATAAGCCATCAAACATAATGCTTTATTCCTGAAAAGGTACTTTAAGTTCGTGATTATAGCGTGAATTACAGATTGAAATAAACGAAGGGAAATAAAAGAGTAAACTTAAATATCAAAGCTATGTCCTGTAGACAGTGGATGTATGCTGTGTGTGGTTATTGCTTTTTGACATTCCGCAAAGATCTGTCCTTCTGCACCAGGTTTATTGTGGCTAATGTAAACCTCTGGCTTATGTTCTAACTTGGCTAAATCAGAACCTAATAGTTCAGCACAATAGTGGCCAGACAAATGACAGAGAGTAATATCTTTATTCGCGAATGCAGATTCAACAATGAGCAGATCCAATTTACTGTGTTCATTTAGTGCAGCCCAAAAGGTGTCATTCGTCGTAGTGTCACCACTAAAGGCAAACGCGCCTGTGGCTGATTCAACCCGATAACCTACCCCGGATACAATATGATTTACTTCGATCATTTCTATTTTACGATTATTTAATTCAACTGTTTCCCCTGGCTGCATAACCTGGTACTTCATAACAGGACTGTCAGAATTGGGTAGGCGAGAAAAATCTGGCCAAATAATATTGTTAAAAATATGAGTTTTTAAAGCATCAATAGTCGCTGCAAGGCCATGGACAATAATAGGCTCTTTTATGGTATCAAACAGCGTATCCACTAAAAAGGGGATACTGGTAATGTGATCTAGGTGGGAGTGTGTTATAAATATATGACGAATAGACGCCATCGACTGCAAGTTCAAATCACCAAGACCTGTTCCCGCATCAATTAAGACATCATCATCTATCAGCAACGTGGTTGTTCGAAGTTGACCACCAACACCACCACTGCAACCCAAAACTTTCAGTTTCATTAAACCGATACATCCCCAAATTGTTACAACACTCTTTAGTCAAAGATCCAATAACAATGTCTTTAACTATGACTTTATTTTGTCACACTTTAGTAAAACAAAATGTTACTCGGGTCACAAGTCATTTACACGTACTTAGACAATATTAGCCGCCTATTTCACGATCTTACAATGAAATTTCACACTGATACACCGAAGTTCTGTAAGTAAATAAAGATCTGCAGCAAATTCTGTATATTATTTGTTAACGTCTTCTCAGGTGAGCCACCTTATGCGATCATAAGGTCAAGTAAACGAAAAAACATTATTATGACAATATATCTAACCTTATCTATTTTATTTTATGTCTCGGCCACGGGCCTACTACTAAAGCAGTGGCTTGCCGCAAAAAAGGCACCCAATAAGCAGCCTTTATACGTTGCAGCAGCTGCGGTTATTTTTCACGCCCTCGCCTTACATACTATTATTTTCACTGCTCAAGGTATTGATATTGGCTTCTTCAGCGCGCTCACCTTTACCGCATGGCTAATGTCCACGTTACTCGTTATTGCCAGTTTTTCATTACCCATTGGTTGCCTAGGTTTATTGGTCTATCCTTTTGCTTTTGTTACCCTCATCCTGCGCGGCTTTAGTGAGCAGCAAAATCTCTTAACTGATTTGCTGGCCACAGGTTTAGAAGCACATATATTATTTTCGCTGCTTGCATACAGCCTACTTAGCATATCTGTTGCCCAAGCAATTCTTTTAGCCATACAAGACAAGTACCTGCACAACAAACATCCTTCAGGATTTTTGCATAGCTTACCGTCACTAGAAACCATGGAAATTATGTTGTTCCGCATTATTGCCCTGGGCATAATTGCCTTGAGTGTTTCTTTGCTCAGTGGCTTTATTTATCTTGAAGATATGTTTGCACAACACCTAGTACACAAAACCGTTTTATCGTTAATAGCCTGGGCAATATTTGTCGTATTGCTATGGGGACATTACCAATTTGGCTGGCGTGGAAAAATTGCAATCAAATGGAGTATTAGTGGTTTTACACTCTTAATGCTTGCTTACTTTGGTAGCAAATTTGTAATTGAGCTAGTACTAAAACAATAAATGTAGATGGATTAAGCAGGCTCCATGCCATTTATTCTTACAGAATCACTTGACTCTTTGACCTGATATCCATCTAATTAACTTATTGTAATTACAAAAGGTTACTCCCCCTTTGGACGCTATTTCTACTGGTATGCTTTTCAGCATACTAATATTCCTAATATTAGTTTCTGGTTTTTTCTCTGGTTCCGAAACAGGCTTAATGAGCTTAAATCGTTACCGATTACGTCATCTTGTGGATCAAAAACATAAAGGTGCCATGCGAGCTTTTCGCCTACTAGGTAAGCCTGACAAACTTATTGGACTTATTTTATTAGGTAACAACTTTGTTAATATTCTGGCTTCTGCCATTGCAACCATTATTGGTATACGTTTATTGGGAGAAGCGGGTGTTCTTGCTGCCACAGCTATTTTAACTGTTATCGTTCTTGTTTTTGCTGAGGTAACGCCAAAAACATTGGCGGCAATGCATCCTGAAAAATTTGCCTTGCCTGCAACCCTTATCCTGGAACCCTTACTACGATTGCTTTACCCATTCGTATGGTTCGTTAACCTGTCATCCAGACTTATATTTAAAATTTTAGGTATTCGACAAACCACAAGTAGCGATAAGTTAAGCAGTGAAGAACTCCGTATCGTTGTAAACGAAGCGGCTACCATGATCCCTAAGGGCCATCAAAAGATGCTCTTGAGTATTTTAGATCTTGAGAAAGTTACGATTGATGACATCATGGTGCCAAGAAATGAAATTGTTGGTGTAGATTTAGAGGACGACTGGTCAGACATCATCAAACAACTGGCAGAGACTCAACATACTCGTTTGCCGGTTTATGAAGGCGATATTGATCATATCGTAGGGATTATTCATATTCGGCGGGCTTTACGTTTTTTTCACATGGAAGATACGACAAAAGATGACTTTCGTAAAATTATCCGTGAAGGGTATTATGTTCCCACCGGTACGCCATTAAATACTCAATTACTCAACTTCCAACATGAGCGTCGTCGTAATGCTATGGTGGTGAATGAGTATGGTGATATTCTCGGCTTAGTGACACTAGAAGATATCCTCGAGGAAATTGTTGGCGAATTCACCACAGATCCATCTGCCACTCGTAAAGATGTACAAACCAAAGAAGATGGAACCTACTTGATAGATGGTAGTATCACTATACGTGAATTAAATAAAATACTGGACTGGAAGCTACCAATAGAAGGCCCCAAAACATTAAATGGACTGATTATTGAGTATCTGGAGCATATTCCCGAGCCTGGCACCAGCATGATGCTTGATAATTATCCTATTGAGATTATACAAACCACAAAAAATGCGGTTAAAACCGTTCTGATCAATCCAAATTGGAGCAAGCTAGACGTTCAAATTCGAGAAGGCTAAATTTCCTTATGGATCAGTAATCACTAAAACTAGTGTAAAACGACGTGTCAGACCTCAGCAAGTGTACAATTAGATTAAAAACAGTCTATAATCCTCAGAAATCATTACATTTTTTGGAGTTTCGCGTGTCAAAACTGACACTTTCATTTAAAGGCAAAGTGCTTAAAATTTTCCCCGTTTTAAAGGGAAATATGACGATTGGCAGTGATCCCTCCTGCTCGATCTATATCGACAGCCTTGCACTCCAAGCACAACACGCTCAAATCGACACTGTTGAAAATGATTCTGTTATTCGAGATCTCGCTACTGAAGATGGTACCTATATAGGTGCAACAAAATTAGAAAGCATGCAGCCCCTAAAAGATGGCGATGTTATCCGGGTTGGTAAACACACCCTCACTTATTCATACTCTGAAGATATCACAACTGAAACAAATGATGCTGTTGAAGAAAATATTGCAGCAGTAGTTGAAGAAGAATCCCCCCCAATTCATATGGAAGCCAAAGAAAAAACGCAGGGTTGGCTGCAAATTATGAACGGTTCAAACCTGGGGAAAACCATGAGCCTGAATAAAGCGATGACGAATCTTGGAAAACCGGGTATCTCAACAGCGGTTATTACCAAGCGACAAGAAGGCTATTTTATTTCTCAATTGGAAGGTGAGCACCCCCTTTTAATTAAAAATGAAGAACTAGGCAGTGCAAGTCATCAATTAATTGACGGCGACACAATACAAATTGGTAACATTAAAATGCAGTTTTATCTTGAGTAAAATTTAAAACTTAACTTAATCTTCAGGAGTCAGTCATGACAAATGAACAACGCCACTTCACTCGTATACCTTTTAATGCTTCTACTACACTTATTAATTCACGCACTGGAAAAAAAATCACAGCTGAACTCCTTGATATTAGCTTTAAAGGTGTACTAATTAGTAAACCTGCTAACTGGGAAGGCATAAATGGTGAACACTACACTGTACACTTTCAATTAGCCGGTGATGAAGTCGAAATAAATTTAGCGGTAATGGCTGTTCATAGTGAAGAAGATCATATCGGTTTTAAAACTGAACATATGGATCTGGATACAGCCACTCACCTGCGCCGTTTAGTTGAACTTAATTTAGGTGATGAAAATTTACTTGAACGTGAATTATCAGAGCTTATTCAAGCGAGTTAACCTTCTATTTAATCAATTGCATTTAGAGCTTCATCTAAACGAGTTACACCAATAACTTCAATTCCTTTAATCGGTTGTTGTGGTACATTGCCTTTAG
>Ga0316204_10012966_pt1 | contig 10047 bp, 10 predicted proteins | sample 6monrhotite_MG_2_FD_205661 | JGI IMG/M metagenome (GOLD analysis project Ga0316204, IMG submission 205661) | Microbial mat bacterial communities from mineral coupon in-situ incubated in ocean water Damariscotta River, Maine, United States -... | ecosystem: Environmental > Aquatic > Marine >... | reverse complement strand
CAACATGACAATATCGTTGTGGTGGAGAAACGCTTAGCAGCGGCTGGATTTAGGGCCGCAGCCATACTGAATTCTATTTATCGTTAAGAACCGTATAGAATATTGTTCTCATAGTTTGCACAAAAACGCAACAACTTTTAGTGAATTATCCCAACCACCCGTCTCGATCCAGACTACGGTATTGAATGGCTTCGGAAATATGAGTGCCCAAAATATCTTCAGAAGCTTCTAAATCAGCGATGGTTCTGGCCACTTTTAGGATTCGATCATAAGCACGTGCCGAAAGGTTCAGGCTTTCCATCGCATTTTTAAGTAACTCAAGCGAAGCTGCATCCAATTTACAATACCTTCGAATTTGACGCACTCCCATTTGTGCGTTGTAATGAATAGAGGCTATGTCTTTAAAGCGTTGGGTCTGAAGCATTCTCGCCTTGGTGACTCGATCTCGGATGATCGTACTCTGTTCGCCTTTTCGTTCGTCACTGAGCTTTTCAAAGGGTACGGGCGTCACTTCAATATGGATGTCGATACGATCCAGAAGGGGCCCCGACACTTTGCTCAAGTAACGTTGCATTTCGTGGGGAGACGATGCAACTGGAGCCCCCGGATCATTAAAATAGCCGCCTGGGCTAGGATTCATACTAGCAACCAGCATAAAACTAGCAGGATAGGTAACCGTAAATCGGGCGCGAGAAATGGTGACATCTCGGTCTTCTAAGGGTTGCCGCATCACTTCCAAAACACTTCGTTTAAATTCAGGAAGTTCATCCAAAAACAGTACGCCATTGTGTGCGAGGGAAATTTCACCTGGCTGTGGGTATTGACCACCTCCCACCAGGGCGACATCTGATATGGTATGGTGAGGTGCTCTAAAGGGCCGCGCGGTCATCACTCCTCCCTTTTTCATCGTCCGCCCAGCGACACTATGAATTTTAGTGGTTTCTAAGGCCTCCATCAAAGACAAGGGAGGTAATATGGAAGGCAATCTTTTGGCAAGCATGGTTTTACCGCTTCCGGGGGGACCAATAAGAATAATATTGTGCCCACCCGCAGCAGCAATCTCCATACAGCGCTTGATACTCTCTTGACCTTTTACATCGGCAAAGTCGAATTCTGGGTTTTGTAAGTGTTGGTAAAATTCTGCTTTGAGATCAATTTTTGTGGGTTCTAAGGCTACTTCAGCATTAAAAAAATCAATGACTTCTTTGATGTTTGTAACGCCATAAACAACTAAACCATCTACGATAGCCGCTTCTTTTTCGTTTTGCTTCGGAAGTATAAATCCCTTATAACCTTCCTCCTTCGCTTTTAGGGAAATGGGCAGTGCCCCACGAATAGGTTGCAAAGTTCCGTCCAACGACAGCTCTCCCATGATGATATAATCAGACAAAGGATGTCGCTCCTGAATCTGACCCGTAGAGACCAAAATTCCCATGGCGAGGGTAAGGTCATAGGCAGAGCCCTCTTTGCGCATGTCGGCAGGAGACATATTCAGAATCAATTTTTTTCCAGGAATTTTGAAGCCGTTGTTTTGTAGGGCCGCGGCAATTCGATAATTGCTTTCGCGAATCGCGTTATCTGGCAAACCCACTAAGTGGTAGCCAACGCCATTGTCTGTATTTACTTCCACCGTGATGGTCGTAGCTTCTACTCCAAACACAGCACTCCCATATACTTTTGTAAGCATTGGTTAAAAGTGGTATCAAGAGGGGAGAAAGTATTGAAGTATAAATATAGTAAAAAAATAGAAGTGGGTGATGCACTATTCCTATCAATTTATGGTCTATTGCACTGAATTACCGACTACTACTCCATAAAAATGGCGTTGACGAGTTCATTTTGAATCGCAAAAACAACAAGTCCGGCGATGTTCTTCACCTTCGCTTTTTCTAATAAATTTTTTCGGTGTACCTCTACAGTACGTTTACTAATAAAGAGTCGCTCAGCGATTTCTTGAGAGGTCAATTGCTGACAAATAAGTTCTAAGATTTCCTTTTCACGCGGGGTTATAAACTCGTCGTCAAAAACCGTTTTTAAGTCGTTTCTATTGCTCGTATTTCCAATCCCCTTAATAGCCTTTAAGACTTCATTATCGTAGTAGAATCCGTTATAAAATACCTGACGAATGGTATGTAATACTTTGGTAGTAGGTGAATTTTTGACAAGGTAAGCACATGCACCAACATCTATCATATTTCGAATAAATGGTTTGGTGTTATAGGTAGTAAGTGCAATAATACTTATTTCCGGATATGCCTTGTGAATCGTCTTAGTCGCCTCCACTCCATTGAGCTCGGGCATTTTAATATCCATAACAATAATGTCTGGCAATTGATCACAACCTGCTAAATACTCCAAGAGATCTTTGCCATTGCCTGCTTCATGTACTATACGAATATCACTATCGCGGGCTAGAATGTGCGACAATCCCACTCTAAAGAGTTCCTCATCATCGGCTAAGACCACATTAATTTGCATGCTATGCTTTCATTTTTAGGTTGATTACTATTCCGTTACCTAGCGAGGAATTGATTTCCAAATCACCCTCGAGAATGGCAGCACGGTTCTCAATTCCACTCATGCCAAGTCCTTTAGCTTGACGCATTGCTTCCATATCGAAGCCTTTGCCATTGTCTTTGTATTGCAAAGATAAAACGTTTTCTTCAGTCTTAACAGCTAAATGAAGTTCAGTTGCCTCCGAATGTTTTATGGAATTGCTCATGAGTTCCTGAACAATTCTGAAGATATGGAGTTCTCTATCTGAATTCAAAAATTGCTCAGGATAGTTCAGATCGTATGTTAATGTGAACATCTGAGTTTCCAACAGTTCTTCACATAGCTCATCTAATGCTGTTTGAAGTCCAAACTTCTCTAAAGTGGGCGGTAATAAACCATGTGCAATTCTACGTGAGTTTTCAAGCACCGTGGAGGTCACTTTATAAATGCAATCCCCTATTTTATTCGCATCGGACACAGAAATGGAAGGTTCAGAAAGTATGTTGGCATTCAAAGAAACTACGTTTAGTTTGGAGCTAATAGCGTCGTGAAGGTCTTGCGCAATGCGCTTCCGTTCGGCTTCTTGTGTGATGATGGTAGACTGCAGTAACTCTCTTTGGTGATCAATTTCTGAGTTGGCTTTATCTAATTCGGCCTTAATAATACGCCTGCGCGAAAAATAAAAGAAGAAGACCACAGCCAAAGACATGACCAACAACAATCCTATTGCGAAAAGGACAATCGATAACATCTGATTTTCTTGACCTACTATGGCTTCCATGCGAGGGTTTCTATATGACGGTTAATTCAATAAAGGCTTTGGTTTTCTATAGTTTTGGTACCACTCGGTAAAAATGAGGATTTGAAATAGCAGATATAGAACTTTATTTATTTCTACTAACAAATCTGAAAAAGACTCAGGCACGTTAATATCAAACACCAAGTTTCCTGATGCAAAGATTAACGAACTGGACAACAAGTAGAAAAATATACCCACATTCACAATAGTGAATTGCTTTCGTCCTGCTAGTCCTTGATACATATAAATTAAGGCATACATCACTAATGTGACTTGCGTAGCAAACATCCCTATCGAATTATACCTATAATATAGCCCAGGTTCACCCATATATTGAGCTGCAAGAAGCACTAAAACAATACCCAAAATGTAAAAGATCCACCTTTTATTTAGCAGTTGATGGTAGAAAAGTGATAACAAAACAAATTGCAAGATGAAATAGTAGTGTGACAGGAATAAGTTAGATTCAAAATAGAATACTTTTATGACTATTCTAGAAAGAACCTGTATAATGCCAATTGCAAGTATGTAGCAAGTAAATATCTTAAAAGCTTTATTATTTCTATCAAAGCTTCTAAGATATAACAACGGATAAGCAATAGATAAGCAAAATGAAATATAGAAAATTACTAGCTCGAATGTCTCCATCGTGATTAATTGCTAATTGTCTAACGGACTTGTCGAATCACACTCCGTCGGACAAGGCATGGTGAAATCCCAAATACTTGAGGTTGGGTTGCGAGATGGTATAAGATCCAAATAAGTTGTTTTACCTCCTGGCATGGTTGGTGGTACTTGCGTTGTCCCAACAATCACCAATTTGTCCTCATCTGGACCAACATCTGAGCTACCATACGCCAAATAGGCTCTAGCCATAGGTGCCCCACCTTGATTCTTTATTTCGTCAATAGCGCCTTGTAAATCGTCCAACGGAATTAAGTATGCTTTGGTTGCACCGGCAGCATGTCGGCTACGTGATGCAGCTGTCCACGCAATTGCAGTTGGCTCGTCGATTGTTTTACCCATAATCTTAAAATTTAAAATTTATTAATAATTGAATTAGTTTATGAATTGTATACACACTCCGTCAGACTCCAAGGAATCAATCGATCATAGTACGGGAATAAAAACAGGGAGTAGGGAGGTTTAATGTTCGTTAATTATTAGTCAGTTTTCAAAAAAACTCAAGCAACAGCATGAACTTTGAATGGTCTTTTGTTAGTTGTATAAAAGTAATGAAACAGCGCACATTCCCTATAAGTACACACCTTACTTATTTTACGGTATTACCGTATCGCAACTATTGTAATCGATTAATTAGGCGCTGTGTGGAAGAGTTTTCACAACGGTCTCCTGATTTTGATTGAATGGCCTCAAGGGTTCCTTTGGCCAATTTCTTGCCCAGCTCAACGCCCCATTGGTCGTAACTGAAGATATTCCAAATCACCCCTTGCACAAAAAGTTTATGCTCATACATCGCAATGAGACTTCCCAATGAAGTTGGAGTCAGCTTGTCGATTAGGATGGTATTGGTAGGTCGGTTTCCTTCAAAAACTTTAAAATTATTTTCAGGTTTACTTCCGTAGGTCCCCTGAAGCAAGGCTTCAGTTTGGGCTATACAGTTTGCTAGCAACTTATTTTGATGGTCTTCATTACCGTAAAGCGATTCAGAAAAAACAATAAAATCGGTTGGAATTAATTTAGTTCCTTGATGTATTAATTGAAAAAACGCATGCTGGGCATTGGTACCTGTGCTGCCCCATACCAAAGTTCCTGTTTGGTAATCGATCGGGTTCCCATTACGGTCCGTACTTTTTCCATTGCTCTCCATGATGCCTTGTTGCAAATAGGCCACCAATTTACTCAAGTACTGAGAATAAGGCACCACACATTCACTTTCGGCTTCAAAGAAGTTGTTGTACCAAACGGAAACCAATGCCAATACAACAGGGATATTTTCATCAAAATTAGCGGTGCTAAAATGCCGGTCCATTTTGTGGGCACCTCTTAAAAGTTCCTCAAAATGATCATATCCAACCGCACAGGCGATTGAGAGACCTACCGCACTCCAAAGTGAAAATCGGCCACCAACCCAATCCCACATGGGGAAGATATTATCGGAAGCAATCCCAAAATTGGCAACATCTTTTAAATTGGTTGAAACGGCCACAAAATGTTTTTCAATATCAAACTCGCTTGCGCCTTCCAAAAACCATTTGCGCACTGTTTGCGCATTGGTCAATGTTTCTTGAGTGGTAAAGGTTTTGGATACAATAATAAAAAGTGTGGTTTCTCTGTCCAGACCTTTTAACGATTCCATGACATGATCGCCATCTACATTTGAGATAAATTTGACGTCTAAATGGTTGTGATAATATGTTAAGGCATCACATACCATATCCGGTCCTAAGTCGCTCCCACCAATACCGATATTCACCACCGTAGTAATAGATTTCCCACTAAAGCCTTGCCATTTCCCACCAATTACTTGCTTGGTGAATTTTTTGATTTTACGAAGGGTTCGGGCTACTTCGGGCTTGGTATTTTCAAAATCTCGTAAGGCAGTGTGCCCCACAGCACGGTCCTCAGTTTCGTTAATTTTTTCTTCTGAAAATTGCGCCGTTATGGCCGATTTCAAATCGACTTCTTCAGCAAGTTTCAGTAACAATTTCAGCGTCTCATCCGTCACTCTATTCTTAGAGTAATCCAAATAAAAATCTTCCCACGCTACAGCCATGCGCTTCGCGCGCGAAGGGTCCGACTGGAACCAGTCCTGCATTTTTGAATTTTTGACTGAAGCAAAATGAGCCTCTAAATTACGCCAGGCTTCGGTTTGGGTGGGATTTACTTTTGGAAACATAATTCAAATATACGGTTTAAGTAATATGTGGATAGTGCTGTATATTAAAAAATAATAGTGAAAATTGGTGTAAAACAGAAAATTCGCTTCCAATATATGGCAGCGAATTTTAGCTAACTTTTATACTTTGGCACCCAAGCGATGCTTTCTATAATACTCAATCAGTCCATCAATAGGACGACGTATCACATTTCCTAATTCCAAATGATACGGCGCCATGGCGTCTCGAATCATTTCTTCGGAAAAGTGCGCTATCGAACCAATGAAGTGAATGGGCACATTTTGTGCTTCTTTATAACAAAGCACTCTGTTCTCAATAAACTTGGTCATGCCCTCACTAATCAACTTATAAAAATAACCATTCACCTCTTCCGAAGTAAATATAAATTCAGCGAAATGAGCCAAATAGGTATTTGGATTGGCCTCTTTATACACATTGATTTTGATCACATCGGGATCCAAATCGAACCGTTGTTCGAATTGCTTCGCCAGTTTCTTAGGCATCTTTTGATAGTAGTAGTCGCGAATCAATCGTTTTCCGAAGTAATTACCACTCGCTTCATCCATCAATATATACCCCAAAGAAGGCACATGAGCGTGAATTTTCTTCCCGTCAAAATAGCAACTATTGGATCCCGTTCCCAGTATACAAACAATACCAGGCTCACAATTATCCGTAGCTGCGTATACTGCGGCCAATAAATCTTCATTTACGGACACTTCAGCATTGACAAACAGTTCTTGTAGCACTTTTGTGAAAACGCGTTGCGGCGTTTCAGTACCACATCCAGCGCCATAAAAATCGACAACCTTTACCTTCGAAAAAATTTGCTTTAAATCGTCGTTACTTTCGATGCGTCCATAAAGCTCTTCTTCAGCAACTACGGCCGGGTTTAAACCTGCTGTGCGGGTTTTTAGAATCACGTCTCCGTCTGAATTCAGTAAAATCCAGTCACACTTTGTCGATCCTCCGTCTGCAATTAATACCATACTATTATTTAGATTGATGCAACGTGAAGGGCTAAATCAATCAATTTTGCTGAATACCCATACTCATTATCATACCATGCTACTAATTTAAAGAAATTGTCATTAAGCGCCATTCCAGCTCCTGCGTCAAAATTACAAGTGTTTGGATCGCTTACAAAATCCTGAGAAACTACTGCATCCTCAACATAATCAATCACACCTTTAAACGCGCCATTGGCTGCGTTTTTAAAGAGTTCTTTTACCTCATCATAGGTTGCGCCCTTCTCCGTGCGTACCGTTAAGTCTACCACAGAAACATCGGCAGTTGGCACACGAAACGCCATCCCAGTCAATTTACCTTTCAGAGAAGGTATAACCTTGGTAACTGCTACTGCAGCACCTGTAGTTGCAGGAATAATATTCGTGATTGCACTACGTCCCAATCGGTAATTCTTTCTTGACGGGCTGTCCACCGTATATTGCGTAGACGTTGCTGCATGAATGGTTGTCATTAATCCTTCCACAATTCCCAGGTTGTCGTCAATTACCTTGGCCATAGGCGCCAAACAATTGGTCGTACATGAAGCATTTGATACGATCGTATCCGTTGCTTTCACATCTTGATGATTTACACCCATAACAAACATAGGCGCGTCTTTGGATGGTGCAGATATAACAACTTTCTTTGCTCCGGCTTTAATGTGTCCGTTCGCTGTATCAAGCGTCGTAAAAATACCTGTACAATCGATAATAATTTCTGCTCCAACAGCGTCCCATTTCAAATCTTCTGGATTTCTTTCCGCAGAAACACGAACCGTTTTCCCATTGATTACTAAATGACCATCTGATACTTCCACAGTGCCTTTAAACTTTCCGTGTACTGAATCGTACTTTAATAAATATGCTAGATGATCTACATCTAGTAAGTCATTTATTGCTACAATTTCCACCGCGTCATTTTGAGCTGCGATTCTGAATGCTATTCTACCGATTCGGCCAAAGCCGTTAATTCCAATTTTTGTCATATGCTGTCCCCGTACATTCGGGAATTAATTTAGGTTACTATTTATTTAAAAGGGAACCTCTGTTCCCTTCATCTCTTTTATTCAAAGAGCATGTATGTGATACTTAGATAGACGTTATGTCTGCCACGCGTATTAAATCTAAATCTATTTCGTTGTCGCCTTTGATGGCGTCTGCAAATGGTACGGATACCAATTTGTTATGAGAAATACCAATCATCACGTCCTTTTCGCCTCTTAATAGGGCATCTACTGCACCTACCCCTAGCCTACTTGCCAATACGCGGTCATAACAGCTTGGGGTTCCTCCTCGTTGGATATGTCCCAATACCGTTACTTTCACTTCGTATTGATCCAAATTCTCTCGAATATAGTCGGCTAATTCAATGATATTCTTACCAATTTGGTCACCTTCTGCCACTACTACAATACTCGAGGACTTTCCAGATTTCTTACTTCGTTTTAAGGATGCGATTAATCGATCTCTTCCTAAGTCTTGTTCTGGGATTAATATTTCTTCTGCACCAGCTCCAATTCCCGCATTCAAGGCGATATCGCCAGCATCTCTTCCCATTACCTCCACCAAAAACAGTCGGTTGTGGGAGTTTGCCGTGTCGCGAATTTTGTCAATTGCTTCTACCACGGTATTTAAAGCGGTATCGTAGCCGATGGTATAATCGGTTCCGTTAATATCGTTATCAATGGTACCTGGAATACCGACTATAGGAAAATTATATTCTTCGTTAAACACCTTGGCTCCAGTAAATGTACCATCACCACCAATAACCACCAAAGCATCTATCTTGGCTTCAGTAAGATTGTCATAGGCCTCTTGTCTTCCAGCTCTCGTTCGAAACTCTTCAGATCGAGCTGATTTCAAAAACGTACCACCTCGGTTAATGATATTCTTTACCGAACGCGGACCCAATTCCTTAAAGTCACCTTCAATTAAACCTTCGAGCCCTCTAAAAACACCTACACATTCAACATTTTGATACGCACAAGCCCGAACGACGGCGCGAATGGCAGCATTCATACCCGGAGCATCTCCTCCACTGGTAAGCACTGCGATTCTTTTAATGTTTTTGTTCATTAGAGTAAAATTATAGCAATAAATTAACATAACAAACCATAAATCAAACGATAACGTTTTCGATTTATGAATTTTATAAAAAAGAACAGGAATTGAGTTTCCAATTCGCTATTTCGTCAGAATTTGGTACTCCCAGGGGGCAAATTCATAATTTTGGGCTGCACTCCATGTTTCTGTTTTACCACTAATTTGGTTTAAAAAGGGCCCTGAAATCTCAGTGGTAAATTCCACCGGTTGGTTACTTAAATTAGCCACAAAATACAATTCACTTGCTCCTTTTTTTCTTCGGAAGCACAGCATGTTATCGTCGTTTGATGTTGCAATACGCTCATATGTAGCCGCTGCCTTCCCTCCCGCCATAGCAGGAATCGTATTCTTTAACCGTCCTAAATTCTCTAAAACAGGCCAGATTTTTCCTTTTTGCTTCGGAATGGAATCCTTTTCAAAAAACTTCAAGCTCCGGTCCAAATCGTATTCTTGTCCGCTATAAATCAATGGCATCCCAGGCATACAATAGCTTAAGGCTAACATGGTTTCTGAAGCATCTCCCATTCGCTCCTTGATAGGGCCTGCCCATGAATTCTCATCGTGATTGGTAATAAAGTTCATTTGCATGCTCTCATCAGCCCAAGTACTATCCAATTTCTCTAGATAAGCATCAAAGACGCTTACGTTCTTTTCCCCTTTGGCGATCGCATTTAAGATGTGATGCCCTTCCCAGCCATAGGACATATCGAACAAAGTTGAAGTTACTAATTCGGGGAGTTCGGCTTCTGCCAACATAAAAATTGGCTTTTTTTTCTGTAGT
>Ga0316204_10012965_pt1 | contig 10048 bp, 7 predicted proteins | sample 6monrhotite_MG_2_FD_205661 | JGI IMG/M metagenome (GOLD analysis project Ga0316204, IMG submission 205661) | Microbial mat bacterial communities from mineral coupon in-situ incubated in ocean water Damariscotta River, Maine, United States -... | ecosystem: Environmental > Aquatic > Marine >... | reverse complement strand
TGGCAATTTATCTTTACCTATTTGCGCCAATACCCACATTTCTACAATGAGAACACCTATACAGCCCATGAACACGACCCAGCCTTCGAAGTCATGCAAGAAGCCATCGGCCATTTCAGGCCCCCAGTATTCTACCGTAACCCCAATAACACCAATCCTGAAACTGTTCAGAAATATAGTAATAGGAATTGAAGACAAGAAGATTATGGCTTTTTTCCAGAAAGCACCTGTAAAGAAATATGCCGAAATAAAGGCAAGAGTCATTAATGGAAATAAATAATTTAAACCGCTACAAGCCTCAACAACCTGAAGTTTATAAACGCCTAAATCAATTACATTACCTTCAAGAAAAACACTAATATCGAACATACGAATAACAGCAACACCAATTTCAGATGAGATAAGCTGTAATTGGGACGATAAATTATTAAGGAAAAAATTTGGAAGAGGAATCATAAAAAATAAAATGATTAATGGGACAATAATTACCTTAAAAGCTTTATTTCCCGTTACTGATAATATGACACCGAATAGTACTATGACAAAAGCGTATTGAATTACAGTATAAATTGAACTAAGTTCACCCATGTAAAATAATATAAGCCCTAAAGAGACTAGAATAAACCCCAGCCATGTACCTTTAAAGACCATTGTTTCAAGCTTGTCACTTTTTTGCCAAATAAGAAACATTGTAATAAATGGTATAATGTAACCATGCCCATACTCCTCCTTGGTATCCCACATTTCAACCATATACAGCAAGCCTTCCTGGTAAATAAAAACCAATAAGGCAAGTGCTAACACACTCAACCCAATTAAAATTGGGCTTTCTCTATATATATTTTTTTCTAATTTTTCTATCATGCTACCCACTATATTTAGCTTTTCATTAAGCCTAATTTTTCTTTAAACACCATTAATAAAAATAAAGGACTAGAAATAAAATTCCGCCTAAATAACCGCCGTGGTTCACGCACTAAACGAGGCAACCACTCCAAACCCATTTTACATGCCCATTCCGGAGAGCGTTTCACAGTACCTGCGTAAAAATCAAACACTGCCCCTATAGCACCAATAAAAGACACATCTAATTTGTCCTTATTGATAAACATCCACTTTTCTTGTTTTGGAGCAGTCATACCAATCCATAATATATCTGGATTAGCTAAATTTATGGCATCAATGATTTTGTTATTTTCTTCTTCTGTCCAGTCACCAAAGGGAGGTGAATATGTACCTACTAGATTAATGTTTTTATAAACTTCATTAGTTTTATGTTCAATCAGATTAAGAACCTTGCCAGAAGAACCCATAAAAAATACTTTATATTTTTTATCCTGAGCATTGGCCCTGCTCATTAAAGCTGAAAAATAATCATGTCCTGTTATCCTGTGAATTTTATTTAAACCTAAAAAATTTGATACCAAAATGATACCTGCACCGTCCGCAACAACATGATCCGAACTATTCAATGCATTCATAAAATCAGAATCCGATTGAGCTGTTACCAGAGAGTGTGGGTTGGCGCATGAAAACAATATTTTCCTATCCGAATTGATAGCATTTTCAGTATCATCTATGAACTCATCAAGGCTCAACTGATCTATCCTTACACCTAGTAACTTATTCTCTTTATTATTTACCATAGTTTACGACTTAGCCTTCATTTCTTCTATAGACACATTATATATATTCATTAAGATATCTAGATTTTTGTCATTAGAATATTTAACATCAAAAACATTTTTTGCATTAAATGAAATCCTCATCCTTTTCTCAGAATTTTTTATAAGAGCATTTATTTTTTCTGCCAGATCCGATGAATTAGCAGCCTCAAATAATACTCCAGTATCTCCATCAGTAACAATTTCTTGCAAACTTCCTAGTCGGGATGCAATCACTGGAGTACCGCAAGCAAAAGCTTCTAATACAGACATTGGAAACCCCTCATAACACTCTGACGGTATGATCTGTATCATAGCTTTTCTGACAATTTTAATAACGTTTTTTTGTGGCAAAAAACCCATAAATTCAACATCAATACCGCTTTTAGCTGCATATTCTTCCAGTACACTTCTGAGATGACCATCACCTAAGATTTTAAGCTTTAAATTAGTTACTTCAGACCATGAGGTAAGTAATGTTCGAATCCCTTTTTCATCACTTAATCGACCAACAAAAACAGCGTAATTTCCTTTTACTAATTCTGCTTCTGAATCAATAGATAAAAAATTTGGCTTAATGGCTATTTTATTACTCTCCAACCCACCTCGTATAAATCTATCTTTTGCGAACTCAGTTAAAGCAATATAACGAGTGACATAATTTTTATATGCACCATTTAACCGGCTGTTAGCAATCATCAAAGCTAAAGGAGCAGTAGCAGAAATTGAATTACGATAACATTTATGCATCAACGAATTAATCGGAAATATTGAGCCATTCAAACAAAGCTCACATGATTTCCCATTACGTAACAACATCGCACCAGGACAAATATTACGGTAATTATGTAATGTCTGAACAACAGGCACACCATTATCATAACAGGCCTTGTAAGCACTAGGCGATAACTGGGGGAATGTATTATGAAAATGAGCAACATCAGGTTTAAAATGCTTAATTAATTGACTGATTTCATCATAAGCCGATTTAGACCAAATCGTATTCTTTGCTGTCTTCACTTTATTCATAAATGTAGTAACATTTACACAATCATTATATTTTTCCAATGGAATAACATCTACTCCATTAGACTCTAATAACTCCTTTTCGCTAAGATAAACTGAATCCTCTCCACTTGGAGCACTTGACCTATAAAAGCAGTGCGCTAATAATACTTTCAATTTAACGACCTAAAACCACGTATATTTAATTTATTTAGTAAAGGAAATATTGTTAATAATATCTGCTTATCGAATTCACGCATACCAAGTAACACTAGACCAACGACATACAATAAAATCGACAAAAATATTAATGGTACCTGATATACAATATCGACATTATTCAGAATTAAAACCACTACATATAATAGTATGCCTGCAACTACCGGTTTTAATAAATACAGCTCATAAGGGTGTATATTTAAAATTCTGTAAACCTGAACTATTCTTATTACATTTACAACTAAAGTTGCCACTAGCATACTGATTGCAGCGCCTAAAATGCCATATTCATTTATTAATAACACATTTAATAACACTATCAGAATAGAATTTATGATTTGATTTAGCATTACTAGTTTCGTTCTCCCCAAGAAAAGAAGTATATAATTTGATGAACCTGTCGTTAGGTTAATAAAGTGACCAGTAGCAAGTACTACAAAAGCGGTTGTTGCAGCAACAAACTCTTCACCAAAAATACTTAATATTAATTTTGCTTGGGTGATAAATATAACAAATAAAGGAACACCTAATATAACAACCCATCGTAATGACATTGTATAGATATTATTAATTTTCTCTATCTCTTTAGTATTAAGCGCCTCAGAAATATGCGGAGCAACAATAGACTCTACTGACTGCAGCACAATAACTATGATAGCTGTAGTTTGAAACGCTGCTGCATATAAGCCCACATCAAATGATGTTTTCATATAACCCAATAATATAAAATCAGACCTATTAGCAACTGTGATAAATATTAAACCAATCAACAATGGTGACGAATAAGTAAACAAATTTCTTAAAGTAGATCTAACCCCATACTTTTCATCTAAACTAAAAGATGAAATATTCAAATTTCGCCTTAGCCCAATATAGCAAAGAATCAAACTAAACCATAAAGAAAAAACAAATGCCAGAATTGCTGCTTCAATTTCTAAACCTATAAATAATAAACCACCTGCTATTAATATTTTTATTAGAGGCTCAGAAAAATATTTTATAGAAATCCTTAGATAGATATTGTGCTTTGCCTGAAGCATTGACAACGATATAGTTGTTAGAACATAAGCAGGTATACCTATTGAGAAATATTTAAATATCAGACTCAAATCTTCATCATTAAATATTTTATTACTTAGATATTCTGAATTTAGATAAAATAAAAATGACAATATCACACTTATTACACCACCAATAATTAAGCCAGACAAAAGTAAATTTATATCATTATTTACTTGGTCTTTATTCGAATACTCAGGCATATACTTTAAAATAGCATTATCAAGCCCAAATACAGAAAGAATTGCTATAACATTAAATAAAGTCAGGCCTAATGAAAATTGACCATATGAACTTGGCCCAATAAAGCGCGCAACTAAGACCCCGAAAAAATAACTAATTCCAAGGCCTATAAATGTTGCGACAAAAATAAATACCGTACCCTTAGCTGTTTTATTAACATTCATTAAAGCATCATACCCTAAGCCGTACCGAAGAGTAGGAAGATGAGGATCTATTATCGTTAACCGGCACTTCAATACTGTCTTCGATGCGTTTTTTAGGAAGACTTAATGCAAAAATAGCAACAAACCAAAAAACAATACTGTGATAAATTGAAGCAGTGTATATTACAGCTTCACCAATATTTGCGATTGATAAAAACACAATCGTATAACATATATACGCATACTTTTTCAGAAAATCGCGCTTAATTATATTTTTTAACGAAAGAATAATAATTAGTACGTAGAAAAAAAAGCCCAACACACCAGAATCCAATAATGACTGAACATAACCATTATGCAGAGTCGTCTTCCCAGTTTCGCGAGAAGACATTACAGTTTTAATACCTAGTCCTTCTGAACCTGCAGTAAATCCATAACCAAGCACCCATCTATAACCACTAAGACTGTTAATGCTTGTCTCCCATAACTCTAATCTCCCTGACAAACTAGTAATAGAGTCCACCCTTGCAAGTTTTTCAGCTGATTTTGTGTCATATTTAACACCAATAGACATGACACCCACTACAATTACAACACTCATTAAAATAGCCATCACAGCATACTTCTTCAACTTAGGATAATAAAAATACACTGTTATACCAGAAGCAAAAATCAAGGCCAGCCAGAATGTTCTTGAAAGCGTCAGCGCAACACATGCCAACCCAATTAATACAGCAATATATTTAAAATACTTCAACTTTGGTTTATATCCATATAAAGCAAAGCCAAATAATATTCCAGCTGCTGATGCCATCATACCCGATTTCGAAAAAAGCCCTCGAAATCTAACTTCCCCACCATATAAAACATCAAATGCTTGTGAAGGTAGAAGAGGGATAATTAGTAGACTCAATAAACAAGCTATAAAATACATATAAACAGTTGTATTGACAAACAACGTTTGATCATAGTTTCTAATAGCATTTCTTTCAAAATATGAAATAGCGAAAATAACCACAGCAAATAATGATAAAATTTGAATCATTATGTAAATAATGTTTTTAGAAAAGAGCATCGATATAATCAACACTGAAAAATAACCAAATACTGGCCAGTATTTTTTAACAAGATCACCATTGATATTTGACACAAGCCATGCCGTGCCAGAGAGCAGACATAAAAATTCGGCACCTCCTCTCATTATGTATGGGTCATTTAATTGAGAGGTATCCTTGAGCACTAGGGCCACTATTAATATCACTAAAATATATTTCATTTAATAATAAACACTAATTATTTTCTGTATAAATCTCATTTACTACTCCACGATGTTTCCACTTTATTAGAATAAGCGTTTTGAGATAATGTACGAAGCTGATCATCTGACAACTGTATATAATGATAAAATGCGAGACCATTACTGACACCTGTTTCTCTAAAATACTCTATAAGCCGATTTATAATTACACCATCTCTCTTTATGACTTTATCATCCACCTTGTCATAAGTCGCGAGTAACATTATCAACTTATTTTTATTATCGAGTTCTGACAAAATAGATTTAGCTGTATTAACATCCACTTTTTGTCTGTAATCCATATTAAAGATAACATCAATATAATTATTATTAGCCCAGCTGATACTATCTTGCCCTTGAAAAAGAAGATCGGGGTTTAATGGATGCGCATCTACACTTATTGTTATTTTGGGTTTTATTTTTTTAGCGCTAATAGCAAAAGTACTAACAATATCTGTTACTGATTTCTTATTCCATTTGCCAACTTGTTTAATATTATATTTCGGAATCTTATTCGCATATTTATCTAGTAGCAAACTCCTACCATACTCCTGATAATAATTACGTTTGCACTCCTCGCTTAAACACGTCCCCATACTACGAATATAATCAAGATTTATACCATCTATATCATACCGTTTCACTACATCTAGCATTAACTCAATGATAAATTTACGAAAATTTTCATCATGAACATTAAATGCATTATCAGGTAACCCCTTTGTAGAATATTCCGGGAGTATACCTGCTTCTCTTCGCACAACAGTAAACCATGGATGAATCTCAATATTAAGACTATGTGCTTTTGTGATTAAATAAGCTAGAGGATCATCGCCAGAATTAATAACATCATGCAACCTATCATCTGGTTTGAAGTACTTACTAGGATAATATGTCCCCCTTCCATGCCAAACACACGGCACATACACATTGAAACCAGCCTCACTTATACTGTTAAGAATTTTATCAGCAGCTTCCTTCGAACTTGCCCAATACATTGATTCGTCAAAAATAATCCTATTTTCAGGTATGCCGTCTGATTTTTTTACATTGCTATATTTATCACGATAGAGCCAGGTCCACTGATGATCTCTTGATATAATATCTGTTTCAAAATAACTTTTATATAATTTCTGTACATCTAAATCATTATGCTTATTTGAGTATATATTGAATTTATCTATTGAAAAATTTGATTTCCTAGCATGTGATTCAGTAGTACCACGGTCACTACCTATAAATATTTTATCTTTTGATTCCATTCTTGAATTAAGTACATTTTTGTAATTTGCGACTTTACTTCCATTTATATAGATGCTGCACTCTGCTGTATTACCTGCAATCCAAGTAATAAGCACATGACTCCATTCATAAGGCTCTAATTTCGACTGTGACTTACACCCAAACCCATCTTTATTACTGAGTATAAAATATAAGAAATCCTTGCCCTCTGGCTCCCACCAACCATTAGACAAAACCATATAGCCATCTTCAATATCACCCCATGGAAAAGACACCAAGGTATTTGACTCGTGCTTATCCCATTGAGGATAAACCCAAAGTTCCATTGATCCCTCACTAATAGAAATAGGAGCTTTAGGCTTATAACTTAAATATGAGTTACCTTTGAGGCCTATCGAATATTTAATTCTGCTGACTTTGCTTAGTGATATTTCCCCATAATTTTTAAACGACTCATCTCTACCATCAATGATATTTGTTATATTATCTTCATGTAGAACCATATTTATAGACGCTATTAAGGTCGAACTGTTAGAGACGATATACAAGTAAAAAAATAATTTTGTTATCCAATCCATCGATACATTAACTCTTAGCAGCATTTAATATTCCAGATGCAAACCTATCAACCATATTATCAAGGGTTATTTCGCTAGACTGATTAGAGCACCCCGATTTCAATTTAGCCTGCAAACTTTCATCTTTTAAATATGATGCTACCTGTTCAGCATAACTATCAGTTTTATGATTAGTTATAATTCCATTCTCACCATTAATTAAATACGCTATTTCTGGTCCATGTGTCGTGATATCAGTCGTAAACAATGGAACTTTCAATATAAAACTATCTACCACTGCAAGCCCAACAGCACCAGGCATCAACATAACTTTACTTAATAAAAAATAGCCGACACGATCTTGACCATATTGCTCACCCACATAGTGAATCCAGGGATTATTTACTGCTGCTTTTTCTACATATATAGCGTCAGGACCACTTCCTATGAATATAACCTCAAAATCGTGTTGTAATTTCTTAATTTTCTCACATGACTCAAGTAAAAAAGCTATACTTTTATTTGCATACATGCCACCACAGTAAATAGCGACATTGTTTGTGGTTATATTGAGATTTTCTTTAAGATTTATAAGGTCATCAGATGTAAAGTTCTTTATATGATCTATTAATTCACTATTATCAATTGCATTATTAACTAACGTTATTTTATTTATATCAAAACCTATTTCTGATAATATACTTACAGATTTTTCAGTGTAGGCAAACCACCAATCGACATATTTCGATATATATTTCTTATAACGCTCAAAAATAGATCTTCGATTTCCCTGAAGGTTTCTCCCATGCCCCCAATATGCTAAATTATATTTACGATTTAATTTCCATTGCAGTAAGGAATTGACGAGCAAACGATTTGATTGTTCAATGATAATTAAATCAGCGTTACTGATATATCCAAGGCAAGGCTGCCAAACTATTTCTTTCCCGAATATTTTTATGTACTTATTATTTATCTTGTGTGCCCAAACCTCATCACACGATGCTGATTTTGGCACCGTACCAGGACTTTCTTGTCCATAAATAAGAACTAATTCTATATTCTTCTTCTTTAAGATACGCTGTAAGTTTATAAAAAACTTAACCCTATAATGTGGCAATATCCTCTGAATGATACATATTTTCATTCAATTTAATTTCCTTTATATTAAGCTGGCTTGCTTAAATGATAGTATATGGATGAAGGCCTAAACTTATGAACCCATTTAGTTGTGTGATATCTTACATTCCAGGAAAACAATCTACTTATAAACACATCGAGTCTAGTTAATATTATAGAATTATATGCTTGCATATTTAACATACTCGATATTCTAGTGATTACAGGAAAAACGCATAATTTCTCATTCTCAATTATTAATCCAGCGCCCTTAATAAAATCATTAAAAACCTCTAGTGATATCCCTCTTTCTCGTTTTGTTAAACCTGATCTTCTTGACCTCCAGTCACCCATCGACACAATAGGCTCTCGCAATAGCATTTCACCATTTGGCACCATACATCTATGAAGCTCACTAATTACTTTGCTAACATTAGGTATATGATGCAAGACACCTAGACACACCACTAGATCAAACTCATGATCATCAAAAGGTAATTCACCATTAATTGATGGCTTAATATATTTACATGGAATACCATTTAGGTTTTCATGCACAAATGAATCTGAGGGATCTATAATGACGATTTCTTCTATTTTATCTAAAATAGGAAACAACTCATCGCCGTAAGCACTACCGAAACCTAATACTCGTTTATATTTTTTCTTCAAAAGATGGCTATAACCAAGATAGTTATTTAATTGATGATAAGCATAACTATAATCTTCTTTGTTTTTTGCACCTAAATCAGCATATGCTTCTTTTTCATCATTATACCATTTTTCAATTTCAAGAAGATCAAAATCATTACCGTATAATTTATCGCCTCTGAGATATTCGTCAATATTGTCCATTATAAATCCCATAATTATTGATTAATTGATTAATTGATCATTCTCTATATGATTCAATATTTTTTATATACCATTTATAAGTACTTTTCACTCCATCCTGTAGTTTGATATTAGCTTGCCAACCAATATTATTTAGCTTACAAACATCCAGTAATTTTCTTGGTGTACCATCGGGTTTTGATGCGTCAAACTTCAATTCCCCTTCGAATCCAACAACAGCTTTAACAATTTCAGCTAACTCTTTAATACTAACATCTTCACCAACACCTACATTAACAAAATCAAATCCATCATAATTATTCATTAAAAACACTGTCGCATCTGCCATATCATCAACATGAAGAAACTCTCTCTTTGGACTACCTGTCCCCCACACTTCTACTTCTGGCAAATTATTAACTTTCGCATCGTGAAACTTCCTTATTAAAGCAGGCATTACATGTGAGTTTTCAAGATTGAAATTATCACCAGGACCATATAGGTTAGTCGGCATCAAAGATATTGCATTAAAGCCATACTGCTTTTTATATGCCTGACACATTTTAATACCTGCAATCTTTGCTATCGCATACCATTCATTGGTTGGTTCAAGCTCACCTGTAAGGAGATGTTCTTCCTTCATGGGCTGTGGCGCGAACTTTGGAT
>Ga0316204_10012964_pt1 | contig 10048 bp, 8 predicted proteins | sample 6monrhotite_MG_2_FD_205661 | JGI IMG/M metagenome (GOLD analysis project Ga0316204, IMG submission 205661) | Microbial mat bacterial communities from mineral coupon in-situ incubated in ocean water Damariscotta River, Maine, United States -... | ecosystem: Environmental > Aquatic > Marine >... | reverse complement strand
TTGATGAGTTAACATTGATAACAATTTGCTAATTCTATCGCGTAATTCTCTTCGATCGACAATCATATCAATGTCACCATTTTCAAGTAAAAATTCACTACGCTGAAAACCTGCAGGTAGAGTCTCTCTAACGGTTTGTTCAATAACTCTTGGTCCAGCAAAACCAATCAAAGCATTAGGTTCCGCAATATTGATATCTCCTAGCGTAGCCAAACTTGCTGATACACCGCCCATTGTTGGATCAGTCAGTACTGAAATATATGGCAATCCTTTGTTACGTAAAATGGCTATAGCAGCAGCTGTTTTAGCCATTTGCATCAAAGAGAATAGAGCTTCCTGCATTCTGGCACCACCACTTGTTGAAAAGCAGATTAATGATGCATTCATTTCTATTGCAGTTTCAACTGCACGAACAAACCGCTCACCAACAACCGAGCCCATAGAACCACCCATAAAATTGAATTCAAATGCACAGGCAACAACAGGCAATCCTTTTAATTTTCCAGACATAACTACCAGAGCATCATCCTCACCCGTTTGCTTTTGCGCCTGGTTGAGTCTATCTTTATATTTTTTATTATCACGAAACTTCAGGATATCAACTGGTTTCACTTCAGCACCAATCTCAATCTTATTATCAATATCCAAGAATGCTTCCAGACGTACTCGCGCACTAATTCGCATGTGATGATCACATTTTGGACAAACTTCATTATTCCTGTCCAGTTCTGCACGATACAAAACGGCATTACATTCTTGACACTTTGTCCAAACACCCTCTGGAACAGTGCGACGCGTGGTCCCGTTTGTTTTATTTTGCGACGGTAATATCTTTTTAAACCAACTCATATTTAATTGTTATCCAATATTATCTAGTGCGGTTCGTAATGAACTCATAAACAATGATATTTCTGATTTCATTTTTTCACCGTCACCAGCATGTTCTGCAATTCTTTCAACCAAGGCACTACCCACAACAACTGCATCACTAACCCTGCCAACGTCTTCTGCTATCTGAGGATTCTTAATTCCAAAGCCAACACCTAACGGCAATGAAGTTTTGCTACGGATTTCATTTAATTTATCGTCAACAGCTTTAACATCAAGTTGATTACTACCTGTTACACCCTTCAGAGAGACATAATACAGGAAGCCCGTAGCGACTTCACAAACCCTGTCTAAGCGCTCTCCTTTTGTTGTCGGAGAAACAAGGAATATCTGGTCTATGCCGAATGGTTTCAGGACCTCAGCAAATTCAGTAGATTCCTCGGGAGGTAAATCAACAATAATCAGACCGTCAACGCCTACATTTGCAGCCCTTTCAACAAAAGTTTCATATCCCATAACTTCTATAGGGTTCAAATAACCCATTAAAATAATAGGTGTAGATTCGTTCTTGGTCCTAAATTCCTTAACAATATTAAAGACATCATCGGTATTCGTACCATTTAACAAAGCGCGTTCACTTGCACGTTGAATCACTGGTCCATCAGCCATAGGGTCTGAGAATGGGACGCCTAATTCAATGATATCTGCACCCGCTTCTGTCAAAACATGCATTAATCCAACAGTCATCTCAAGTGATGGATCACCTGCGGTGATAAAAGGAATTAGTGCTTTTTTATTGTTATTTTTAAGTGCGCTAAAACACGCTTTAATTCTGCTCATAATTTGTTAATTCGATAATATAAATGGGAAACGAAAATTAAGGATATAGCTGATGTCTAGCCAATAACTAGCTAGTCTACTCTTTAATGCCAAGTTTCAATTCAAGCAACTCGATTGCCATGTCAGGTATTTCTTTATGGTTTCTAGACTCATGTGATAACAACCAAGAATCGACTTCTGAGCGTTTAACTTTTAGTAATTCAGAAGTTTGCAAACGATCCAGTTTCCGGTCAGCCATTATTTCCATCAAACGTTCACGGTTATTCATAATCTATAATTCCCGGTTTTAAAGCGTAATCCCTTCATGTGCGGCAACTGTGTGAATATCCTTATCTCCACGCCCTGATAAATTAGCAATAATTATCGCATCTTTAGCCATTTTTGGGGCAATTTTTGCTGTATAAGCTAATGCATGACTTGATTCCAATGCGGGGATAATCCCTTCTATACGAGTTAAATCATGGAATGCCTCCAACGCTTCAATGTCTGTTACAGAGTCATAAATGACACGACCAGTATCTTTTAACCATGCATGCTCTGGACCTACACCTGGATAATCCAAACCCGCTGAGATTGAGTGTGTTTCAATTATTTGACCGTACTTATCTTCCATTAAATATGTACGGTTACCGTGCAAAACGCCCGGTTTTCCGGCATTTAAGGGAGCAGCATGGTGTCCTGTCTCGATACCTTCTCCAGCAGCCTCAACGCCATAAATAGACACTTCTTTATCATCTAGAAATGAATGAAACAATCCAATCGCATTAGAACCGCCACCGACACAAGCTACCAATGCATCGGGAAGACGCCCAGCCTGATCTAGGCATTGTTGTCGTGCTTCGCGTCCCACTACCGCATTGAAATCCCTCACCATAGCTGGATACGGATGGGGGCCAGCAACGGTACCAATGATATAAAAGGTATCATCAACATTTGTTACCCAATCCCGCATAGCTTCATTTAATGCATCTTTTAAAGTTTTTGATCCAGCTTCGACTGAAACTACAGTTGCCCCAAGGAGCTTCATGCGAAAGACATTCATCGCTTGTCTTTGAATATCTTCAGCGCCCATATAAACGACACATTCCATGCCATAACGAGCAGCAACTGTCGCGGTTGCAACACCATGTTGACCCGCACCAGTCTCAGCAATTACGCGTCGTTTCCCCATCAATTTTGCTAACAGTGCTTGGCCAACCGTATTATTTATTTTATGCGCACCGGTATGGTTCAAGTCTTCGCGCTTTAAATATATTTGTGCACCACCAAGTTGCTGACTCCAACGTTCTGCATGATAAAGCGGTGATGGCCGCCCCACATAGTGTTTTAAATCGTGTTCATATTCGGCGATAAAATCTGGATCGGTTGCATATTTATTATATGCTTGCTCAAGTTCTTCTAATGGACCCATTAAGGTTTCAGAGACAAATCGGCCTCCATATGTTCCAAAGTGACCACGCTTATCTGGCATATTCATAAACGATTCACTTTCTGAAGTTTCATTTTTTTTATTCGTTTCAGGCATTCATAGTCTCACTAATAAATTTTTTAATTTTAACGGGGTCTTTGATCCCTTTTTCCTTCTCAACACCACCGCTAACATCTACAGCATAAGGACGTACTTTAGATATTGCTTTTTTCACATTATTGTCATCCAAACCGCCAGCTAGGATAATTGGCTTCGACAAATTATTTGGGATGACACTCCAGTCAAAAGCTTTTCCCGTACCACCAGGCACTCCTTTAACATAAGCGTCAAGCAATAAAGCCTTAGCTGAGGGATACTTTTCAACTTCATCAAATAAACAAACATTTTCATCCATTCTGACAGCTTTAATATAAGGCCTATTGAATAAAGCGCAAGTTTGTTCCGTTTCTTGTCCATGAAACTGGAGTGTATCTATCCCGACGTCTTTTATTACCTCATTAATATAAGCATCGCCAGCATTCACAAACAGGCCAACACAATTAATAAAAGGTGGAATATTGTCAGTTATTTGTTTGGCTAAACTGATTGAAACACTGCGAGGACTAGGTTCGTAAAATACTAGACCAATTGCGTCAGCGCCTGCTTCGATAGCAGCATTTGCATCTTCAAGATTTGTGATTCCGCAAATTTTCACCCGGGTACGATTTAGGTGTTCCATTATTTCAATTCTTAGTTGCTATAAAATTAATTATTAACGACAAATTCCAAATTTATCTAGTATCGATTTTGCACCTGGAATAGAAAATCGATCTGGATACTGAATATTAACCAAATATAACCCATCAGGGGGTGCAGTTACTCCACCAGCTGTTCTATCTTTCGCTGCTAATACCTCAGCAGCCCAATTTACTTCTTTTTTGCCTAAGCCGATAGCCATTAATACGCCCGCTATATTCCTAACCATATGATGAAGAAAGGCATTTGCAGTTAGTGTAATTACTATCCAGTCTTCCAGTCTATCAATCTCTAGGCTATGTATCATTCTAATAGGTGAGTTCGCCTGACAGGCAACCGCTCTATACGAAGTAAAATCATGCTGACCGATAAAACAAGATGAGGCTTGCTTCATTTTGCCAAATTCAAGAGGTCTAGACTCCCAAGACACCAAGCCATTAAATATAGCAGGTCGCGCAGGCCTATTTAAGATTAAGTATTGATAGGTTCTTTGTTCTGCACTAAATCTAGCATGAAAATCATCATCACAATTTAAAGCCCATGTAACAGAGATATCATTTGGGAGCATTGAATTTGTCCCAAGTACCCAAGCATGAGTATCTCTTGCAGATGATGTTTCGAAGTGAACAACCTGTTGAATCGCATGAACACCGGTATCAGTTCTACCTGCGCAATGAACTCTAATAGATTCATCTGCGATTGTTGATAAAGCTGTTTCTATAGATTCTTGTATCGTTGGTGAGATAGATTGCCTTTGCCAGCCATAATAATTACGACCATTATATTCAATTCCCAGTGCAATCTTCATTCTGGACTGGCGACGCTAATGATAAAATTAATATAGCTATGCTGAATTACTTAATTATTAATATAAGAGTACTTCTAATTAAATAATTCAGCATTAAATTTATTTTTCTCTAAACCTGACCTAACAGATCTTCGGCTTGTTTACGCTGCTCGTCATTTCCATCGGCCATGACTTCATCCAGAATAGTCTTAGCACTATCTTTATCACCTAATTCAACATAGGCCTTCGCAAGATCCAACTTGGTAGCGATTTCATCTTCCGCAGTTTGTTCTTCTGGTTGTGCTGCTCTGGGAACAAAGACAGTATGCTCATCGTCATCGTCATCGTCATCGTCATCGTCATCGTCAACAGAAAGATCAACACTCTTTGGAATTTCAACCGTTTCATCAAGATTAAGACTGGCATCATCTTCGAGTGACACCTCAGGCGTGTCTTCCATGGTCAACTCAAAATCCATATCCGCGCTATCAACCTGAACTGTTTCAGCTTCTGATGCTAAGCCCATATCCAACTCTAGCTCAGGTGTCTCTTCAGCTGTTTCAGCTGAAAGATCAAGTTCTATGCCTTCGTCTTCACCCATATCAAAATCAAGTGAAATCTCACCTTCATCTTCTGCATCAAGTCTAATCGGTTCATCTTCTTCTGGAACTTCCAAACCAATATCCAAACCTGCATCTTCTTCTGGAACTTCCAAGCCAATATCCAAACCTGCATCTTCTTCTGGAACTTCCAAGCCAATATCCAAACCTGCATCTTCTTCTGGAACTTCCAAGCCAATATCCAAACCTACATCTTCTGCTTCAGAGGATTCTAAATCAGGCACACCTAGATCGATTTCTAAACCAGCATCCTCTGGCTCGCTTACTTCAATTTCAAGACTTTCACCTTCATCATTAGAACCAAGATCGAAATCAAGTACATTATCATCATCGCTTGCTGGCATCTCTACTGTTGATTCATCAGCAGCACCCATATCTAGCTCTACAGTTTCACTCTCTTCTGGAATATCAATCTCAAGACTTTCTGATTCAGGCTCAATATTAAGACCAAGTAACTCAGAACTATCCGCACCAGCACTTGTAGCGGCTGTGACATCTAATAAATCTTCTTCAGAATCTAAGTCCAAGTTTGCAGCCGAAGTCACATCCAATAAATCATCACCTGAGGATTCTTCACTCGCTGTCAAATCAAGTAGATCGTCACCACCAGCACTAGAGATATCAAGCACATCCTCAGACTCGTTATTTGAAATTTCATCAACTTCTTCGAGACCGACAGCAGCAGTCACGTCCAACATATCTTCAGCTTCGTCTGATGCAGTTAGATCTAACATACCTTCACCTTCATCTGATCCGGTAATGTCTAGCATACCTTCATCAGCCGGTGACTCCTCGGCACCGCCGATATCAAAATCAAGGCCTGCGTCTTCACTTCCTGCTTCATCATCAGCTGTTACATCAACAAATCCGCCTGTGTTATCTGCATCATCATCTTCATCATCAGCACCTTCTTCAAACAGAGCTCGATTTGGAGACATTTCTGACCACATAGCGACAGCCATATTCCAATGCTCGTTTGTTTCGCCAAATTTATCATGCAAGATCTTGGCTTCTTCCTCGTAACTCTTCTTATTGCCTGAGGTATAAAATACTTCCAGCAATTTCGTGTGGTACTCAGCATTATCAGGGCTATCATTTATCGCATTACGGACAAATTCTTCTGCTTGATCAAATTGTTCAAATGCAAGGTAAGTATTAACTTCTTGCATGGGGTCTTCATCAGACTCTTCTTCTTCGATTGGAGCAGCTGCTTCGACTATTGGTGCAGCTTCCTCTTCTATATCTAAATCTACTGACACTTCAGGCATTGCCGTTTCAGCTTCGGAATCAGCAGGAGGTAAAACAGTTGGCGCTTCGGAATCAGGCAAGTCATCGCCTGTAGCACCCAAATCACCTGAATCAAAGTCAGGAAAGGCTTCTTCCGTCATTGCGTCTATATCCATTGTTTCAGCTGGCTCTTTCCTGAATTTCATTATTACAACTATCAGGATTAACAGAACAAGAACACCTGCTACGGCCATTCCTATCATTGGATTGCCAAGTAACATCTCTTTAACTGGACCAAGGTACTGATCAACCATACCCATAATGCCAGTAGAACTTGATGCAGGTTCAGTTTCGATTACATCAATAACTTCATCTTCTTCAACGGTCCCAAGTTCTTCTTCATCCTCAACTAGCATTTCATCTTCCGCAGCTTCCATTGCGGTTTCTTCTAAAGCCTCTTCTTCGGTGTCTTCAAGAAACTCTTCCTCTTCTTCTAAAACAGCCTCTTCTTCAACTTCGGACACCATTTCCTCATCAACTGATTCAACTTCTTCCTCAGCCATATCAGGTTCTTCAACCGCCTGCCCTTGGAGCGCAGCTAGTTCATCATCTTTAAGCGACAACAAACGTTTAAGATCTTCGAGTAAAGCTTCAGATTCCTGCAGTCGATCCTTCAACTCCATATTCTCATGAGTCAATGCCTGGATAGATTCTTGAGCCAATATCAGGTCTTCACCCTGTCCGGCGTCGACACTGGAAACCTGTTGAGTTGCTTCACCAGTCTCTTCTGCGGCCACTAGTTTTAATTCCGGATCAGACTCGACAGCAGCTTCAACAGATTCCGTTGTTTCATCTGCTGCTGTGTCCGGCGATTCAGGAACTGAACTTACCTCTGGTCGTTCGTTAACTACGCTGGACAAATTATCTTTAATTCCATCCCAAGCAGCATGCTGTGACTGAACCTCTGCTAAAGCTTGAGCATTAGAAAGTGCATTAATCTCACTTTCAGTTGGCATGCGTAATATCTGACCACGCTTTAAGCCATTTATATTTTGATTAAAAAATGCTTCCGGGTTTGCACGTAACAAGGCAGACATCATTTGATTCACACTGGTCGATGAATCTGGACGCATTGCTGATGCAATTGACCATAATGTATCCGACTGCTCTGTCGGGCCATAATCACCAGCCGAATAATTTATATTTGGCGAAGCCGTTGTTGGGCTACTTGGTTGATCATAATCATTCGTGTAAACAACCTTATGATCCGGGTCATTGATAGTAACAGCTTCAACTGTTGGCTCAGCGATATAGCTAGTAGACTGATCCTGAGTAAAATCACTTGCGCTTGCATTAGGGTCGTAGAGTGGCGGATCAAGTAATACCGTATATTCACGGAATAACCGTCCATTAGACCAACTAACTTCTACCAGAAAATTTAAAAACGGTTCACGAATCGGCTCTTGGCTAAATACACGAATGTAATCTGGTCCATCGTCAGGTGAACGGCGCAAAGCAAACTTAAGATTACCTAAAATAAATGGGCGATCAATTTTAGCTCTTGCAAAAGCTTCACTGTCAGCCAAACCAACTGTAAGTGAATCAAGCTCATCCGCAGTAGGGGAAAGCAATTGAACTCTTGCATCAAAGGGTTCATTTAATGCTGAATTTAAATCAAGATTACCTAAGCCTAATGCATTAACTAAAGTAGGAGCTAAAGCTAATAAGATGACGATATAAATTTTACGTTTCATTTTTACTTCAATTTCCTTGAAATCAATTACGCGGCGGATCAATTAAAAAAGAGTATTCTCTAACCACTTGACCATCAGTCCAACCAATATCTAATGTAAATTCGACAATGGGCTCACGAACAACATCACTACTGGTTATCTTGAGTATATTTACCCCACCACTCTTTAAAATTTCGTATTTCAAGTGGTAATGGGAAGTATTGTTTTCAACTGATTGGGTTAACTCAACCTTTAGATCATCTATATCGGCTGTATCGTCCGTTTTTAACTCAATTCTCACATCAAGCGATTGATTTAAATAAGATTTTAACTCAGCCTCAGACAGTGCTAGTGAATAGCCTGAAACAGCATAGAAGCCCAAAAAAGAGAACATCAAGAGCTTAAATAATATTTTGTATACACTCATCAGTTTATACGCTATGTTATTGTTTTATATATTAAATATATTCTCAAATACTGCATTATTTTACATATTTTTAAATGTAATTTAACACTAATTTTTATCGGTTTTTAGCATTTTAGAACTTGCGAATGTCCTTTACATATAACCGATAACTATAGTTTATAAGTAGTGTTTTACCAGAATTTCAGCGATTTGAACACTATTTAATGCAGCGCCTTTGCGGACGTTGTCAGAAACGACCCACATGTTCAATCCGCGAGGGTGGGAAATATCTTCTCGAATTCGTCCAACATAGACTGGATCCTCTCCAGCAGCTTCCGTCACTGCGGTCGGATAGCCTCCATCTACATGCTCATCAATCACTGTCAAACCTGACATTTCTTCAAGTAATTTTCTGGCCGTAACCACATCAATCTTCTCTTTAGTCTCAATATGAATGGCTTCAGAATGCCCATAAAAGACGGGTACTCTCACAGCGGTCGGATTCACTTGAATCGATTCATCTTCAAATATTTTTCGGGTTTCCCAAACCATCTTCATTTCTTCCTTGGTATAACCATTTTCTTGAAATGAATCTATGTGCGGTAAGACATTAAACGCAATTTGTTTTGGATAAACATTACATTCAACTTCTTTCATATTCAGTAGATCAGCAGTTTGTTTTGCGAGTTCTTCAATTGCTTCTTTACCTGTGCCCGACACCGCTTGATACGTACAAACATTGATTCTGTCTATGCCAACGGCATCATAGATTGGTTTTAATGCCACCATCATTTGTATAGTGGAACAATTCGGATTAGCGATTATCCCTCTGTTTTTATATTCAGCAACGGCGTGTGGATTTACTTCAGACACAACCAATGGAATATCATCGTCATAGCGAAATTGCGATGTGTTATCCACTACCACACAACCTGCTTCAACGGCACGTGGCGCATGCTTAGCAGACACAGATGCACCCGGTGAAAACAGTCCGATCTGTACTTTGCTAAAATCAAATGTTTCAAGGTCTTCAACGACTATGTGCTTACCTTTAAACTGAATTCGTTTGCCCGCAGAACGACTACTCGCCAAGGCATAAACTTCTCCAACAGGAAAGTCACGTTGTTCCAATATAGACAACATAGTTTCGCCAACAGCACCGGTGGCACCGACAACAGCAACATTGTATTTTTTATCTGTCATAACACTTCATTTTTTAAATAGCTTAATTAACTTTTAATTCGCAATTGATGACAGCGCCTTAACTACCGCATCACCCATCTCATTTGTGCCCACACAATTCGTCCCGTCAGAATGAATATCTTTTGTTCTGAACCCATCTGTCAACACCTGACTCACTGCTTGTTCAATTTGGTCTGCTGCCTGAACTTCAGAAAGCGAATAACGTAATAGCATTGATAAAGATAATATCGTCGCTAGCGG
>Ga0316204_10012963_pt1 | contig 10049 bp, 6 predicted proteins | sample 6monrhotite_MG_2_FD_205661 | JGI IMG/M metagenome (GOLD analysis project Ga0316204, IMG submission 205661) | Microbial mat bacterial communities from mineral coupon in-situ incubated in ocean water Damariscotta River, Maine, United States -... | ecosystem: Environmental > Aquatic > Marine >... | reverse complement strand
CCTCATTACATGTAACTTTCCCTGATTGTAAACATTGATACCGCCGACGGCAAAGTGAACTACACGAAAGTTTGAGCGGCTTTTGAAATGCATCTTGAGTGTGTAGGTTTTATTGAGGGGTTAGGAACACAAAATGATGGACTTTATGATGCTCAAAAAACTTATAGTTGCCTTTACTCTCATCCTCGTTGGCGGCGCCGCTAGCGCAGTACACGCCAAGGAACCCATCTATACGGGTGTCTTCAATGACCGTGCTGTTGGCGGGTATGACACCGTTGAATATTTTAAAAGCGGTAAAGCCACCAAAGGCAAAAAGGCCTTCCAAATGGAGTTTCTGGGCGCCGACTGGCGTTTTGTGTCGCAGGAAAACCTTGAGCTATTCAAAGCAAACCCTAAGAAATATATGCCGCAATATGGCGGCTACTGTGCTTGGGCTATGGCACGCGGCGCCACAGCATCTGGTGACCCCAAACTTTGGAAAATTGTGGACGGCAAGCTTTACCTGAACTATAGCCCGGACGTGCAGGAGATGTGGGAAGAAGACATTCCCGGTTTCATCAAGAAAGCCGATGTGAAATACCCACAGACGGTCGACCTAGAAGAATAGAGGTCAGATGCCGACTTTTCAGCACTCTCTTTCTATTCAAAAGCTATTCTATTGGCATGCCGCACTAAATATTTGATCGCGGCAGGCTGCGGATACTGTATGGTGTCCCTCCCAAATGGGGTCACCAACTTATTAGTAGGAGTGCTGTATGACGTTTCTGAATAGAGTTTCGCTTGTTGCTGTTGCGGTAATCGCAGGCAGTTTGTCTGCCTTTGCGCAGACCCCGGCAAAACCAGCGCCCCTTATTACCTATGATACCCAGTTTCAGCCAACATTGGCCAAAAATGGCATGGTGGTTAGCCAAGACTATTACGCCAGTGAAGCTGGCCTGAAAATGCTTAAGGCGGGCGGTAACGCGGTTGACGCTGCTGTGGCAACAGGGTTTGCACTAGCGGTAACACATCCGCAGGCAGGCAACCTCGCCGGTGGCGGTTTTATGATGGTTTATCTGAAGGATCAGGATAAAACCATCGCCATTGACTACCGTGAAATGGCACCAGCCAGGGCCTCGCGCGATATGTTTATCGGGGCCGACGGCAATGTGGACAAGCGCATGGCTTTTTTCAGCTATAAATCCGCTGGCACGCCGGGCACAGTGAAGGGCCTGATTGAGGCGCTAAACGAATACGGCACAATGTCGCTTGCTGCGGTGATGGCGCCAGCTATCAGGCTTGCGGGTGAAGGCTTCCCGATGACATGGGCACTGGAAGCATCGCTTACCAGCCCGCGTATTATCAAGCGGCTTCAGGCCGACGCTGCAAGCACGGCCCATTATTATAAAGCCGACCGCTCGCCTTACCGTGCCGGTGAGCTGTTCAAACAGCCCGATCTTGCAAAAACATTGAAGACAATTGCCGACAAGGGCATTGCCGGGTTTTATGAAGGGTGGGTTGCTGACAAGCTGGTGGCTACCATGCAGGCTGGCGGCGGGTTGATAACCCACGATGACCTGAAAGCCTACACGGTTAAATACCGTGAACCCATTGAAGGCACCTACCGGGGCATGAAAATTGTCACCATGCCGCCGCCGTCGTCAGGCGGTATTCATATCGTGCAGATGATGAATGTGCTGGAAGGCTGGGACTTGAAAAACCTGGGTCATAATAGCGCTGACTATATCCACCGTATGGCTATGACCATGAAATACGCCTATGCAGACCGCTCGAAATACCTGGGTGATCCTGATTTTTTCAATGTGCCAAGCGCAGCGCTTACAAGCAAGGCTTACGGTGCCGCTATCCGTGCGAAAATTGACCTTACAAAGGCCACGGCTTCTACCGATATTTCGCCAGCAACAAAGCTGCCGGAAGAAAGCAACGATACCACGCATTTCTCGGTTATCGACAAGTTCGGCAATATGGTAGCCAATACCTATACGCTGAATTTCAGCTATGGTAGCGGTCTGTCAGTTGCGGGGGCAGGCTTTCTGCTCAATAACGAAATGGATGATTTCTCGGCCAAACCCGGTACGCCAAATGCCTTTGGTTTGCTCGGCGGCGAAGCCAATGCCATTGAGCCCGGCAAGCGGCCACTATCCAGCATGACACCAACCTTTGTTTTCAAGGACGGAAAGCCGATGCTGGCGACGGGAAGCCCCGGCGGTTCAACCATTATCACCACCGTACTCCATATGGTGATGAATGTGGTTGAGTTTGATATGAATGTGCAGGAAGCCACCAGTGTTCCGCGCTTTCATCACCAGTGGTTCCCTGACCGTATCTTTACCGAGCCGGGCATATCCATTGATACCCGCCGCGCGCTAGCAGGCATGGGGCATGTGGTGAACACAGAGGCAGTGGGCGGCAACCGGATCATTGGCGCGGCTCAGTCAATAGCCGTGACGCCAGAAGGTTTGATCCACGGCGCAGCCGACCCCAGACGGCCAGGCTCGCACGCCGCAGGCTATTAAATAGCAAAGCAGTGCTACGGAAAGGGCCGTCTGGAAATTCAGGCGGCCTTTTTTGATGGCACCAGTAAACTTGCAGTTTCCTCGGAGGCTGCGATACAGTCGCTTCTCAATTTATGCCGGGGAGGGCGCTTATGACGATCATCACCAACCATATTAAATGGATCATGCTGGGCACGGGGATAATCACCTGTTCGATGGTATTTGCAGCGATTGCACCGGGACCAGCGCTGATAAATACCTTTGGTGCCAGCATCGAGGGGCCGCTGGCCGAGATTGTTGTGCGCAGCTGGGGCTCGCTGATCACACTGATAGGCGGCATGCTGATATACGGCGCATACCACCCCGTGCACCGTAAATTGATCCTGACAGTAGCCGCGGCAGGCAAACTGTTCTTCGTCGGGCTTATACTTGTTTATGGAAACGACTATTTGGACAAAGCCATGCTGACCATCGTTTTTGATACAGTGGTAGCGCTGGTTTATATCCTGTATCTGTTTGCACCCAATAAGGCTGACGCAGAACAGGGCTAGAAGAACCAATACCTACCTATAAAAAAGGCCACCGGATTGCTCGGGTGGCCCTTTTCTATAGTTGCTTGCGCTCGCTTATTCGGCTTGCTGCGGTAGTTGCTGTGCGCCGCTAAACATGCCTTTGACACGCGCTTTTAATTTGCGGGACAATTCGAGAATGTCGTCTCCAATTGCGTACAAACTAGGCACCATCAATAGTGTCACAAAGAAAGCGATAAGCACGCCTGCTGCGAGTGAAACCACGATAGGCTGCAAGAAGGCCGCCTGGATTGAACGCTCCATCATCATTGGCATCAGGCCCACGAATGTGGTTACTGATGTTAAGAGGATTGGCCTAAACCGGGCCACGCCTGCTTCTACAATCGCCTCTTTGGCTGCCATGCCGCGTTCACGCAGTCGGTTACAATAATCAACAAGTACCAGATTATCGTTCACCACTACGCCAGCTGCGGCTGCCACCCCAAAATAGCTGAAGATTGCCATTGTCATGTCCACCGCGAAGTGACCATAGATGGCACCAACAAAAGCGTACGGCATTGCAATCATAATTGCGATTGGCTGCCAATAGCTTTTGAAAGCGATAGCTAACATCATATACATGATGAAAAACGCCATGCCGTACAGTTTCATTACTTCAGCAATGAACCGTGCTTGGCCAGCGCTTTGGCCAATGTTGCCGCGAATAATGCCTGGATATTTCTTTTCCCAATCAGGGAAGAAATTTTCGTCCAGATCCTTCATAATTTCGTCGCGGATGTTCTCTTTCATGTCGGCGCTAACCCGCGCCGCACGATTGCCATTCCAGCGCGCAATGCCGCTGATGCCTGGTGCATACTCAAGGTAGGCGATTGACATCAATGGTACTTCACGGCCGTCCGAGGTACGAACACGAAACTCTTTCAAGCTCTCAAGAGATCGGCGATTTTCTTTAGGAAGACGAACCTTCACTTTGACATCTTGTCCATTCCTTGGGATGCGCTGCACCTCCTCGCCGAAATAGGCTTGCCGTACCTGCCGCGATACTTCACGAAGCGACAGACCGAGCTTTTCTGCGCCCGGCTTAAGGTCGAGCCTGATTTCTTCTGTGGCACCTTCCAGATTGTTTCGTACATCATAGAGAGCATCAAAGGTGCGCAGCCGGTCTTCGATATCACCAACAGCTTCACGGAGGATATCAAGGTCAGCATGGCGAACCGATAGCTCGAACCCTGGATCACCGTCGCCGTTTGTGTACCGTACGCTTACAGACTTGGCGTCAGGCACCTCACCCATAAGTTCACGCAGGCGGATTGATGCTTCTTTGGCACCCATTTCCCGAACTTCGGGTGGGGCCAGTTTTACGATTGCCAGAACACTGTCAGCTCGTGAACGGGTATACCAGTTCTCGATAAGTTTGCCTTCGCCGCCTGAACTGGTGTTCACCTCGTCAACCAACGCTTGCTCGGCATTTTGGAGCTGCTCCAAAATTTCAAGCGCGCGTTCATAGGTGGAGCCTTCGGGCATAGTCACATCGACAATGATTTCATCAGATTCAATGTCAGGCATGAACCCTTTTTTCACATAGTCGTTTGAGAAAAGACCAAACATGCCAACCATGAATACCATCACAAAAAACGAGAAGGTAAGATACCGTCGTTCAACCGCAAAGCCACCGATCTTGCGGTAGTGGCGCTGGGCAAAAGTGGTGATGCTATCAGCGATACCTTTTTGGAAACGACCAAACCGACCGAGGCGGGCACGTGGCTTCAGGCCCGAAAGGTGTGCGGGTAAAATAATCAGCGATTCTACGAGAGAGAAGGCAAGCGCACAAATTACGACCCATGTGATATGGCGCGTGAACTCAGACGTTGATCCGCTGATGAAAACCCAAGGCAGGAATGCGATGATAGTTGTCAGTACTGCGAAAACTACCGGCTTTGCCACGAGCTGGGTTCCAAAAACAGAAGCTGTAATGCCGCCACCTGTTTTCTGGCTTTCCGTATGAATACTTTCCCCTACCACAATGGCGTCATCCACCACGATGCCAAGCACCAAAAGGAAGGCAAAGGTGGATAGCATATTGATGGAAATACCCAGAGAAGGCAGGAATATGAACGCGCCAGCGTAAGCTGTGGCGATGCCTGCTGCGACCCAGAAAGCAACCTTGGGCCTGAGGGTTAACATCAATACCAGAACCACCAATATAAGGCCCTGGCCAGCCGCCGTACCAATCGTGGTCATGCGGCCCTCGAAGGCCTCGTTATTGTCGGTCCAAAGGGTCAGGCTTGCGCCTTGCGGTAAGCTTTCAGCACGCTCTTCGATCCATGTGTTGATCGACCGAGATGCGGTAACAATGTCCATAGTTTCCGTAGTCATCACCTGCAAAAGCACAGCCGGATCGCCGTTTAGTGTGGCAAGTATTTCATTGTCCTCAAAACCGTCTACCACTGTCGCAACGTCGCCAACTCGGATTAGACCGCCATCTGTTGTTTGTCGTACAACAATATTGGCAAAGTCTTGCTCGGTATCGGCAAGGTTCCGGGTGGTAATGCTTTTGTTGCCTGCATTTGTGCGAACAACCCCGCTTGACGAATTCAGGGAATTGTTGCGGATCGCCGCAGCAACCTGGCTAAAGCTAAGGTTATAGCGGCGAAGCGCTTCTTCGCTAACTTCAATCGATACTTCTTCGCGGCGCACACCAAACAGTTCGACGATATTCACGGCGTCTAGTGCTGCTGCTTCGCGGCGCAGGGTTTCGGCAAGATGTTTGAGCTCGCGTTCCCCAATATCACCGTGAACCGCCACTCGAATAAATTCGTTGCGGTTCACCCATTGGCGTACGCGGGGCGGCTCAATATCTCCAGGAAGACTGGAAATACTGTCGACCCTGATTTTCACGTCGTTCATAAATTGCGTGAAATCAACCTTCTGGTCGGCAAGTATATAAATATTGCCTGCACCTTCGTTGGAGAAAGAGCGAACCCACTCGATGTTGTCGAGGTCGCGAACGCTTTCTTCTACTCGGGATACCACCTGTTGTTCTACATCTTGTGGGCTGGCTCCAGGCCAAACAACAGCTATTTCAAGGCCGGGAAAACGTACTTGAGGGTCAAGCTCGCGTTCCATTGAAGAATATCCTGCTATGCCAGCCAGAAAAATTCCGACCATAAGCAAGTTGGCGGCTACCGTATTACGTGCCCACCATTCAATAAGTCCATTCATGATTGCCTCCCTTAGCGCGAAGCGTTGTCAGGGTTCTGGGGCCCTGATTTGTCTGCCGTGCGCTTAATCGCCTGTACAGCCATGCCGCTGTATGCGCTGCGAACTGCCGAAGTAACCACTTGCTCACCGGCCTTAACACCTGATGCAATAATCAGCTGTTCGGCAGAGGTTGAAAGAACGGTTACGGTGCGGATTTCAAGCTTGTCGTCAACAATGACATAAACTTTGTCTTTTCCGCGCAGTGCATCGCGTGACATCACCAGTGCATCCCGCGGGACAACACTTTTGATTGATGCATTCACAAATAAACCAACAGCCAGTGGCATGCCCGCATCTGCTGAAGCTCCGTAAGGATCCTCAACTTCCGCAATGGCATAAACGAGCCGCGTTTGCTGATCTACCGATGCATTAACCCTCGCAATATGGCCCTGCCAGGTATGGAGTTCACCGCCCATATGAGTGGTAAACTTAACAACAGGTCCTTGCGTGTTTGTGGCGACAAAACCAATGGGTAGATTTAGCTCGGTAAGCTGGCTATCGGTTAAGGGAAGGCGCACTTCAACTTTGTCGGTTGCAAATACACGCCCAATTTGTGTGCCTGCAGTAACATATTGACCCACGCCAATTTTGCGTTCCATTACACGGCCCTTAAAAGGCACAGAAACCTCTGTCCGCGCTAAATTTAATTTGGCGCTTTGTAGGTCTGCTTCAGCAGCTCGCAAGCTGGCTTGTGCTCTGGCTACCTGCGGCGCATTCAGCGCCAAAGGTGTTGGCTCGCCGTCTTTGACCCATTCTTCCCACTGTTTGCGTTTGATGCGTGCATCGGCCATTTCTTTTTCAAGCGTAACCGCCGCTTCGGCAACGCGAGCTTCAGCCCTAACCGCCGCCAGTTTATAATCTGCATCATCTATTTTAATAAGGGTGGCACCAGGGGCAAATGCGCCGCCTTCGGCAAAATTATCGGAAACCGAAATTATCCGACCCGAAACCTGGGGTATCAGGCTGATATCGGTTTTTGCTGAAACTTCACCTTGTGTAAGAACACTAAGCCGAACTTGTTCGGCTCTGGCATTTTCAACATGTAGGGAAAGCACCCGTGGTGCTTCTTCTTTTTTTTCTGGAGAGTCTTTGGCTGCGCCCAAGGCCATAACTGAACCTACGCCAGCCGCCAACACCAATACAGGTGTGACAAACTTGAGTATTTTCCTCACTGCTATCCTCGCATATTTCGCTGTGTGACTTACGTCACTTGTTATTATTTGGCTTATGCCATTTTTTAGTTATCTTTTTTTTATATAACAGTTTTGCTTAATTGTCACTGTATATTTGATATGGGTAATGTGCGCGAAATTACCAGCAATTCCCGCTTTCTGTCTGCTAATTTGGTTCAAATCGCGATAACACTTTGGTTTGTTCAGCATCTCATTTGGTATATTTTTTGTGCCAAAAGCTGTCGCGACAAGACGTTGCGTAAGGGTGTGCAGCAGAATAAGTTTTTACCACTTGCACAGCTACGTTAATAATTGCATTTTTCTTGGGGCTTTATCTTTCTTAAAGGGAATTGCCTCTAGGGTGGCGCGTGAACAAAATTAACACAGACAAAACTGGCAATACTCAAGATGCAAAGAAAGCGCCGTTGGTTCCTGGCGCCGAGCTTTGGGATATGTTGAGCGAAGGCATGATTATTCGCCGCGGCGAGCAGATGTTGTACGCCAACGCGGCAGCTCGGGAAATGTTTGGATTCGATATGCAGCCAGGCGCTCTTGCCTTGCGCACGGTAGCTCAGTGCATGCACCCCGAGGACAAACAATTAGTGAATGAAAATTACACCCGGCGCATCGCGGGTGAAGACGCACCAAATGATTATGAGTTTCGCATTGTCCGCGAAGATAAATCGCTGTGTTGGGTTCGGTGCAGGGCGTTTATTGTGGATTGGCAAGGGGAACCCGCCAGCGCGGGCTACCTTACTGATATTACGTATCAGAAAGAAGCAGCGAGCGCGCGAGGGCGATCAGAGCAATTGGTTGCGAATATTTTCCGCCTGACGCCAGAAGCCATGTTGCTTTCAAGCCTCCGTGATGGGCGCATAATAGACGTGAACCCTGCTTTTTTGAATATATTTGGCCGGCGCCGTGATGATGTTGTTGGGGTTGTCTCAGGTGATCTTAAGATTTGGGCGGACCCTACGTTTGAGGCTCGGTTCGTCGAAGAATTGAAAACAACATCGTCGATGACAGATGTACCGGCCACCGTGCTTACCCGCGGCAATTTAATTCGTAATTTCCGGTTGTTTGCCCAAAAAATCGACCATGATAACGAGCCCGTATTGCTGCTTATCGGCCGGGACGTGACCGACGAAATGGCGCACGCCGAAGACATGCAAACCGGCAAAGAAGTAGCTGAGTTGGCCAATAGGGCCAAATCAGAATTCCTGGCCAACATGAGCCACGAATTAAGAACCCCGTTAAATGCAATATTGGGGTTTTCCGAGATAGTGCGTGATCAGATGATCGGCCCCATTGGTGTGCCGCGCTATGCCGAATATGCGGGCGATATCCATGATAGTGGTACGCATCTGCTGGAAATCATCAATGATATTCTTGACTTGTCAAAAGTGGAAGCCGGGCGGCTGGAAGCGCATCTGTCATGGATTGAGCCTGTCGAATGCCTGGAGGCGTGTTTGACGCTTGTGCAACAGCGGGCGTTTGACGGCAATGTCTCAATCAGAAACACGTTGGACCACACCGTAATGTTGGAAGCCGACGAACGCTTGGTAAAACAAATTGCGCTTAACCTTCTGACCAACGCAGTAAAATTCACGAAGCCAGGGGGTACTGTAACATTATCGCTTGAGCGGGTGGCAGGTGCGGGTCTTTGCCTGAGCGTGGCCGATACGGGTATCGGCATGACCTCCGACGAAATTAGAATTGCGCGCCGGCCTTTTGGGCAGGTTGAAAATGATATGGGCGGTAGTCAGGAAGGCTCAGGCCTTGGGCTGCCACTTGTTCGCGCATTTGTCGAGAAGCTGAATGCTACCTTGAAAATTGATAGCCAGCCGGGGATTGGAACAAGGGTGAGCGTGAATTTCCCTGAATTTAAGGTGCGAGACCGCACCGATGAACACTAGGCTTGTGTACTAAATTATAGATTGTTCTGGTCTTGCTGCAGCAAGTGTCCTCCTTGAATTTCTCTAAGCTAGCTCCCAATTAAAACAGATGTTCTTTTTTCAATACGGCTAAAATTTAGCGCTCTTGCTGATAAGGTTTTTCCTTTTTTGCCTTTATGAAAAAATAGATGAAGAGCGCGAGACAAGGGTTGAGCCTCGGAACTTATCTCGCTAGCCTTTCAGAAAATATCAAACAGTAATTGGGGGATTTCATGGAAACATCATATATTTTAATAGGCCTGCTAGCCCTGATCATTTTTTATGTGATTGCCACATACAACAAGCTGGTGGGTATGCGCGTGCATATGAATGAGGCATGGTCGGATATCAGCGTACAGCTTAAACGCCGCTATAATCTTGTTCCCAATTTGGTGGAAACCGTTAAAGGCTATGCCAGCCATGAAAGCAAAACGCTTGAGAATGTTATTGCTGCACGCGGAGCGGCGGTATCGGCTACGGGCTCGCCCGCCGAACAGTCCGGTGCAGAGAATATATTCGCAGGTGCCCTGAGGCAGCTACTCGCTGTTTCGGAGGCCTATCCTGAATTGCTGGCCAATGAGGGCTTTCTCAAGCTTCAGGGCGAACTTCAAGAGCTGGAAGATATTATCCAAAAGGCACGCCGCTTTTATAATGGCA
>Ga0316204_10012961_pt1 | contig 10050 bp, 10 predicted proteins | sample 6monrhotite_MG_2_FD_205661 | JGI IMG/M metagenome (GOLD analysis project Ga0316204, IMG submission 205661) | Microbial mat bacterial communities from mineral coupon in-situ incubated in ocean water Damariscotta River, Maine, United States -... | ecosystem: Environmental > Aquatic > Marine >... | reverse complement strand
CGGCCGTTTCCGGGCTCAATTCACCCCATTCTGCATGCATAACGTGATCGCGGGTATCGTCGACCTTAATCGGAAGAAACGTTCCTGCACCGACGTGCAGGGTGAGTTTGGCAATTTGCACCCCCTTCGATTGAATGGCTTCAACGAGGCGGGGTGTGTAATGAAGGCTGGCGGTGGGCGCCGCTACGGCGCCGTCGTTTTCAGCGAAGAGTGTTTGGTAGGATGTTTCGTCGGCTTTGTCGCCTTCTTTGCCGCGTTTGATGTAGGGCGGGAGCGGCATCACACCGTGTTTGTGAAGGGCGTCCAGGAGCGCAGGGCCGAACACGTTAAAATGAAGTGTTACTTCACCAGCTTCACCTTTTGCATCGACCACTGCCGAAAAACCGGGCGCGAAAACAATCAGGTCACGCGGTTTTAACTTTTTAGCCGGGCGCGCAAAGACCCGCCAGACGGCAGGACTGTCCGGCTTGTGCAGGGTGACCTCAATTTTTGCACCGCCTTGCGGAGGGCCGGCGCGTGTAGCGTCGCCGCGAATTCCCGTTAATCGGGCTGGGATGACCCGCGTGTCGTTGGTTGCCAGCAGGTCTCCGGGTGCCAGCAGCGACGGCAGATCTGACACACTTAAATCCACCAGACTTCCATCGGCATGGACGTGCAGGAGGCGCGCCGAATCTCTTGGTTCAGCTGGATGCTGAGCAATCGCTTCGGGGGGCAGCTCGAAATCAAAATCAGATACACGCATGGCGCAGGAACCTATACAATGCGAATGTAAAGCACAACCAAACCTTTGCTCCGTCTCGCTCGGAAAGCGCGGTACTGGGTTGCTAAAATACCTACACTATTTTTGAAGTTTTTAACGATGACATAATCGTTTATCGTACACGAGCGGTATCGCAGGTAGGATCAAATCGCCGGGCACCATGTAACGATGTTAAACTTCCAGTCACTGAAATTGCACCTGATTGCTGTCGCCTTGTCGGCGCTGATCTTTATGGCCGATTCGTATACAGTGCTCGGGGTCGCAGCAGGCATCCCCTATTTGTTTGCGGTACTCGTGGGGGTCGGGTTTGCTACGCGCGCAGAAAATTTTGTGTGGGCCCTGATTTACACGGCCCTAATTGTAGCCGGTTATTTTCTTTCTCCATCGGGCGCGGATTTTTGGGTTGTGGTCGCAAATCGCGGCCTGGCTATTTTTGCCGTTTGGGTGACCACGGTATTGATCCTTATACTCAAATCGACGACCGCTTCGCAGTCGGCAGGTGAGGCCAGATTTCGAGATTTTGCGGAAGTTGCGTCTGACTGGCTGTGGGAAATGGATGCTGATTTACGATTTGTCTATCTTTCGGATCGCGTCGAATCAGTTACCGGTGTTCCCGTCGAGTTTCACTTAGGTAAAACACGAGAAGATTTGGCGGGTGAAGACTACCGTTCAGAAAAATGGGTGGCTCTGCGTACCGCCATCGAAACCAGATCACCCATAAAAGATTTTCAATACAGCCGCAGAGGCCCAGATGGTATCGAGCAATATATTTCTGTGTCCGGCAAACCCATATTTGACGCTGAAGGCAATTTTGACGGTTATCGGGGTAGTGGAACTGATGTGTCGGAACAAAAGTCAGGAATTGACCGGGCACAACAGGCGGAGCAACAACTGAGGACGGCTATAGAATCGCTGGAAGACGGATTTGTCATCTATGACGCCGAAGACCGTCTGCTTCTCTGCAATACCAGATACAAAGAAATCTATCACGACACCTATGAATTGTTGGTTGAAGGGGCACCTTTTGAAGACCTCTTGCACGCAGGTGTTGAACGGGGCCAATTCCCTGATGCGGTCGGGCGTGAAGACCAATGGGTGGAAGAGCGGATGAGGACCCATCTGGCGGGCAACACGGAAATTGAACAGCGGTTATCCAATGGGAAATGGTTAAAAATTTCAGAACGTAAGACGCCTGACGGTGGGATTGTCGGGGTTCGTGTTGATATTACACATCTCAAGCAGGTGCAGGAAAAAGCGGAAGCGGCCAATCTGGCGAAGTCTAATTTTCTATCCACCATGAGCCACGAAATCAGGACACCTTTGAACGGTGTTTTGGGGGTGGCTCAATTGCTTAACGATTCGGAGCTTGATCAGGCCCAACGCCGAAAAGTAAATACCATTCTGTCGTCTGGCCAAACACTTCTTGCGATCATTAATGACGTTCTGGATATGAGCCGGATAGAAGCGGGCGGACTGGAACTTGAGGTTAAGCCGTTCCTTATGAATGATCTTGTTTCAACCATTGCAACACCATTTCAAACCCTTGCCGATGACAAAGGATTGTTCCTGAGGGTCGAAAACAGCAGCGGCGAAAAACGGGCTATGAAAGGGGATCCTGTACGAATTCGCCAGATCCTCTGGAACCTGTTGAGCAACGCCATCAAATTTACGGAAAAAGGCGACGTTAGGCTGGTTATTGACAGGATAGATGGCAAAGCGCCATCAGGTTTGTCTGATGCAGATTGCATTTTGCGGTTCGTCGTAACTGACACGGGCGCAGGAATTTCCGAAGACCGGGTTGGGGCCATCTTCGATGCCTTTACTCAAGAAGATAGCTCAATCACTCGTAAACACGGCGGGACAGGCCTCGGCCTGTCCATTGTCAAACAACTAGCAGAGCTGATGGGTGGGTCTATTGACGTCAAAAGCGAAGTGGGTGCGGGAACCGAATTTTCCGTGCAAATCCCGTTTGAGTTAGCATCAGAAGAAGAAGCTGAATTCCTGACGCTTCAAAATACGCCATCGGGTAGTGGAAATTCGCAGTCGCTCAACGTTCTGCTTGCGGAAGATAATGAAGTAAATGCGATTATCGCAATCGCGTTTCTAGAAAAATTAGGGCATACGGTCAGGCATGCCGAAAACGGAAAGATTGCGGTGCAGATTGCGGCGGAAAACTGGGCTGACCTCATCCTCATGGATGTTCACATGCCAGTAATGAACGGCATCGATGCAACAAAGGTGATACGGGCGACCCAAATGGGGAAATCCCTGCCGGTTATTGGCCTGACAGCGGAGGCTTTTGCCGAGCGCCATATTCAGTTTATCGAGGCTGGAATGATGGATGTTCTGACCAAACCATATACCGAACAACAACTGAAAAATGCCTTGGCCTTCTATGGCAAGAAAAATACGACCGGTACTGCTGACGTCAATTCATCGCTGTTTGCTTCTCTGAAAAAAGATTCAGACTCCACGAAACAGCGGGTCAATGATGCGCCACAGTCGCCTGAAGAACCAACCCCAGAGCCTGTGGAATATCCCGTCGGGAATGCAGAAAAACTAGAACAGTTCCGCCAACAATTGGGTGACGTAACGGTTCAAGCGCTTCTCAAGGAAGCAGAGGCATCGTTAATTCAACGAATGATAGAGTTGCGAGCAGGCATAGACAATGCCGACAGCACTCAAATCAAAGAAGCCGCCCACGCCATAATAGGCGCAGCTGGATCGATGTTCGCTACAGAGGTATCACGGCAGGCGGCAATCATTGAGGAGCTATCGCCAGACGTTGATGCGGTGCGCGAACTTATGCCCGAATTTGAAATCGCGGCCGATGAAGCAATGAACTGGTGGCGCGCGTGCGCCGGTTAGTTATTTTGCGTAGTCGAGAGGCAACTGCGTCTCGCACTTGATCTCCTCCATCGCAAAGGCAGAACTGACATCAAACAGATCAACCTTTTCAATGATACGTTTGTAAACATCGTCGTAAGCCGCGATGTCGGGGACAACGATCTTTAGAAGATAATCGACACCACCACTCATCCGGTAAAACTCAAGCACTTCAGGGAATTGCTCAACGATCTGGGCGAAATTTTCTAACCACTCCCGACTGTGCTGATTGGTTTTCAAGGAAACAAAAACCGTCACACCAACGTTCATTCTGTGGCGATCTAATAGGGCGACCCGTTTCTTGATTGTGCCATTAGCCTCTAGGTTTTGTATGCGTCGCCAACAGGGCGTTTGCGATAAACCGATGCGTTCGGATATTTCGGCAATCGACAAGGTTGCGTCAGATTGCAGGCACTGGAGAATTTTCCTGTCCATCTTGTCCATGGTAAAATTTTATCCAATTCATATGATAGTTAGAAAATTATTCTAATTTATTCCTTCAGGGAAGGCAATATAAGGAAGATATTTCAGAAATTCTTAGGTATTATCATTCCTATCGAAATTTGAACCCAAACGGAGAATCCAGATGTTGAAACGCCTATTTACAGAGCACCCTGCCAGTGTCGACGAGACTTACTGGGCGCATGTGGGTGTGGCGCTCAGTTTTGGTTTCAAGATGTTCTATGGGGCACTGGTTTGTCTTGTTCATGCATTTTTGCCGTTTTTATTTGTCAAAACGGGTAGTCAGGTCATATCTGAACTCCACGATCAGATGGTCGCCAATCGACACCGAAAACAGACAACAGCGACAGAGACGACGCCGAAAAGGGCGGCTGCCTAGAGCTAACGCCGCCTTCAGGATATTTAAGTGAACGGCTCTAGTCGGGCCGTTGCGCCGGAGGATCAATTCACAGCCAGGATTTCGATTTGTTCCGGGTGGGTTGCGTTGATAGCAGGGCCATTTCGTTTTTTAAGCCAACCCCGTACCCGCAAAACCTGGCCCGTTAGGGTAAGGGGATCGACCAACTTTTTTATAAAGAGACGGTGTGCCCGATTGTTAAGGGTAATGGTGAAATCATCACGCCAGTTCTCGCCAAAATTCAGGAAGGTCGTGCCCTTGACCCGGGCTGTGTCTAATACACGCCCTTCGACGATTTGAAAGGTTCCGGTAAAACGGGTTAGCGAAGCGGGTGTCGCTGCGCGCAACGCGTAAAACGGGTGCGCCCAAATTCCGCGATTGGCGTCCCGGGCTTGGCGTTCCAGTGCATACATTTCGTCCGTGAGCGCCCGGTTGTCGGGGAAGGTGTAAACGCGGGCCATACCGCGATCGAGCATTCGGCCCTGGATCCAGGTTCCGTCGCTCAGAAACAGATGCGCGAGGTGGCGTCCATGGCGGTCCATTCTGGCCCCACCAAACCGCAGGGTAACGCGTTTGTTCAGCGCCAAAGCTTCAAGCGCATATTTCGCATCGGGAGCCAGCGGCCATTCCTTAAATCCCTTGCGGCCCAGGGCCAGCTTTGGCGCTTGTAAGCCTACCAGGCGGACCTCATTTGCACGATCAGCGGAGCGATCCAGGATAACGGTGTCACCATCAACAACTTCGATGACCAGCGCAGTCTCACCGGTGGCCAGATCGTCAAACGGGCCAGCGTGTGCGGGACTTAGCCAAATACCGCACAGAAGCACAAAGAACACTCTGTTAAACATCGACATTCAACTGCTCGCCTATTTGTTGAGGTGTTGTTCCCTGTTCGCGCAGGTGGCGCAGGGTAACGGCATTGTCACGTTTGGCAAACCGTTGCCCCTGCGGGTCGGTGATCAGTCGATGATGTAGGTAGGTGGGCTCATGGTAACCCAGTAAGGCTTGTAACAATCGGTGTAGATGACTTGCAAAAAACAGGTCTTCGCCTCTGGTGACGTCGGTGACGCCTTGTAGATGGTCATCAACCGTGACCGAGAGATGATAACTGGTTGGTGAGCCTTTACGGGCCAGCACCACATCTCCCAAAGCATCCATAGTGACGATCTGTTCACCTTGTTTGCGATCGAACCAGGTCAGAGCGCCGGTTTGTTTCAAGGCAAGATCGGATTTGAGGCGGGTTGCAAAAATCTCTCCCGCGCCGATCCTATCTGTGCACTCCATCTCCGACAACTGGCGGCAGGTTCGCGGGTAGAGCGCCCCTTCAGGACCCGTTGGCACCCTATGCGGCGCGTATCCGGCGGCTCGAATTTCGGCCCTGATTTCTTTGCGGCTACAAAAACACGGGTACAGGAGGTCTCTGTCTTCCAGTTCGTGCAAGGCGGTCTCATAATCAGAAAAATGTTCAGATTGGCGGCGAACAGGATTTTCCCAACTGAGGCCAAGCCATTCCAAATCTTCCAGGATCGCCGCGTCGTAGTCGTCGCGGCACCGCTCTTGGTCGATGTCTTCAATCCGGAGCAGGAACCGCCCGCGGGCTTCACGCGCAACGCGCGCGGCGAAGATCGCAGAATAGGCGTGGCCCAAATGCAAGTGACCTGTGGGACTGGGTGCAAAGCGGGTAACAACGGTCATGTGACTTGATAGCTGTTTGCAACCGGGCGTGACAAGAGGGGGTGTTATCGGCTACCAAATATAATTATCTAAACGCCGTGTGACCAGTCTAGAGGACCTTATTATGAACGACCTCCCCGAGCTTTATGGACCAACCTTTGCCCCGGCCTCCGGTGGTGCGCCAAAGCAATTGGTGATTATGTGTCACGGCGTTGGTTCCGACGGTCAGGATCTCATCGGATTGGCACCTTATTACGCGAAAGTTTTGCCTGACGCGCTTTTCGTCTCCCCAAACGCGCCCTACCCGTTCGACATGGCATCGGTCGGTTACCAATGGTTTTCACTGGACAACCCAACACCTCAGTCGCGGCTCGAAGGAACGCAGGCAGCGGCTCCCATCCTTGACGCATTCATTGACAACCAAATGCAGTTGCATGGGCTAACGGACAAAGACGTCGCCCTTGTTGGTTTTTCCCAAGGTTCAATGATGTCGTTGCACGTCGGTGTGCGCAGGCCCAAGCCGCTGGCCGGAATCCTCGCTTACTCGGGCGCTCTAATCGGTCCGGAACTGTTGGCCAGCGAAGTCAAATCCCAGCCTCCCATCCTCATGATGCACGGATCCATGGACGAAGTTGTACCGCCGGAGTCGTTGTACGAAGGGGTCGCAGCGTTACAAGCTGCTGGCATACGAACCTCGGGTGAGATGGTCCCGAATCTTGGCCACAGCTTGAACGACAAAAGCATCATGGAAGGCATGGCCTTTTTAGCAGAAAGCTTAGGAGTTCCGTTGCCTGAGCCGGCGACAGAAAATCCGTTTGAGGATTGAGCTCAGGCGCATTTGAGCCTGATAACGCCAGTGCTAAAACGACCACCATCAGATAATTGTCATCGCACCCCAACATGTAGTAGTCTTCCTTCAAACAAGAGGGTAGGTGTATGATGACTGCGCAAGGGGCCCATCCGGCACTGGTTTTGAACGCCGATTATCGGCCGCTGAGTTATTTTCCTCTGTCCTTATGGTCTTGGCAGGATTCCATAAAGGCTGTTTTTCTCAACCGAGTAAATGTTGTCGATGAATATGACTACGTTGTCCATTCGCCACGGCTTGAATTTCGATTGCCAAGTGTCATATCGCTTAAAGATTACGTAAAAACTGGGATCAAGCCCGCATTTACCCGCTTCAATGTCTTTTTACGCGACAGTTTCTCCTGCCAATATTGTGGTGGGGTGTTCCAGACGGAGGACTTGACGTTTGATCACGTCATTCCGCGTGCCCGGGGTGGCCGTACCACTTGGGAGAACGTTGTTACCGCTTGTGCGCCGTGCAATCTGCGTAAAGGACACAGCCTACCCAAGCAGGCTGGGATGCACCCCATAAGACGCCCGGATCAACCGACGAAGTTTCTTCTACAGGAAAACGGACGGGCGTTTCCACCCAACTATCTGCACGAAAGCTGGCGCGATTTCCTCTATTGGGACTCTGAGTTGGACAGCGCCTAGGTTGTCTTGTCTCCGGCCAAACCTTAGGGTTTGACAAACCATTGTAATCCCCTATATTCCGCGCCGTTCCCGCGAACGTGGGCCAACGGCATTGTTTCGTTGAACCCCGCCCCTGATTGGACAATCAGGAACCGGCTTAGCGGGCTTAAGAACACCTATTAACAAGGGACTTAAAATGAGTAAACGGACACAGTCGAAATACAAAATCAACCGACGCCTTGGCGTTAATCTTTGGGGTCGCCCCAAAAGCCCCGTAAACGCCCGCGATTATCCTCCAGGGCAGCACGGGCAACGTCGCCGCAAGCCATCTGATTTTGGCCTCCAGTTGATGGCCAAGCAGAAACTCAAAGGCTACTATGGCAACGTCACCGAAAAACAGTTTCGTCGCTACTATAAGGAAGCTCAGCGGGTCGCCGGTGATACATCGGAAAACCTGATTGGCATTCTTGAGACGCGCCTCGACGCTGTTGTTTATCGCATGAAATTTGTGCCAACAGTTTTCTCCTCACGCCAGTTCATCAACCATGGTCACGTGCAGGTAAACGGCAAAAAAGTAAACATTCCTTCCTACCTGGTTAAAGAAGGTGATGTGGTCACGGTTCGCGAGAAGTCGCGTCAAATGCCGATGGTCCTGTTGGCTATGGAAAGTTCGGAGCGCGACTTGCCCGATTACATTGATGTGAATGTCAATAAGATGGAAGGCACTTTTGTTCGTGTACCGAAACTTGCCGACGTTCCTTACCCGGTTCAAATGGAACCCAATCTGGTTATCGAATATTATTCGCGCTAATTGAATAGCGTCGCGTCAAATAAAAGCCTCGCGCGAGCGGGGCTTTTTTTGTGCTTTTCTTCCAATATCTGAAAAATAAAAATATTTCATTTTCGCATTGATATTCATTATCAATTACCGAATTATGCTTTAGGTCAGATGGTTGACCTAATTAAGTGGTATGGTTCGGGGGGCGTCGCCTGTGTCTCTCTATAGGGTAAAATGAGAGATGTGGTGAATAGGAGTAGCGGTGACTGAAATCGAGTCCGGGGAGAGCTCGGAGGTCGTGTTGGACGGAACTACGATTGAAGAAGATGGTATCTTTGCCGAAGGCGGGGCTGCAAAACTACTCACCGACTATTGGTTGGTAAAGAAACAAGAATCGCCGACTAGCCGGCCTCAGTGGTCGCAATTTGAGATGATGGATATCTATACCATTGCCCCCAGGGTCATCATCAAGGACGTCCTAAAGGGTGGTGAAGAGTTCCGGAATCGATACTGGGGCACCCAGATGACGAATGCTTTTCATATTGATGCTACAGGTAAAATTACGCGAGAATATCTGAGTGATGAGTTTACAAGGCAGGGCTTGAACCTGCTGAGAATGGTTGCTCAGGATGTCCGGCCGGTTCGTGTTTGGGGGCGAGCCAGATTCTTTAGCCACACCGATCACAAATCTTTTGAAGCCGCATTTGTTCCCTTGTTTAATGAAGAGGGGAGACCAACCCAAATTGTCTCAGCATTTAACTTTGAATTTAAATACGCATAAGTTGAGAATCATCCCAGAACATCAACCAAAGCTCCGCGCGGTAAATCGCCGCCCGATGGAATTGATCTGAGGTTGTTGTCAGCGATTTGGAGATCAATTTGTTGCTGAACCGAACGATCCTGTTCAGCGACGGCGCGTTCAGTATTGCGATTTTCCCGCTCAGCAAGGAAGGAACGGAACGACGGACCCTCTGCAACCTGCGGGGCCACGGCCGGCGTTGCGGAGGCCGTGTCGATATCTGCTTCTATCTGGTCAAGCGCCAGCCCCTCATCAAATTCACTGAGCGTCAAACTATAGACCGCCGCACGATCCGATCGCTGGTTAGCGAGTTCTGCCGCTATCTCAGCCTGTCGATTTTGAAAAACAGTATCGTTTGCAACCGTATCAGCAAATCGCGTTTGTTCCGCCCGCGAGCGGGCTTGTTCGTAAGATTCCTCAAGATCATTGCGCCGAAGGTCAATTGCCCGCTCTTGGCGCACAATGGCCTCATCGATGATCTCCTTGCGGCGTTGGGCTGCATCGAAGGCATTGGCGGAAAGTTTGTCGCGCGTAACCCGGTCCGCAACTTCATTGCGGTTTACAGCAAGCGTCGTTCTGTTGCGACTTGCTGATGCGACTATCGAATTTTGTGCTTCGATCACAGCATTCTTTCAAAAGCATTAATTTGGGCCAACTTATTTTATATAACTTGGAAACAATGATCAATAGGCACAAAAAAACCGCCTTGCGGCGGTTTCAGACTGATGACAAAGTCCTCGCCATTGGCGGGGACTTTTGATTCAATGGGTCATGTTAAAAAAACCTTCGGCCCAGCAGACCGAACTTGAGATGGT
>Ga0316204_10012960_pt1 | contig 10050 bp, 5 predicted proteins | sample 6monrhotite_MG_2_FD_205661 | JGI IMG/M metagenome (GOLD analysis project Ga0316204, IMG submission 205661) | Microbial mat bacterial communities from mineral coupon in-situ incubated in ocean water Damariscotta River, Maine, United States -... | ecosystem: Environmental > Aquatic > Marine >... | reverse complement strand
AGGCGTCGTCGATGAAGCCGTCGCCGTCGAAGTCCTCGAAGCCGTCGTCGATGGTGCCTGAGCAGTCGTTGTCGACGCCGTCGTAGCAGTCCTCGAAGGCGCCCGGGTTCACGGCGGGGTCGCTGTCGTCGCAGTCCGCGCCGGCGTCGTAGCCGTCGCCGTCCAGATCGACCGGGCAGTAGTCGTCAAAGCCGTCGCAGTCCTGATCGATGCCGTCGTCACAGACCTCGGGCTCGCCCGGGTTGACGAAGTCGTCGCCGTCGTCGCAGTCGTCGCCGCCCGCGCAGGCGTCGTCGATGAAGCCGTCGCCGTCGAAGTCCTCGGTGCCGTCGTCGATGGTGCCCGAGCAGTCGTTGTCGACGCCGTCGTAGCAGTCCTCGAAGGCGCCCGGGTTCACGCTGGCGTCGCTGTCATCACAGTCACCGTCGGCGGTGGTCCAGCCGTCGGCGTCGTCATCCGTGGCGACCCCCACCGCAGCCACCGCGGCGGCGGCGTCGATGAGGCCGTAGCCGTAGGAGGTGTCGAAGCCCGAGGAGCCCAGGTCCACCGCCGTGTCACGCAGCACCTGGCGGACCTCGTCGCGATCCGCGCCCAGGCTCATGAGCAGCGCGGCCACGCCGGCCACATGGGGCGAGGCCATGGAGGTGCCCTGGTAGAAGTAGTACCCGTAGGACGTGCCGCCGTTGTTGGTCTCCTGCAGTACGCCGTCCACGTAGCCGTCGCCGTTCTGATCGACCGAGGTGTCGCCGCCGGGGGCCACCACGTCCAGGTTCGTGCCGCGGCTGGAGTAGCTCGCGCGAGTGTCGTCGTAGCGGGTGGCGCCGACCGCGATGACCTCCGAGTACCGCGCCGGGTAGTCCACCGAGGTGCTGCCGCTGTTGCCGGACGCGGCCACCACGACCAGCCCGGCGGCGGCGGCGTAGTTGACCGCGTTCTGCTCCGAGGTGGAGCCCGAGCTGGAGCCCAGGGACATGTTGATGATGTCCGCCCCGTTGTCCGCCGCGTGCAGGATGCCGTCGATGACATCCGAGCTGTAGCCCGAGCCCGAGTTGTTCAGGACGCGGACCGCCATGATCGAGGCGTCGTAGGCAACACCGGCGACGCCGGTGTTGTTGTCGGTGGCCTGGGCGACGGTGCCGGCGACGTGGGTGCCGTGGCCGTTGCCGTCCGCGGGGAAGCTGTCGTTGTCGACGAAGTCGTAGCCGGTCGAGGTGAGCGTCGGGGTGTCCGCGCCGCCCGTGCCCACGCCGGTGTCAACCACCGCCACGACCACCCCAGCGCCTGTGGAGGTCGCCCAGGCGGTCTCGGTGTTGATGCTGTCCAGGTGCCACTGGTAGCTGCGGTAGGGGTCGTTCACCGCCGAGACGGAGCGGGTGTAGTCCGGCTCGACGTAGGCGAAGTCGCCAGAGGCCATCAGCTCGGCAGCCACCCAGAGCGCGTCCTCATCAACGGGGACCTCGACAGCGACCGCGGACAGCCGCTCCCAGCGGCGGACCTCGATCAGGGTGTCCCGGTTGAACCGCGGCGTGACGTCGCTGGCGTCCGCGTGGAGGCCGACGATGACGCGGGAGGGGTTGTAGTCATCCTCGTCGAGGTCGACGAAGCCGGCGTTCTCGTACCAGTCAGCGGCGCTCTTGGGCGTGCACGCGGTCGCGGAGAGGGCCAGGGCCAGAAACAGTGAAGGGCGCATTAAAACTCCAGGCGGTGTGTTGCAACGAATCACCAAGGGCACCCCGGGTCTTTTGTTGCAGGCACGTTTGGCTCCCAGGCCGCGGGCAACCTACCACCCGAGCCTCTTGCAGTTGACTCTCATTACTCCGATGGATCCAAACTGATGGTCCCCGTTGAGCCAGGGGTCACCTCGCTGATCGCCCCGCTCGCCCCCTCCGCCTCCAGCGAGAAGGCGCCGGCCTGTGCCTCGGCCAGCAGCGCCCGCGCCTCAGCGGGCAGATCCGCGCCCTGGTCCCGCGCCACGACCAGCAAGCGCAGTCGCTCAGGCGCGTCGCAGCCAGCGAGTCGCCGCAGATCGCCGTTGTTGGCCCGAATCACCGGCAGCCAGGACTGCTCCCCCAGCTCAGCCAGCGCGTCGCAGATGACCGCTCGGAGGACGTTGTCGCGATCAACGAGCGCCTCCAGCAGGCCGTCGGTGTCCCCCAGCGCCGCCAGCAGCGCCGCCCCGCGGCGGCGCTGGCGCCGCAGCGGGCGGAGGGCGTCCGCGATCTGGCGGCGGCGCTGGGGCGAAAAGAACAGCGCCTCCCGCTCATCGATGAGCGCGCGGGTCAGATCGCGGGCCTCGCCGTAGAGCAGCACCCGCCCCGTCTCCGCCGCCACCGGTCCGCCGATGCGGCTGAGCGCCTGGACGGCCTCTTCGGCCAGCGGCTCCTCCACCGTCAGGTACGACAGGGCCTCCACGCAGCCGGCCGCCTCCAGCACGACCACACCATCAACTTCCCCCCACCCCGCCATCGCAGCGGCTGCAGCGGCTTGAATCACGGGGTGCGCGGAGCGCCTGAGCAGCGCGCGCAGATCGCCTCGGGCCTCCTCCAGGTCCAGCGCTCCCAGCGCCGCGATCGCCGAGACCTCGCCGCGCTTGGCGGCGCGCAGCAGGACGTGGCGCGCGCGGGGCTTGCCGCTCTCACCCAGCCGTCGCCAGTCCTCCTCGTCTCCCTGGATCAGCAGCGCCCAGTGTCCCCGCCTGTGGTGGGCCAGCGCCCCCGCAGCGGCCGCCCGCACCGGCCCGACAGGGTCCCCCAGCAGCGCCTTGAGCGGGGCCCGGGAGCGCTTGTCCCCACACGGCCCCAGCGCGGTCGCCGCGGCCTCCCGCAGCGCGGCGTCCGGCGACGCCAGCGCGGCCTCCAGCCCCTCTCGGGCGCGCTCATCACCCTTCACGTTCAGCAGCCGGGCGGCCTCGACGGAGGCCTGCTCCAGCGCCCGGATCAGCGCCAGCGTCAGCGACGGCGAGGCGCTGGTCGACAGCCGCTTCAGATCGCCGTCGTCCCCCTTCACCCGCGCGGCCCACGAGGTGCGGCCGCGCAGCGACAGGCTGGCCGCGGCCTGGAGCCGCACCTCGGGGTCCGCGTCCCCCAGGGCCGCGATGAGCGCCTCCTCAGTCTTCAGGCTCAGCCCGTGGCCCAGGATCGCCGCGTACGTCGCCCGCCCCGGCCCGGCGCGCCTCAGCGCGATCATGCAGACCTCCTCGCCGCGCCCGTCCCCCATGCAGGCCAGCGCCATCAGCGCGGCCCGGCCCGCCTCGATCTCGGCGGACTCGAACGCGAGGTGGCGCAGGCGCTCGAAGGTCTCCGGCGCGCGCAGGCCGCGCAGATCCGCGATGGCGCGCTTCACGGCCTCCGGGTCCTCCGAGCGCAGCCTGACCAGCAGCCCATCCAGCACGCGTCCCGCTGTCACTCATCCTCCTTCAGGCTCAGCGATCCACCCTCTCGTACGTGGCTCAGGCTGAGGTCACCCACCCCGGCGCTCACTTCGAGGGAGAAGGCGCCGGCCTGGGCCTCCTGGAGCAGCGCCCGCGCGGCGGCGGGCAGCTCGGCGTTGAGCTTCCGGGCCAACACCAGCAGCCGCAGCCGCTCCGGCTCCTTCGACTCCGCGAGCCGCCGCAGATCCCCGCCGTTGCCCTGAACCAGAGCCGCCCACCGGGGCTGGCCCAGCTCCTGAAGCCCGATCGCTGCGGCACGTCGGACGGCCGGATCCCGATCGACCAGCGCGTCCAGCAGGGAGCCCCATGCCCCCGCTGACACCAGCAGCCCCAGGCCGTCCAGCCGCGCCGAGCGCAGCGCCTCGACCGCCCGGCTGATCGTCCGGCGGCGCATGGGGGCAAAGAACAGGGCCTCCTGCTCGTCCAGCAGCGCGTTGGTCCGCGTCCGGTCCCGCCCGTAGAGCATGCCCCGCCCCGCCTGCGCCGCCGCGTCGCCGCCCAGACGCCTCAGCGCCACCACGGCCGCGGTGAAGGCGTCGGTACCAGCGACGGACGTCTCCAGCAGCAGGCAGGCCAGCGCGTCGGCCCCGCCCGCCGCCTCCAGCCGTGCCACCCCATCGACGCCCGGGGCGAACAGGGCGGCGGCCGCGGCGGCCTGGACCCCCGGCTCCCGGTCGCCCAGCGCGCGGAGGAGGCGATCGCGCACGTCGGGGCGATCCGGCGCCTCCGACAGCGCGCGGGTGGCGGCCAGCCGGCTCGCGACGTCGGGCGACGCGAGGGCCCGGGTCAGCGCCGGCAGCGACGCGGGGATCGCCCGGGCCAGCCGCCGCACGTCGTTGCCGTCGCCGTGCACCAGCGCGCGCCAGGAGCCGCCGTCGCCCGTCCGCTCCCCGGCGGGCGAGGCGTCGAGCGCAGCGGCGGCGGCCAGCCGGGTGGCCGCGGCGTCGCTGCCCAGCGCCGACACCAGCGCCCTGACCGCCACCTCGCCGCCGATCAGCCCCAGCGCGTCGGCCGCCTCCTGGATGCCCGCCGCGTCAGCGCCGTCCAGCCGCTCCGCCAGCGGGGGCACGGCCAGGTCGTCGCCCGCCGCGCCCAGCATCGCCACCGCGCCGGGCACCCCCTCGGACAGGGCCCGCAGCAGTGGCTTCACCGCCTCGTGGTGACCGCTGTCGCGGATCCGCGCCCAGTCGCCGTCCTCGCCACGCACCCAGGACGCCCACTGACGCCAGCCGTGCCGCTCCAGCCCCAGCGCCGCCGCCCGGCGCACCGCCGGGTCCGTGTCGCCCAGAGCGCTCAGCAGCGGCTCCCGGGCCCGGGCGTGGCGGCTGTGGCCGAGGGCCCGCGCCGCGCGCTCCCGCCCCGGCACCCCGGCCCGCTCCAGCAGGCGCGCGGCGTCCACCACGGCGGCCTGATCACCGAGGTGGATCAGCGCGGTCCCAGCGGCAGTCGCCAGCTCAGGCTCCTCGGCGGCGGCCTGCAAGGCGGCGATCGCCTGCTGACGGATGGCGGAGCCGGCGGCCCGGGCGCTGCCCCCGCCCAGCGCAATCGCGGCGGCGCGGCGGTGCTCCAGCGGGCCGCGCCCCAGCGCCGCCACCAGCGCGCTCACCGCGCGTGGGTCACCGCAGTCACCCAGTCGGCCGAGGTCCTCGTCGTCCCCGAACACGAGCGCCTCCCAGCGCTCATAGCGCAGCTGCTCCAGCGCGGCGGCGGCCCCCACGCGGACCGCCGGGGAGGGGCTGCCCAGCAGCGGGAACAGCACGGGGGCCGCGTCGCGGTCGCCGCGCTCGCCCAGGTAGCGCAGCGCCGCCAGCTGGTGCTCCGAGCCCTCGATGCCGGCGGACAGCGCCTGCCCCACCAGCGCGCGGGCCCCGGGCAGGCGGCTCTCCGCCAGCCGCCTCAGGTCCCCGTCGTCGCCGGTGACGATCGCCCGCCACCCGGGCTCCCCCAGGCGCCACAGCGCGGCCGCGGCGGCCCGGCGCAGCTGCGGCTCCGGGTGGATGAGCAGCACCCGCAGCGGAGCCCGGGGCTCGTCGCCGCTCAGCCGCCCCAGCGCCGCGACCGCGTCCAGGCGCTCCCGCAGCGGCCCCTCGTCCAGGGCGCCGCGCAGGGCCCAGACGGCCCGGGGATCGCCGACCCGCCCCAGCGCCGCCGCGGCGCCGGGGACGCCGCGCTCCAGCGCGCCCAGGAGCGGTACCAGCGCCCGGGGATCGCGCAGGTCCCCGAGGGCGACCACCGCGGCCTCCGCCAGCGCCGGCTCGCGCAGCGCGTCCACCATGACCGCCAGGGCCTCGGCCACCTTGAGCGTGGCCAGCGCCCCGAGCGCCCGCCGACAGGCCGCGGAGGCGCTCCGGCTCCGACCCGCCGCCAGCAAGGCGTCGCGGGCGCCCAGCGCCACCAGCGCGTCCGCCGCGGCCGGGGTGTTCGCCAGCGCCGCCGCCAGCGCGGGGATCGCCTCCTCGGGCTTGAGCAGCGCCAGCGCCCGGGCGGCGGCCTCGCGCACCTGCGGGCTGTCGCTGCCCAGCGACGCCGCGATCGGCCCCGAGGCCCGCCGCTCGCCCACCGCGCCCAGGGCCTTGATCACCGCGATCCGCACAGCGTCATCGGGGTCAGCCACGGCACCCAGCAGCGCGTCCGAGCGGCCGTGTCGCCCCATGCCCGCCAGCGCCTCGGCCGCCTTGACGCGCGCCTCCGGCTCGGCCGCCTCAGTGAGCTGGGCGATGAGCGCCCGCTCCCAACGGTCCCGCTTCTGCTGACGGCGGCTCATGGCTCGTGGGGGTCGAGGCTCAGCGCGCCGGCTTCCGCGTCGCTCAGGCTGATTCCGCCGGCCGCCGCCCGGCCGTCCAGCGAGATGGCGCCGGACTGGCTGGACACCAGCAGCGCCCGCGCCTCCTTCGGCAGCTCGGCGTTGAGCTTGCGGGCCAGGACCAGCAGCCGCAGGCGCTCGGGCTCCTTCGACTCCGCCAGCCGCCGCAGATCCCCGCCGCGGCCGAGAATCAGCGGCGCCCAGCGAGGCTCCCCCATGGCCGTCAGCACCTCGGCGGCGCGCCCACGGATCTTGCTGTCCCGATCGACCAGAGCGTCCACCAGCGCGTCGCGCTCGCCCAGGTCCCAGAGGCACTCCATCGCCGCCATGCGCGGCGCCCGCAGCTGGCTCAGCGTGCCCTCCAGGTTGTAGCGCCTGAGCGGCGCGAAGAAGAGCGCCTCCAGCTCGTCCATCGCGACGCAGGTCCGCCGGCGCAGGTGCCCGTAGAGCGCCCGCAGCGCGGCCTCCCGGGCCTCCGGCGCGCCCGCCTCCGCCAGCGCCCCCACCGCCTCTTCGCCGAGGGTGATGTCGTCGGCAAGCAGCGCCAGCGCCGCCGTCGCCCCCCGCTCCTCCAGCACCTCGACCGCCTCGGTGCTCTTCAAGGCCACCAGCGCCAGCGCCGCCGCCCGCTGCACCTGCGGGTCGTCCCGGCTCAGCAGGCCCCGGAGCAGCCCTCTGGCCTCCCGGACCTCGTACTCCCCGAGGGTGTAGATGGCGCCCAGCACGCCCTGCTTTGCCCCGAGCATCAGCGGCGCCAGCGAGCGCTCGTCCCGGGACTTTCCGAGCCGATCCCAGTCCTCGTCGTCGCCCCACACCCGCATGGCCCAGCGCGACTGGCCCAGGGCCTCCAGCCCCTTGGCCGCCGCCGCCCGCACCGGCCCGTCCGCGTCGCCTAACAGCACCATCAGCGCGGGGATGACGCTGGGGCTGCCCAGCTCGCCGAGGGTCGTGGCGACCACGCAGGCCAGGGCGACGCGCTCCGCCGGATCGCTGCGCTGGCTGTCCGCGGCCTCCCCGCGCCCGAGCGACCTCGTGGCGGCGGCCCGGAGCTCAGCCGGCTGCTGCTCCAGCGCGTGCCGCAGCGCCCGCTGGAGCCCCTCGCTCGTGCTCGACGACAGCGCCGTGGCGGTCGCCGTCTCGCTCACCCTGCTGTCGAGGAGGACGGCCCGACAGACCGCACCGGCCTGACCCAGCGCCCGCTCGGTCTGCTCCTGCGCATGGTCCTCGGCCTGCCGAACCTGCTCCCGACGTCCCCGCAGGGTCGCCAGCAGGCTCAAGAGCACCGACCGCCGCGCCCCCGGCTGATCGAGCAGCGCCTCCAGCGCCGGCACCAGTCCGGGATCGTCGCTCTGCTCCACCGACAGCATCGCCGCCGCGCGGATCTGCGGGTCCGGCGACCGCAGCGCCTCCAGCACCAGCTCCAGCGGACGCTCGCGGCTCATCCCATCGCCCCCTGTGCCCTCACTCGGTGAGCCGGGGGTCCAGAGCGTCGCGCAGGGCGTCGCCCACATAGTTGACGGCCAGGGTCAGCACGAACAGGGCGATGCCCGCGGCGGCCAGGGGCCACCAGATGCCCTGCATCAGCTCGCTCTTGGCGTCCGCGATCATCTGCCCCCAGCTGGGCTCGCGGTCCACGCCCACGCCCAGGAAGGTCAGGATGACCTCGGACTTGATCGCCGTCACGAAGGTCAGCGAGAAGTTGATGATCACGAGGTGGAACACGTTGGGCAGCACGTGCTTGAACATGATGCGCGCGTCCCCGAAGCCCAGGGCCCGGGCCGCCTGGATGTACTCCAGCTCCCGCACCTTCTTCACCTCGGCGCGGACCAGCCGGCAGAGCGTCACCCAGCTGGTGAGGCCGATGACCAGCACGATGTTGAACAGGCCCAGGCTGATGTAGTCCGCGAAGAAGCGCTCCTGGTACCAGGCGCTGATGGGCCCCTGTCGGATGATGAAGGCCAGAGCCAGCATCAGCAGGAGGTAGGGGATGCTGGCGATGGTGGAGTACAGGTACTGCACGACCTCATCGACCCACCGCCCCAGGAAGCCGGCCATCAGCCCCAGGGTCATGCCGATGACCACCGCGAGGCCCGCGCCGAAGGTGCCGACGACGAAGGCCACCTTGGTGCCGTGGAAGACCCGCAGCAGCACGGACTTGCCGGCGCTGGTGGTGCCGAAGAAGGCCATCCAGTGGTCCGAAGACGGCGGGTTGGCGCCCTCCTCGAAGTCCAGGCCCAGCTCGTTCAGGGTCATGGCGTAGGTGTTGTCGCCGGCCTGGGCGATCTCGATGATCTGCCCGGTCAGGGCGACCAGGAAGTAGGCGACGAAGATGGCGAGGCAGATCACCGCCGAGCGGTTGCGCTTGAAGCGCCGCCACGCCTCGCGGGCCGGCGTGCGGGGTGCCTGGGTCGTGGGGGCGTCTTCAGTCATCCGAGGCGGATCCGGGGGTCCAGCAGGGCGTAGAACACGTCCGCCAGGATGTTGAAGAGCACGTAGAGCACCGCGCCCAGGATGGTGAAGGCCTTGACCACCGGCAGGTCCGAGTTGGTGATGGCCGTGAGCAGGGTGCTGCCCAGCCCCGGGATGCCGAAGAAGATCTCCAGCAGGAACGAGCCGGTGATGAGGAAGGGCACCGCGATGGTCATGCGGGTGATGATGGGCACCGAGCAGTTCTTGAGCACATGGGTGAACAGGATGTGCCGCTCCTCCAGCCCCTTGGAGCGCGCCGTTCGCACGTAGTCCTTGCCGATCTCCTCCAGGGCGACCGTCCGGTAGTAGCGCACGTCGGTGCCCACCGAGAGCAGCACCCATATGAAGATGGGCAGGGCCAGGAAGTACACCGCGCTGGGGCCGTACTCGTACCCCCAGATGGGGAACAGCTTCCACTGGTCCGCCAGCAGCCACTGGCCCACCAGGATGTAGATGAGCGAGCTGACGGAGATGCCGGCGATGGCCATGGCGGTGATGGACTTGTCCAGGGCGGTGCCCCGGTAGAAGGCCACCAGCAGGGACACGGACACGCTCACCAGGCCGCCCAGCAGGAAGGCCGGCAGGGACAGGCTCAGGGTGGGCAGCACGCCGCGCTTGAAGATCTCCCGCACCGGCGTGTCGTCGGCCCAGGAGGTGCCGAAGTCCAGGGTGACGATCTGACGCAGGAAGTCGATGTAGCGCCCCAGCAGCGGCTTATCGAGGCCCAGCTCGATGCGCAGGGCCTCGACCTCGACCGGGTCCGGGCTCTTGCCCAGCTTGATGGACACCGGGTCGCCGCTGGCGACGTCGAACAGCAGCAGGGTGATGAAGGCCACCCCCAACAGCACCGGGACGGCGTAGGCGATGCGCCGCAGCAGGAAGCTGATCACAGGCTCGACCTCATTGACGGCTCCTCAGGATGGTGGCGCCGACGAGCAAGGCGAAGCCCCCGCCGAACACGGCCAGCGGCCAGCGCACGGGCTGGTTCCACTCGGCCAGCGAGGCGCGCCGGGCCTCGGCGTCGACGCCGAGGTAGTGCCAGTAGTTGTCGGAGGTCTCGGTGTACTTGAAGCCCTGGAGCCAGGGCTGCTGCAGGTTCTGACGGATGCGGTGGGTGCGGGTGATCCAGGGCACCTCGTCGGCGACGATCTTCGCCATGTCTTCGTAGATGGCGGTGCGCTCCGGGCCGTGCTCCATCACGCTGGAGGCCTCGTAGAGCGCGTCGAAGGTGTCGTCGCGGAAGTTGGCGGAGTTGCTGCCGTGGTCCGCGTTGCCCGAGTAGAGCAGCTGGAAGATGTTCTGGGCGTCGGGGTAGTCGAAGCCCCAGGCCAGCCCGGCGACCTGAAAG
>Ga0316204_10012958_pt1 | contig 10050 bp, 9 predicted proteins | sample 6monrhotite_MG_2_FD_205661 | JGI IMG/M metagenome (GOLD analysis project Ga0316204, IMG submission 205661) | Microbial mat bacterial communities from mineral coupon in-situ incubated in ocean water Damariscotta River, Maine, United States -... | ecosystem: Environmental > Aquatic > Marine >... | reverse complement strand
AAGATCCATCGGTTCTTGTCTCTTTGCGTAATCAGCAAATAGACGAAGAAACTCGATCTAAGATTGACGGATTATTAAAACAGTCTTCTATTGAAGTAAAGTCCAGTCAATTAAAATCTGGTCAATTGCTGATTCGTTTTAATGAAACAGAAACACAGTTAACCGCTGCAGATACAATTAAATCATTTAGTTTTATTAAGCGAAATAGTGACTATACGGTAGCTTTAAATTTAGCGCCAGCAACCCCAGAATGGTTGCAGGCATTTAATGCATTACCAATGTATCTTGGCTTAGATTTGCGTGGTGGTGTTCACTTTCTATTAGAAGTGGATATGCAATCAACAGTACAACGCATGGAATCAGATATTGCATCCGAGATGCGAAGCTCACTTCGGAATGAAAAAATTCGCTACCGTGGTATTAAGCGTGAAAATGGCGGAATAACTATTGAGTTCCGTGATATTGAAGGGCTAGAACTGGGTGCTTCAAAGCTTAAGTCTTTATTTAAAGATCTTGATTACATAACGAAAGATGATCAACTTAAAGTTTTCGCAACCATAACAGAGAAAGCATTGCTCAATGAAAAACGCTCTGCTATTCAACAAAACGTAACAACGTTACGTAATCGTGTAAACGAATTAGGTGTTGCTGAACCGGTAATTCAACAGCAGGGTCAAAACCGTATTGTTGTGCAGTTACCCGGTGTACAAGATACCGCACGCGCCAAAGATATTTTAGGAGCAACGGCAACCTTAGAATTTCGTTTGACTGAAGGCACACGATCGGACTGGATGAATGCAGAAAATGGTGGATCTATTCCACTCAATGCAAAGCTCTATCATCAGCGTAACGGAGACCCGGTATTACTCAAACGTCGTGTCATTGTTACAGGTGACCAAATTAATAGTGCCTCATCAACGATTGACACACAGTCTGGTACGCCTGCTGTAAGTGTAAGGCTGGATGCTAAGGGTGCTAAAAAAATGGGTGAGACCACCCGCGAGAACATTAAAAAGCCAATGGCTGTTGTGTATATCGAAAACAAGGTGGTTACTAAAGAAGTCGATGGCAAAAAGATTAAAGTTAGGACTAGTAAGGAAGAGGTTATTAATATCGCCACTATTCAAGGTGTGTTTAGTAAGCAATTTCAAATTACTGGCCTGGAATCATTTGAAGCCAGAGACTTGTCATTACTGCTGAGGGCTGGTGCATTAAAAGCACCTGTTGAGATTGTAGAAGAACGCACAGTTGGTCCAAGCCTGGGCAAAGACAATATCAACCAGGGATTTAAATCAGTTGCTATTGGTTTTGCTCTAGTTCTACTGTTTATGGCTGTTTACTACAAGTCGTTTGGTTTGATTGCTAATGTCGCATTGACAGCAAATCTGGTATTGCTTGTTGCTGTACTTTCCTTAATGCAGGCAACATTAACACTACCGGGTATCGCAGGTATTGTATTAACCGTTGGTATGGCGGTTGATGCCAACGTACTGATATTTGAACGTATCCGTGAAGAGATGCGTAATGGCAACTCACCACAGGCAAGTATACACGCTGGTTATGAGAAAGCTTTCAGCACCATTGCCGATGCGAATGTTACAACTTTAATTGCAGCAATTGTGTTGTTTAGTTTAGGTACAGGACCGATTAAAGGGTTTGCGATAACTCTATCTATCGGTATTTTAACGTCTATGTTTACAGCTATTATGGGAACCCGAGCACTGGTTAACCTGTTTTACGGTGGACGTAACCTGAAAAAACTTTCTATATAGGTCAATATAATGCAATTAATATCAGGTAAAACAAATATAGATTTTTTGGGCAAACGCAATATTGCAATAGGCTTTTCTACAATCTTGATTTTAATATCAATTTTCAGCTTATATAGCCGCGGTTTAAATTTAGGTGTTGATTTCACTGGTGGCTACTTAATTGAAGCTGGTTACTCGCAACCGGTAGAATTAGACCCCGTACGGAATGCGTTAGCTAATAGTGAGTACTCCGATGCATTAGTACAGCATTTCGGTACATCTAAAGATATTTTAGTACGCATAGCGCCGCGTGAAGGTGTTAACAGTGCAAGTATTTCAGATAAGGTCTTGGACATATTAAAAAATGCTTCAAATGATACTGTCGAAATGCGACGTATCGAATTTGTAGGGCCACAGGTCGGTGAAGAATTAAGAGAGCAGGGTGGTTTAGCTTTGCTTATTGCTCTATTCGGCATCATGATTTATGTCGGACTACGCTTTCAGATGAAGTCTGCATTTGGTGCAATATTGGCACTAGTTCATGATGTTGTTATTACAGTAGGTGTATTTTCTGTTACGCAAATACAATTTGATCTATCAGTACTAGCAGCTATTTTAGCGGTAATAGGCTACTCACTAAACGACACCGTTGTCGTCCTGGATCGTATTCGTGAAACATTTAGAATGCAGCGAAAAGGTTCGCCATCGGAGATATTAAACCTATCGATTAATGGTACGCTTTCTCGAACTATTATGACTTCGGTTACTACCTTATTAGTTTTAATGGCCTTGTTCTTTTTAGGTGGTGAGGTAATACATGGCTTTGCATTTGCATTAATTGTAGGCGTGTTTATTGGTACTTATTCCTCGATTTATGTAGCAAGTAATAGCTTAATGATGATGGGTGTTTCTAAAATTGATTTTCTTGAAGAGGCTAAAGAAGTCGCAGAAACTGATGATATGCCTTAATCAATAACCAGTATCAGCAAAGCCCTGCTATTGCAGGGCTTTTTAGTTTATGGAGTTTAATAATGAGTTATAAAGTTTATTTATCCGGTGAAATTCATAGTGATTGGCGAGAAAAGATTGCACAAGGTATTAAAGAGAAGAATTTAGATGTTACTTTAACCTCACCTGTAACAAACCACGAAGCCAGTGATGATTGCGGTGATAAAATTCTAGGTGCAGAAACAGAAGCATTCTGGAAAGATCATAAAGCTGCAAAAATTAATGCTATTCGTATTCGTAAGAATATAGCTGCTGCGGATATTGTTGTGGTGCGCTTTGGTAATCAATACAAACAGTGGAATGCCGCTTTTGATGCTGGCTATGCAGCTGCACTGGGTAAGTCTATTATTACATTACACGATATTGAGTTAACACATGCGCTTAAAGAGGTAGATGGGGCAGCACAAGCGGTATGTCAAACACCTGAACAAGTTGTTGATATATTGAATTATTCAATTAACGGCTAGATTCTTTCAGTATTTAAGTCACTGATAGTCAGTTATTGTACTACCCATTAAATTACTTTAAAAAATTTTGATTAGTTAGTCATTTCTGAATAGTAGGCTCTGCTTTTAATAATGCTATCAATTACATTTCCCAGAGTATGAGGAGCAGTCAGTATAGATTGCAGATTGCCTTTGGGATTAATCAGCATTAATGCGGAACTATGATCCATTAAGTAGTCATCAATTGTTATTTCACCACCCAAACCAGGCGCCTTTCTATATACTGCATTTAAATTTTTCGTGAACTTTTCTATGTTCGCCAATGTTCCTGTAAGGCCTGTAAATTCTGCATTGAAATACTCTATATAATTATTCATTACATTAGGTGTATCACGTTCAGGATCTATTGTTAAAAAAATTACATGTGGCGAATCCATCTTTTGTAATGATAATTCACGATGTACATCTGACATAAGGCTTAATGTAGTAGGGCAGATGTCAGGGCAGTGTGTGTAGCCAACAAATACAATACTCCAATGCCCCTTTAAATTTTTATTGCTAAATTCATTACCAAGGTGATTAACTAATTTAAATGGATTAATTAGTTTTTCCGTTGGGTAGATTGCCCCTTGAATAGTTGGGGTAGTTAAAGAAACTTGGTTGGTTTTAGTGTTTTGTGCAAGCCAGAGACCAGCAGACATAGCAATAATTGCTGTAATGATTAACAGGAGTGTTGTGTTTTTAGTCATAAATAGATATTGAGTTTGATTTAAATGTCTTCGACTATATCAGCATAGTTATTAAATAACTATTATAAAGCTCATCTCACAGGCATGCCGCTTTCAAGTTAATTTATTAAAAAGCTGTGCAAAATATTTTAAATTCCATCTAGTTATAAACACATTTTCCGCTAGCAGCCTTTATTAAATTTAGTTATATAATTAATAAGTTAACCTAAACATTATTTTTAAGACTTAAATTTCCAGCTCTGAAAAAAAACTTATCACATTAGAAGTGCAGTAACTATATAAGTTTAGTTGATAAGTTTTTTCAATTTCGCAATCTCTCTTAATAAGTAATACCGTTTATAATTATAAGCTAATACATAATATTATTATATTAATATAGATCGACAAAACGACAGTTTATCTTGCCTAAAGAAATATTGAATTGCGCCTATTCGTGACATCAGATAGCATGAAATGAATTATAAAAAAATGAATATGGTTCTTCCTTGAATAGTTATAAGTCATTTCAAAAAGTTAGTTTTGCCGGATTTTGTTTGGCGTATATTGTTATGTCTTTGTCTACACCAATTGCAGTTTCATATATTTACGTTGCAGCAGCATTACTACTTGCATTATCGCTTAAAAAACTCACATTAAATATTTCATCATATACCAATTATTCCCCCAGAGGCTTGTCATGACAGATATAGCAATTAGATCTAATAATTTCAATTGGCGTAACTATTACAATTTATGTAAACCAAAGGTTGTTTACCTTATAGTGTTTACAGCTATTGTAGGGATGCTTCTATCAACACCAGGCGCTTTACCGTTGGATACTTTTTTAGCCGCAACTATTGGGATAGGTCTTGCCTCTGCTTCAGGTGCCGCTTTAAATCATTGGGTAGACCAGCGGATTGATGTCGTTATGGAGCGTACTAGTAAACGTCCATTGCCACAGGGTGAATTATCTCCACGCTCTGCTCTTACTTTTGCATTGGCACTTGCAGTTATAGCGATGGCTATTTTATTGCTCTGGACCAACCCCATTACCGCCTGGTTAACGCTAACTTCACTGGTTGGCTATGCTGTTATTTACACAATGTTTTTAAAGCGTACTACACCGCAAAATATCGTACTGGGTGGTGCAGCTGGCGCAGCTCCTCCGTTATTGGGCTGGTCTGCAATGACAGGAAGTGTGAATACAGAAGCTTTATTGTTATTCCTTATAATATTTATCTGGACGCCACCACATTTCTGGGCATTAGCTATTAAGCGCAAAGACGAATATGCACGTGCTGGTTTACCTATGTTGCCGGTAACTCATGGCATCGTATTTACCAAGTTTCATATCGTGCTATATACGATGTTATTACTATCGGTAACACTGATGCCGTTTGTTATTCAAATGACTGGACTCATATATTTTTCTGGTGCCTTAGCCTTAGGAATAGGATTTATATACCATGCAATAAAACTATATAACACGGGGGATAGTGATGTGCATGCGATGAAAACATTCACTTACTCAATATTCTATTTAAGTGCCTTATTTGCTTTCTTCCTGGTTGATCACTACGCTCGAATTATATATAGATTATTTATGTAAGTGGTTAATTGATAACTGAAAAAAGCGCACCTCACAGTGCGCTTTTTTTATGCATAACAAAATATGAATAAGTAATTATGGAAATGCAGGGATACTCGTATCGGATCCACCCATTACTGCATCTTTATGAGTTTTAACTTTACGTGTAATGCTATCCACTAAAATAATAGGAATATCCGCCATAATAAGAATTTTTCCATCATCCATGGCATATTCAAACTCTTTAAGTCGAGTATTCTTAGCGCTTGCGCCAATCATCCCAGAAGTCCATATACCAAAACCAGCACCAAATATGGTGCAACCTAGTACAACAATGCCCATCATCGATCCAAGCTGTAGTGCTGTTATAGCAATTACGCTACCTACTAGGCCTGATATACCGCCTATGACCATACCGCTTTCTACGCCATGCACAATGTCACTCTTTTGGAATATTGTAGCTTCAGGGAGGTCGCCTAGATCTGTGCCTTCTTTAGCCATGACGTGTATATGCTGGTCATCAATTCTAGATAGCAAGAGCTCGTTCACAACTTTATGAGCACTGTCTATGTTTGGAAGTAAAAAGTAGAGTCGTTTTCTCATTTTAAATCTCCTATGTGTGAAGAGCAGAGCGCTCCAATAGAAAGACCTTATATCTAGATAAACTATAGTTAGACTTTTGTAATATGTTATAAATTAACGACCAGTGGTTTATTGAATTAGTTTATTGTCTAACATTAAAAAAGCCCGCATCTGCGGGCTTTTTTAATAAACATGAGCTCTATTTTAGACGGATAGAGCTGACAGTAAGAAAACAGCTGCTCCTAGGAAGACGACCAGCATGACTAAGCCAATTGTCACGACCCAGGTTGAGTAGACAAAACCTTCTTCTGCAGGGATGTGCATAAAGATAGGAACACCTATGTAGAGTAGATACACAGCCGCTGCGATAGCAAGCATACCAACAGCAACATTTACATAGAGAACGGGGTAGAGAGCAACAAAGCCGACTGCAAATAAAGGCAATGAAGTGAAAACAGCCAATTCTGTACAATGAAGTGGATTTGGGTGCACATCAAATGTCTTTGCTAACCAGCATATCGCGTAACCTAGCCCGTAAACGCCAACATTAAAACTCAAGTAAGCTGCCAGAGCTATTACAACAGCCTGATCCTGAGCCATGAAAAAGGGTGTTCCAATACCAAGGTCCCAACCTAGATGTACTGACGCAATATATCCACAGACTGTTGGTATAAGGGATAAGAAGGCGATATGAAGCATAATATCTGTGATTTTTGCAGGCTCTCGATCTGCGTCTTCAAGGCAATGCTTTGGCTCATAGAATATATGAGAAAAATGTTTAACTAGCATATTGAGTTACTCCCGTTTTAATAAGCACCATTTTATACATTTAAATACCATATTGTTTAAATACGATTATAGAACTTAATGCTAATAATTCATCAATATATAGATATTTATCTCTGTAAATTTCTATATAAATTATAGACATAATAAATCATAACTAATATATAACATACGTAAACAGTGTATGTGAAGCAATATGTTGTTTAAATTGATATTTAATTATAAATTATATAAAAACAACTTATTAATACATTGCAAATCCTATTTAAGAGTATGAATATCATGTATATTTGTTGTTTTAAAGAAGGGGTGAAGCTGTGAGCGAACAAAGTACTAATACTGAGGATCAGCGTAAAGGTATTGGCTTTTGGGGCACCGTACAAAGTACTATAGCTGCAGCATGCGGTGTTCAGACTAAGGCAAATAGAGAGCGAGACTTTGCTCTTGCGAAACCCTCAACTTTCATAATCGCCGGTGTAGTATTTGTGATTGTATTCATATTAAGTATGTACGGCATTGTACAATTGGTTATATCAGTAGCCACACCGAACCAATAGTGCTTAAAACGACATAATAATCATTACTATTTGTATTACAAATAGTAATGATTATCATTGGCTTAAGCTTTGTGAATCGGTTTATTTATACTAATAGTAAAAATACTATCCAATTCTAGAAATTTTGAGCAATTTATTTATGTCTTTCAGTATGAGTTTAGCGCTAAGCGAATTAGAAAATTTCATCATTATGTTCCCATGCGGATCCATTAAGTAAATATAAGATAAAGAGTCATTTGATTTTAGTAAATCTGCAGCATCTTTACTTGTTCCGTAAATACGTATAACCATAGGATGTTCACTTTCAATCAACTTCATAAGTTCAGTATTGGGTGTGCTCAAATGGACAATCACATGTTCTACACGATCAGCATTCTTACCGAGAGCAAGATTAATCTGTCGCATATTGTATAAATCATTTTCACACTTCGTGTCACAAGATTCATTTACAAAATAGTACATGCGCCATTTAGGTGTTAATTCATCTCGGTTTATAATTACACCTAATGGATCTTTAAGATTTAAAGTTTCAATATCTATTATTGGTGTAATGAGCTGGCCATTACTTGCCACACCAGGACGATTACCAAAAAAATAATAACCATAAGCTAAAAATGCGGGGATTAGAAAAGAAGCAAGTAATATCCATAAGGTCAAATTGCTTCGTTTAGGAGTGTCTGTTACTTCATTCATTTGTATAAACCTGATTAGTTTTCTTTGTATTAACGATAATGTATATGATTAATAGTGTTAGAGAAAGAGCATACCACTGGAATGCGTAAGCAGTATGCTTTTCACTTCGCATATTTATTTTTACGGGCATAATTTCAAGCGAGGTATTCTGTGAGTCATTAACAATAAGTATCATTGGTAATAATTTATATCCGATTTTATTTTCAATTTCAATCGTGTCGATATACTGAAGCACTGCAGGCCAATGCAGATAATCATTAGCAAAATTCGATAGTACAACACCCTTACTGGGTGGTAACGATAATAAACCAGATATATTCTCAGCAGTGATCTTGTCTAAATTTATATCAGGTAATTCATTTCTGCTTTTACCTACAGCAAGCCAGCCACGATTAATTAAAATACCTGTGTCCTGATTTAGCTTTAACGGCGTATATACACTATATCCAGCTACCATGTTGTGTACTTGATTATCAAAAAAAATCTGATGATCAATATCGTATACGCCTGTGACTAAAGTAGGGTGATAAAGCCAGTCATCTTCCGCTTTACTTGTTAAGTCACTTAGGGGAATAGGCTCTATATTTTGTCGACTCTCTATGATTGATTGTAAATTAGATTTATAATTAGCTCGTTCTAATTGCCAATTACCTAGCGAAATCATTATATATAATAGAGCGCAAGTAATAATACTTGGTATTAAGCTGGGCTTAAAAATATAATTCTTGATATGTATTTCGGGCATAAAATCTTTTAATTGTTATTCTTGAGGTTAATAAATTGATATTTAAAATCGTAGTTTTAGTTCTATTGGCGATTGTTTTAATAAGCTTAGGCTCAGCACTCTACCATCTAGTGAGCAATAAAGGTGATTCTGATAAGTTATTGAAGTCGCTAACTTGGCGTATAGGTTTATCTGTATTTATTTTTATTCTGCTATTTATTGGCCAAGCGATTGGCTTAATCGTTCCTCATGGATTGTAATTCGTCAAAAATATAAAAACATACTCTTGTTACCCATTTAGCCCTGCAATACTATTAGAGTATGCAGGGCTAAATTTTAGGTTAAGGTTGTGTTCTAAGTATTAGGTTATAGCCAGTATACAAAGATATATAATCCCAGCCAAACAACATCTACAAAATGCCAATACCAGGCTACTGCTTCAAAGCCAAAATGTTTTTCGGATGAAAAATGACCTTTCATACAACGTAAAAAAATAATGAACAGCATAAGTGTACCCATGGTTACATGGAAACCGTGGAACCCAGTAAGCATAAAGAAGGTGCTACCATAAATGCCTGACTCCATCGTTAAGCCTAATTCGTTATAAGCATGAATATATTCTTCAACTTGTAGAATTAAGAAACAAATACCAAGTAACACAGTTAAACCCAAGCCAATATTTAAATGCTTACGGTTTCCTGCACGTAATGCATGATGCGCCCAAGTTACTGTCACACTTGATGTTAACAGAATAGCTGTATTTATAGCGGGTAAACCCATCGCACCCATTGCTTGCTGAGGCGCTGTAAAGGTTTCATTATTTGGATTGCTTAATAATGGCCAAACTGACTGGAATGCAGGCCATAAAAACTCATGTGTAGAGACATTATTACCTGCACCACCTAACCAGGGTACAGAAAACGTTCTTGCATAGAATAAAGCACCAAAAAAGGCAGCAAAGAACATAATTTCTGAAAAGATAAACCACATCATTCCTAAACGAAATGAACGATCAACTTGTTCATTATAATTGCCAGCCATAGACTCATTAATAACACTACCAAACCAACCAAATAGCAGGTAAGCAACCATTAATAATCCAGCAACTAATATCATACTAAGTGAACCACTATGAATGGTGTTTACCGCACCAATAACTGATGTTAATAGTGCAACGGTAGCAACAA
>Ga0316204_10012955_pt1 | contig 10052 bp, 12 predicted proteins | sample 6monrhotite_MG_2_FD_205661 | JGI IMG/M metagenome (GOLD analysis project Ga0316204, IMG submission 205661) | Microbial mat bacterial communities from mineral coupon in-situ incubated in ocean water Damariscotta River, Maine, United States -... | ecosystem: Environmental > Aquatic > Marine >... | reverse complement strand
GAGAGAGGTTTGGGTTTCAACTTTGCGGCTCATCGATGTTCTCCTTAAGTGGTTTTATAAGGATACTATCATTTATATCAGATGTTTAAAATAGAAAACTGATGTTTTTGCCGTGCAGAGATCTTGAACTGTATTCTTTCAGGTAAATTTCTTCGTACTTCAAGCTTCTCCAGAGCCGTTCTACAAATACGTTGTCTGCCCACCGTCCTTTGCCATCCATGCTAATCTTGACCCCTTGGGCTATCAGGAGGCCGGTAAAGGCTTTTGAGGTGAACTGAGCCCCTTGATCCGTGTTGAATATCTCAGGCTTTCCAAACAACCTAAAGGCCCGCTCCAAAGCTGATAAACAAAAGCTCTCATCCATTGTCGCCGAAAGCTCCCAAGACAGCACCTTGCGACTATGCCAATCCATCACGGCCACCAAGTACACAAAGCCCTGTGCCAAGCGGATGTAGGTGATATCGGTACACCAAACTTGATTGGGCCTTGCTACCGCCAACTTTCTCAGGAGATAGGGATAAATCTTGTGTCCTATGCCTCGCTTGCTAGTTCCGGGCTTCGGGGCCACCGAGACCAAGCCCATCAGCCGCATCAATCGTTGTACCCGTTTCCGGTTTATCCGCATCCCTTTGCGTCTTAAGGTATCTCGCATTTGGCGGCTCCCGAAGAATGGACGAGCGGTGTACAGTTCGTCGATCTGACGCTTCAAGGTTAGGTTTTGATCAATCCTTTCTGAATGCGACTGAATCGTTTTGAGCTGATACCAACTTGAGCGGTTCAACTCGATCAGTTCACATTGGCGCTTCACGCTGATTTGGCTGAATTCAGGCTCAATCAAAGCCCGTTTTTGATCAACGGTCAATGCAAGTGACCGGTCTTTTTTTTTAACCAGTCCACTTCAATCTGCAACTGACCAACCTTTTGAAAAAGTTGTTCCTTTTCCCTTTCATTGGCGGCCTCTTGGCGAGGGTTCGTCTTTCCAAACGCTCCGCTCAGCCCATCCAAAGCTTGTTTCTTCCAGGTGTTGACCTGGGAAGGATGAACTTCAAACTCCGAAGCAATCTCGTTGATTGTCCTTTGGCCTTTGATCGCCTCCAAAGCCACCTTTGCTTTGAATTCTTTGCTGAATTTCTGCCTCTTCATGGTACTCCATCCTCTGCGCTCAGGTGGTCCCGCAAGGCGGTCCATCCTTCAGGGGCCCAACCGATTTGAAACCGGTCGGCCACCTCTTGTGGGATTTCTCTAGAGGCTATGTAGGTTGAAACCTTGGCTTGCTCACCAGCTTGCTCCAAGTTCCCTCGAAAATAGCCGAAGGACTCTTGCAAACAAGACCGAAGCCGGACTTCGACTTCAGTTTCAGCTGGTGGTGGAGAGAGGGCCTTGAGCGGGGCTACCGCTGGCGACTCCGATTCAGTTTCAACGAACACTTCAACCCCGCCCGACTCCAGCTCGTCATAGAAGGAATCAAAGGGGTCGACTTCCGCCAAGTACTGGGTCGCTGCGCCGGGGTTGCTGGAAAGTTGGAAGGACATGTTTATCCCCTCAACTCAGCCAGCGATGCAAGCTTTTCGGCATCTTTGGAATTGCTATCCTTCCCGCTCTTTCCAAGGAAAAGTGCTTGAAATGCAGTTCCAGGTCGGAATTCGGCGCAATGAATATATGGCGCTAAGGCTTTATGGGCATTTTAAAAAAAATGAATACACGGTAGGTCCCCAGTTGTGGCGAAGGGGGAGCCGGCCTAGTAGCGGATTGAGATTATCAATGGTGAAGCTGATTTGACAAGGTTTGAGTTGGGAGCTAAACCTTCTGTACTTTTAGTAGATATCTAGGCTGTGCTCGCATGAATCATCAAAGCGTTTCGCAATGACTCACTCAGTTTTAAGCCCCCAATTCATCAAGTACATCTCTGAAATTAAAATTAATTTTATCAAAAAAACCAGGGCACCAGCGAGAGTGAAGAAAGTTATGCTTAGCCGCTTCTTTGCCCCTCCCCGCTGTTGTTCGGCAAACAAAATAAATTTTTTCGTCTAATATGAAATAGTAAAATTTAGAATCTCGGCATGCCTGGATCTGCTATTTTTTCTTAGTTTATTTTGACTCGTAATTTTTTTTGTGTTATTTTCCTGGAAATTCTAAAAAGATCAGTCGGGTCTGCTTGACTGATCATTATACCAGGACAGGCTTGTCCATAAATTTTTTTAAAGAGATATCCAATGAAAATGCTTTATAGATGTTTGGTTTTGTTAGTTGTAGCGACTTTCATCGCACAACCAGTCTTCGCTTCCGCTAATACCCCCTCTTCCCTTTCAAACGAAGAAATGGCTCTGATCTTTGAGCCTGATACCCAAACAGCACAAACACTCAGCCTACAAGAAATGGAAGCTACCAAGGGATCTTGGGGATTTAGTGGGGCTATTATTGGCGCTTTTGTCGGCGCTGTGTCCGCTTTGTACACCGGCGCTACGCCAGCTCAAGCGAGAAATGCTGCGGCACTATCTGCTTTTGTCGGATTTATCGTTGATAACTTTGGCCCAAATGCCGTTACTCAATTGAAGGCTAGATATGGCTACAGAATAAACTTAACGGATGCAAGAAAGGCAGGAAAAACCTTAACAATTCTAAGAACGGCCTATAGGAGACTGGTCCGATATGGGCACTGGTAGTTTTGATTGACATCATTCATACCCCAAAGAGAAAGCAAACAACTGCATTTTAAATCTGTTATGCGATCTCGGCGGGGGGGGGGGGGACGAAAACCAAGGTTTTTACTCTTGAGTCGTACAATTATACGACCGATTTTTTTGGCCTGACCTGAGAAAATTTTTCCTGATCCATATAAAATGTTGCACTGAACTGCGTAGAATTTGACCTCCAGTGCATTTTACCTATGGTAACAGAGGGGGCAAGGAAAAAGCGTCTATCCAACTTATCTTGTTTAGCTGATTTAGGCGTCCTGAAATCGGTTACACACACCTGGGATATAAAAGTTTGACCAGCTCGGATGCTAGAATTAACGTTTTAATATAAACACTTGCGCCCTCGATCCCTTGGGGGGGCGTACAATCGGATTAAACAACGGCTATTGTATGCTCCCCTTTTAAAGGAAATGGGTGAAACTAACACACTCTTTTTATCCCGTCCTATTCGGCTTGATTGCTTTTATCTGTTGTTCTTGCGCCGGTTTACCGGGGTTAATGATTCCTCAGATTCCCGGGGGCTATCGAATCGGGGAAGGCAGCTTGGATGCAAATCTGAACTCCTTTTTTCATGCCACTCAAAAGCCAAGACTCGGGCTGATTGCAACTGGTTTTGAGGTGGAACAGGATCCGCTCATAGACGAAAAACCCGTTGAAATCGCGGGTTGGCCAATCCAAACGAAATACCTACACAAAATGAAGGAATTAGGCATCCCGTCTAAAACGCCTCCCGAGGCATCTTGGGCCCATGCTTTAAACAGCCCCTATCATGGAGATTGGATTAATGCCGGCCAATGGTTCCAGAGAGAAAGATTTCGAGTGGAAACAGGTGATCGGATTGGAACGCCCTTAACCACCGCTTATGTACCAAAAGCCCATGATATTTTTTACCAATGGATGGTCGAAGAAGCGGATGCGCAATTGGCCAACGTGCCTTTATTTAACTATGTACCTAAAGATCAGCTAAAGCTCAACTCGCAGTCATCGTGGCCGGAATTTTCCCGCCAACTAGCCTCAGACAACCAATTAGACGGGTTCTTAAAGGTGGGTTATATCGACCAAGACGACCCGCTCAATTTCCCGGTCTCCAGTATTTTGCAAGGAGAGTGGATGGTGCAGGTTTTTGACGCTCAATACCAGCTCTTGGGAACCTTCTTTGTTGAACAGGGCCTTGACTTCGGGGGGAAGACCATGGAATCCAATGAAACTTTAGTAAAAGCAATGACTCCAGACGCTCCTAAAGATCACCTCTACCGGCAGGCCATCTCCAAATTAGTACACAACATGCTAGCTCGATTTGAAGTCGTTGTGAAGGAAAGGCGGCAACAAGGTCAGCAAGACCAAGATTGAACTTGGCTTTTTCAGGTAACCCTAAATACACGGATTCCGGCCTTAGGCCGGTTGTTTGAACCCGATTCATTTTACTAAAATTCTTTCTCAAGCTGATGAAACTCAATAAAAAACTGAGGTTTTTACTCGTCGTTCTCCTATTGTCCCTTTTTGGCTGCAAAGCCGAGACCTATCTTTTACCCACGAATGTCACCTCCTTTGCTGCCTCCGCAAAGGATGGCAAAGTGGAATTGACCTGGGGCAACCCGGATTACCCGAACTTGCATGGGGTAAAAGTGGTCCGCAAGACCTTGGCCTCCCCCCAAAGCCCTACTGACGGGGATCAAGTCTATTTTGATAGTGGAGTAGCCTATACCGACACCTTGGTAACCAACGGCACAACCTACTATTACAGGGCCTTTACCTACGATTTCGATCAGAACTATTCCCCCGGTGCGGGCGCATCTGCTACGCCAGCAGCAGTTGCTCCCCTACCGGTCAGCAACGTTAAGGCTACTGCCAGTGCTGGCGTTGTTAGCCTAACCTGGACAAACCCAAGCCCAACTCCAGGCGAGCCGAACGACTTTGCTGGGGTAAAAATCCTTCGACAAGAAGCGACTTGTCCGGCGGATCAGAACCAAGGGGTGTCTGTTTATCTTGGCAGTAATTCCCAAACCTCCGATAGCACCGCAACTTCAGGCAAGCTGACCTGCTACAGCCTGTTTGCATACGGAGCTGCGGGGGCCTACGCCTCGGCTGTGAACGTAACGGTGACCCCATGAAACCGTGGAGGACATACCAAGCCTACTTTATCTTGTATGTCTTGAGTCTGGTATGGTGGAGCCCAAACCTATACGGGGCGAACGCCCCCCTTCAAGTGACTCGGATGGGGATGACGTCTTGGGCTCAGCGCCGTGATATTGGGGTGGTTAAGCAACAGTTCGATTATTCTTGCGGGGCTTCCGCTTTGGCCACCCTAATGTCGTTGTATGGGCGACAGACAGCAGAAAAAGAGGTTTTAGGGAAATTACTCAAAGATAAAGAAAGTAGTTTTCAAAACTTAGCTGAGGCTGCCCAGTCCTTTGGTTTTAGAGCTAAGGGTTTAGCGGTTGGGCTGGCGCAATTGAAGAAGCTAAAACTGCCGGTAATCTTATATTTTCATCACAAGAGAAACGATCATTTTACGGTATTCACCGGATGGGATCAAGGGCGATTTCAAGTCGCCGACCCAACCTGGGGCAATTTAGTTCTAGATGAATCCACCTTTAAAGAGAAATGGTTTACAAGAGATGATGAGTCTTTTGTAGGCCGGATTCTTGTCTTGATTCCGAACCCCGGACAGCAAGTTTCAGCGCCAGTAACAACACTACCTAGCCCTAGGTTGGCACTTCGGGCTTTTTTGCGTTCGAGACCATAAGAAATGAAACGAATTGTATTCTGGGTTCTAATCCTTTGGCCGACTTGGCTCCAGGCTGAGGTTCCTATTTTAAAAGAAAATTTGTTGACCGAAGCAGATCATATCCGTTTTGACTCAACGATGAGCGTCCAGACAACCAATCCAGATTATAATACTAACAAAGATGCTGTAACAGGCACGATCAGGACCTCATACGGGCTGAGTGACCTTTGGGAATTAGGTGTAGAATCCTCTGGGGAAGCGGCACAAACCAGACATGTTCTAGGGAAACGAAGCTATAGGACCAACAACAGCAATTTTAGGTCTTTGACCTTCAACAGTAGTTATCAATTGCCCTTTTTAGTGCGGTCCTTTGTGTTTGCAAGTGTAACTAGCGTTGAGCGAAATGCGTTACCGGACCGCCGTCAAAAAGGCACGGTCAATCCAGAGGAAATTCATCAACTAGTTTATGCAAAAAGTGGAAGCTTCGGGGGGTCGGTAGTGCTGGTTATGGAGCCTGTGGTCTACGGCTTCCAAGCATTTTATTCGTGGCTTTTACCACGAAAAATCGGAGATAACCTACTAGACCCGGGGGAAGTGGTGCAGTTGTCCGGCAGCGCTAACTTCCTGGTAACCCAAGATATCAGTTTGATGTGGGGACTAGGTTGGGGCTATCAAGGTGAGCAAAAACTGAATTATCAGCTTCAGGATAAGGGATCCAGTTCCGCCAATTGGCGCCTAGGGCTGGAATTCCCCTTCTCAAGAGACTGGACCTTTAATTTGTCAACTTCCTCGAATTTAACGGACTCTAACAATGCCCTGATCTCAGGAACTTTAACTTGGGCACCATAAACTTTTCCTAAAATTGTTAGCACAGGGCAACTAGCCCCCGCCCGACTCCAGCTCGTCATAGAAGGAGTCAAAGGGGTCGGCTTCCGTCAAGTACTGGGTCGCTGCGCCGGCGTTGCTGGAAAGTTGGAAGGACATGACGGCTCCCTCAATTGTAACCGCCAATTAAACCCCATCTATTTTTAATCAGTCGGTTTTGCTAAGGTCAATTCTGTGTGGCAGCAGGGCTTTGATGTCTTCGTCCGTCTCAGCGTAAGGGAAGCGTTCGAAGAGGGTTTTGAGGTATTCATTGGGATTTAAGCCATTGACTTTAGCCGACTCGACTAGGCTAAAGAGAGCAGCGGTAGCATGAGCCCCTTTTGGGGTATCGCTAAAAAGCCAGTTTTTTCTTCCGAGAGCCACCGGGCGGATAGAGTTTTCTGCTAAGTTGTTGTCGAGCGGGATTTCAGGTTGTTCTAAAAAAAGAGTGAGACCGTTCCAATATTTGAGGCTGTAGGCTATGGCCTCACCCAGTTTAGATTTAGGTGCAACCTTGGGCTGCTTCTCTACAAGCCAGGCTTGAATAGTTTCTATGATCACTTTAGAACGAGTCTCTCTGGCAAGAAGCCGATCTTCGTCAGAAGACTCAATCAGCTCAGATTCGATTTGATAAAGTTTGCTGATCAACTCGATCATTTCCTTAGCAGGCGAGGTCTTTTTGATCTTCAGGGCATCAGTGAACTTACGCCTAGCATGAGCCCAACAGTGAGCATGGCGGTCCACCTCGATGAAATTGTACCCAGCATAGCCGTCGCTCATTACCAAGTCTGAGTAGCCACCCAGTAGTTCCTTGGCCACAGCCCCAGAGCGGCTAGGATCATAGGTAAAGTACACCAACGGGGTTTTGGTCGCACCTGTGCGCATGACCCAAAGGTAAGATTTGGATGTCGCTTTGCGTCCCGGTTCTTTTAAAACTTGCAGGGTGGTTTCATCGATCTGAATCAGCGGGGCCAGCTTAATTTCTTGGTGGAGCAGATAAAGCAGCCGTTCCAGCTTTTCGCCCAGCTGAATCGCCCAGTTGGCCATATTTGTTCTAGAAAGCTTGTAGCCTAACCGCTTAAATTGATTCTCCTGCCTGTAAAAGGGTAGGGAATCAACAAACTTGGCGGTGATGATATGAGAAAGTAAGCCCGGTGAGGCCATACTTTTGGGGATCATCTGCTTAGGAGCAGGTGCAATTTTAACACTCGGGCCTTCATCATCAACACCTTGGCAGCTCCTGCAGGCGTACTTGGGACGGATGTGCTTGAGTACTTGAAGTGTTGGGGGAATGTAATCGAGTTGCTCGGAACAGTCCTCACCAATCCGGGAAAGCTCCGCTCCGCAGGGGCAGTTCTTCTCATTTTCGGGGAGATCGTGAATCACTTCAACACGAGGGAGTTCCTCAGGCAAAGCTTTACGTCCTGAAGCTTTTCTGTTGTGAGCGGGAACCTCAATCTTTGGGGGTTCGGCCTGCAACTTTTCAAGCTCCGCTTCCAAGAAGCTCAATTGATCGGCAGGTGGCAAGGGCATCTTTTCTGACTTCTTACCGTAAAGTTGGGCTAAAAGAAGCTGAATTCGCTCTTTAAGGTATTCGTTTTCTTGGCTGAGTTTTTCAAGTTCAGTTTGCTCGTCCGTTTCTATCATAAGGATGTAATAGACACGTAATATAATATTATCAACAGTTTGTGTTAAATTATTTCACCCTGCTGATTCATATTGCAACCGCTTGAATGCCTTATTTTTTAGCTCCAATCCGTCAAGCAACCAGCGAAGCTCCCAACCGCTGATATCCAGTCTGGAATCCTTTGCATTCGGCCAAGGGAACCGATCTTTTTCAAGCCGTTTCATCCAAAGGGCAAAGCCATTGCGATCCCAATAGAGAAGCTTGATCAGGTCACGTTTGCGATTACAGAAACCAAAAAGTGCGCCTGTGAAGGGGCTTAAGTTCATCTCTTCTTCTACCAAGGCAGATAGCCCGTTGATCGACTTGCGAAGGTCCGTAATGCCAGTAGCTAGAAAGACTTTCACCTCCGGTGCAACAATCATAGCTTGGCCAAAACTTTGAGCGTTCTTACAAGCAACACTTCGTCAAATCCCTTTTCAAGCTTCAAAGAGAACTGTTCATTCACCTTTAGAGTGAGACTTGTGGGCTCAGGACTTAGTTCAGGTGTGCCGGGTCCAATCGCCTCTAAAAATCGGCTAGGCTTGCTGGCTTTGTTTTTTTTGGGCTCAGGCAAAAGCCCTCGTTTTTTCAGCCGAGCCTTCCATCCATAAAAGGTGGCAAGCTTCAGACCTCGCTCACTGCAAAACCCAGCCTGACTCAGGCCAGAATTCTTGCATTCTTCAATCAACTTGACCCAAACCTTGGATTTACTTGTATTCATCATTGGCTCCTCGAACATTGAGCTTCAGATTACCAAGTGAGTAGGAAATGAAAAGATGGGGTTTATTGGGCAGTTACTTTGAATCTGAGAAATGAATTGATTGGGAACTTGCTCGTGCCCGAAGCAATGGAAGATGTAGATGCGATTAGCACAGCAAAAGTGTTGGGAGGAATTGGGTGCTGTAACGAGGCTCTGCCATATTATAAGAAAATCATTGATCCGTCGCAACTTTCGGAAATTCTCCCTGGATACTTGCGATGTTTGGTGGAAACACGGCAGAGAAGCGAGGCTCTCAGTATTGTTCAAAACGTACGTGATTCATATGGGCCACATTCCCAATACACATTGTGGGAAATTGAATGGTTGATCGTTGGGAGAGATTATTCTCAGGCTTCAAATGTAGCTACGGAATATACTGCGAAATATCCTGATTCTGAAGAGGGTAAAATACTTCGGCTAGAGGCCGCATTTCGCAAGGATGATCAACAAGGGCTACGCAATCAAGTTGACTCATTGAAACTGTTCAATAGCATTAACATTCGCTATTGGTCAGTTTATATGAAGGCACTTGCAGTATTGCGCGAAGACCAGTTTTTGGAAACTGAACTTGTGCGTTTTCTTCGCAAGTTCTGGGGAGAACAAGAGGCCATCTTTGAAGGAGTTAGGATTCTTGTGAGCGTTCTCAATGGGCGTGAGATTGAGCAGGATGAAACTGTAAGCGCGGGATCAGCAGTTGAGCTTGAGGATGAATTTCAGGGGAAGCGATGGATATGTATTTCTAGCTCTAAGCCGGTTCCTGCCTTAAAAGAGTATTCAAGCGGCTCAGATCAAGCAAAAGCGGTTCTTGGAAAAAAGATCGGAGATGTTCTGTCTCTAGAAGATGGAATGGGAGCTACCTATACGGTAAAATCCATTCTTCCTGAAAGCAGTTATGTCTTTCAACAAGTGTTTGGGCAGGAGAGCGATAGGCCAGAAAGCTTTCACATGCGTGTGATTACTGGCAGTAGCACAGAACAGACTGTCGAGAAGTTGCTGTCACTAGTCAATAATACTCCAAGCAATCAGGACATTATTGACTCATACAAAAAAGGAAAAATCCCGTTAGGTGGTGTGGTACAGCAATTGAGAGGAGATGAGTTCGATATTTGGAATGGCTTTGTGGGGGATGTGGGGCTTTGGGTGTCAACTTGTTCAAGTCAAGAACAAGCAATCGACCAAGGGATAGTCGCTCAAAAACCTGAAGATATCATTATTGAAGATCTCTGCACGGCAAAAACATCAGTTTTCTATTTTAAATATCTGATATAAATGATAGTATCCTTATAAAACCACTTAAGGAGAACATCGATGAGCCGCAAAGTTGAAACCCAAACCTCT
>Ga0316204_10012954_pt1 | contig 10053 bp, 7 predicted proteins | sample 6monrhotite_MG_2_FD_205661 | JGI IMG/M metagenome (GOLD analysis project Ga0316204, IMG submission 205661) | Microbial mat bacterial communities from mineral coupon in-situ incubated in ocean water Damariscotta River, Maine, United States -... | ecosystem: Environmental > Aquatic > Marine >... | reverse complement strand
AGGCCATTTACTGATTGAATATCTATAGCAGAAGTGAACATTTTTACAGTGTTCTTATGTCCAGTTTTGGTCATTTTTTTATCAGAACGTAAAATATCTATAGAGTTTACAATGCTTTGGTAATTACTTTCTTCTTCTAAAAATTGCTCAAAACTATTAAATCGATTGGGATCTAATAAGCGTAACCGAGCAAAATGACTTTGTTTCCCTAACTGTTCTGGTGTGGCAGTTAATAATAAAACGCCATTGATTTTTTTTGCCAAGTTTTCAATCAATTCATATTCAGGACTAGCTTCTTGTTTTGACCATTTTAAATGATGGGCTTCATCTACGACCAACAAATCCCATTGAGTTGCAATTACTTGTGTCGCACGAGCAGGGTGGTTTAATAAAAATTGCAACGGAATAATGGCCAATTGACTACTTTCGAAAGGTGTTGAAAAATGTGCAGATTCTTCGATACCTTGACACTGATCTTCGCTATAAACACTAAATTGAAGGTTAAATCGCCTTAGCATTTCTACCATCCACTGGTGTGTTAGACTTTCAGGTACCACTATCACAATCCTTTGTGCTCTATTTTTTATTAACTGTTGATGAATAATTAAGCCAGCTTCAATTGTTTTACCTAATCCAACTTCGTCAGCAAGTAAAACTCTAGGCGCAAATCGTTTGGCAACACTGTGTGCAATATATAACTGATGCTTTAATAAAGAAGTTCTACAACCAAGCAACCCATATAAAGGATCTTGTTGTAATTCATTGCGTTTAGAAAGGGCTAGTTGGCGCAAATTAAACCACTTGTTGGAATCTAAATGACCAGAGAACATGCGTTCAACAGGGCGATCTAATTTAATGGTATCTGAAATTTCTGTTTCGGGCAATAAAACATCATTCCCCTTTTCGTCAAGGCCTTGGTAGATTGCGAGGCCATTAAGTTCTTGTACAGAATGTACTTCGAGGGACCATCCTGCTTTTGCTAATACTGTATCACCTAATGAAAAGATTATGCGCGATATTGGAGCGTTGTCTTTGGCATAAATTCGAGACTCGTTAACTGCATTAAAAACTAACTTAACCATGCGATGATTGGTGTCTTCTACGCTTCCTAGGCCTAGTTCTTGTTCTGTTTGGCTAATAAAACGTTGGCCTCTAATAAACTCAAATTCTTTTTTCATGCAGTCTTTGGTATGATAATTTTTAGACCTGACTATCTTAACGAAATTAATTATTGATTCCAGAAAAACAGAGGCATTTAATGAACTTTTGTATTCACACCAATTTGTTGGTAGTTAAATCCTAAATTTTGCATCAATGTTTTATCGAATTGATTTCGGCCATCAAAAAAGAAATTGGACTTTAAATGTTTTTTTATGGTCTCAAAATTTGGGCTACGAAATTCTAACCATTCCGTGATGAGAATCAATGCATCAGCATTTTTAAGGGCCAAATATTTATCATTCACATAATTGACATTGTTGTTGTTTTTTAAATAGTGAGTTTCTGCCTGTTCTCTGGCTTTTGGGTCATAAGCTTGAATTTTAGCACCCCGACTCGTTAATTCATTAATGATAGTAATTGATGAGGCTTCACGCATATCATCAGTTCCCGGTTTAAAAGCCAGCCCCCAAACAGCAAAAACAAAGCCACTCAGGTCCTCACCAAAATGTTTAATGACTTTATTTGAAATCACATGTTTTTGTCGATTATTGACAGATTCAACAGCATCAAGCAATTGAGGAGTGTAACCATCATTTTTGGCCGTCTTTGTTAATGCATGAACATCTTTTGGAAAACAACTGCCACCATATCCACAACCAGGATAGATAAAACTATAACCGATTCTGGAATCACTACCAATGCCATTTCTGACTTTATTAATATCAGCTCCTACTAGCTCACAAATATTCGATATTTCATTGATAAAGGAAATTTTGGTAGCTAGCATCGCATTGGCTGCATATTTAGTCATTTCTGCACTGCGTACGTCCATACTGATTAAACGGTCATGATTTTTCATAAAAGGTGCATAGAGTTCACGCATATTAACAAGGGCTTTATCACTATTTGAACCCACCACCACTCGGTCGGGTTGCATAAAGTCGTCAATAGCAGCCCCCTCTTTTAAAAACTCAGGATTACTGACAACATCAAATTCTAAATCAATGTTTCTTGTGTCTAATTCTGATTGTATCACTGATTTTACTTTATCTGCTGTTCCTACGGGAACAGTAGATTTGTTAACAATAGTTGCATAGTGGTTAATACCCTGACCAATTTTTTTAGCCACAGATAATACGTGTTGGAGATCTGCGCTGCCATCGTCTCCCATTGGTGTGCCGACAGCAATAAATATAATTTGTGATTGGTTAAGGGTTATAAATAGATCAGTTGAAAAATCCAGTGTACCTTTCTGGCAATTATCAAGAACCATTTGTTCTAGACCCGGTTCATAGATAGGAAGAATGCCTTTTTTTAATTTTTCAATTTTTTTTCTATCAATATCTACACAGGTGACAGAGTTTCCCATTTGTGCAAAACAAGCACCACTTACAAGGCCAACATAGCCTGATCCTATTATTGTTATTTTCATAATTCACTTCAATGTTATAGACATTAATAATAAACCAGAGCTTCAACCCTTAGAGGTTGTTGGGCTTTATTCGTCTGTCTTTATAGGAATAATATAATTTCTAGATTGCATATCTGAATCTAAAGGTTCATCATGCATGGCTTTAGCAATTAATTTCATTGTTAATGCAACGGCACCTCTATTTTCTTGAACTAATTTGGAAGCAGCATTGCCCATGGTTGTTCTGGTTTGTGGGTTTTCGATAAGCTCTTGCATGTTGTATATTATATCATCAGCATTTTTTACCAACCTAGAACCACCACAATCATGTAAAAGCTGGGTAATTTCGGAAAAATTATGTGTATTAGGCCCAACTAATACTGGTAAATTAAAAACGGCTGCTTCAAGCACATTGTGTCCACCAATATTAGAAATAGACCCACCAACAAAGGCAATATCTGAGGCCGCATAAAACTCAAGCATTTCACCCATGGTATCTACAATAAACACATCAGCATTTATATCATACAATCCACAAACACTTCTTAATTGTGTGTTAAACCCTTTTTGAATGCAATTTTGAGCTGTTATTTGGAACCTTTCTGGGTGTCTCGGTACTATTATTAGAAGAAGCTTTGGGTATTTTCTCTTTAAAAATTCGTAAGCATCTAGAATTTCATTTTCATCTTGTTGGTGAGTGCTTGCGGCAACCCAAATTAAATGATTTTTAGCACAATGTTTGTGAATCTCTTTTCCTTTAATGAGGGTTTCTTCTTCAATGATGATGTCAAACTTCAAGCTGCCAACTACATAGATTTTATCAGCATCACAGCCAAGGCGTATCATTCTTTGTGCATCTGTTTTAGTTTGAGCGGCGACAAATCTTGTATTATTAACTGCCATGGTCGCTAATGATTGTACCCATTTATAACCTTTTAAGGATAATTCGGATAAGCGGGCATTTGCCACAACAATCGGGATACCTTTCTTTTTACAAAATCTAAAGAGATTAGGCCATATTTCTGTTTCCATTACGACAGCTAAATCAGGTTTAATTTTCTTTAAAAACCGATTGACTGCTCCAGATAAATCATAAGGTAAATAAAGGTGAAATACAGCGTTGCCAAAAATTTGTTGAACCCTGTCAGAACCTGTTGGCGTTACGGTTGTAATAACAAAATCATAGTCTTTGTATTTTTCCATTAAGGCTTTAATTAAAGGAATCGCTGCGTTGACCTCACCAACTGAAACAGCGTGGATCAGTATAGATTTTTTGAAATTTGGATTGGGGAAAACACCAAACCTTTCTCGCCAGCGTCTAAAATATGCAGGGGTTTTAACACCTCTACTAGCCAGACGAAACAAGACTAAAGGAGTTAAAAAAAAGGTTGCCAATGAATATAGACGGCTTTTAATTTCTAAGTTCAAAATTGGTTATCTAAGGATTTGGAGGGTATGCGCATCTCGAATTGTACTTGCATGCTTTTTATTTCCTGTTGGCGCATTAATATAAAATTGTATTTTATCATTAAAAACAGTTTTAATATCAATTATTGATTTTAAATCATCTTGTTTAGATACGTTTGCACTGGTTGAAACAATTGCATGGCCTAATTTTTCACATAGTTGTTTAACAATAGGGTGTTTGCTTACACGAATGGCGATTGTATTATGTGATCCAGATACCCAATTGGGAACTAACGAAGATTTTGGAAAAATCCAAGTAAAGTGTCCAGGCCAAGTTTTTAGCGCTCTAGCTAAATCATTACCGTCCAATGGATTAATCAAGCGAATTACTTGATTAATATTAGACGCAATCAAAATCAGACCTTGTTCAACAGGGCGATTCTTAATCTCCAAAAGCTTCATTACGGCATCCTTGTTAAAAGGATCACAACCCAAGCCAAATACAGATTCAGTTGGATAGGCAATCACACCTCCTGACCTTATGACTTGTTCAATTTGAATAAGTTCTTTTTCGTCTAACATGCTTAAATTGGCTTTTGGCTATTTTTTCTTTGTTGTTTTTTTCTTGGCTACTTTTTTAGTAACCTTCTTTGCTGTTTTCTTTTTTGTTGTCTTTTTTGCAGCTTTTTTTGTCACTTTCTTTTTTGCTTTCTTCGTAGTCTTTTTCTTAGCCGTCTTCTTTTTAGCGACTTTCTTTTTAGTTTTCTTTTTAAAGCGTGATTTCTTTTCGGGTGTATTGGCTAATATTTCAATACAATCTTCATGACTTAATGATTTCGGGTCGGTGCCTTTGACAATTTTGCCATTTTTATTACCATCGGTTACATATGGACCCCAGCGACCGTTTAAAATTTGAATGCCATCATCAAAAGTTACAATGATACGATTGGCATCTGCAATTTTCTTTTCAGTGATTATTTCTTGAGCTTGTTCAAGCGTAATATCATAGGGGGTAGCTTCCACTTCTTTTTTAATAGAAACAAATTTAGTTCCATATTTAACATAGGGGCCGAAACGACCTATGCTAGTGGAGACCTTTTCGCCTTCGGGTGTTTCACCTAGAGTCCTTGGCAACTTAAATAATTCCATTGCTTCTTCAAATGTAATTTTATCGAGTTTTTGACCAGGTAATAGTCCTGCAAACTGTGGCTTATCTTCATCATCACGGTGGCCTATTTGAACAAATGAACCATATTTTCCCACGCGTGCAGTAACCGGTTTACCTGTTTTTGGGTCCTCACCTAGTACTCGTTGATACTGGGCTTCTTCACGACTAACAGACTCTTCTTTTTCATCAATGAGTTTTTTAAAAGGATCCCAAAATTTACGCATTAATGGTATCCAATCTTCCTCACCACGTGAAACAGCATCCAAAGCATCTTCTAATCGCGCTGTAAAGTCATAATCAACATAGTTTTCAAAATGAGTCTGTAAAAAACGTGCGACGACCTTACCAATATCTGTTGGAATAAATCGTTTTTGTTCTAACTCTACATAATCACGATTCAGCAATGTGCTAATAATTGATGCGTAGGTTGAAGGACGTCCAATCCCATGTTCTTCAAGTGCTTTTACCAAACTGGCTTCTGAAAATCTTGGTGGAGGTTCAGTAAAATGCTGTTTACCAGCAATATCTATAACTTTAGAAGTGTCACCTTCGGCTAACCGAGGCAATACATTTTTGTTTTGTTTCTTTTGATCGTCTTTACCTTCTTCATAAACCGTCAAAAAGCCTTTCCGAATAACCGTAGAGCCAGTTGCTCTTAACACATGGGCCTTTCCAAATTCATAATCGGCAGAAACGGTTCCAATCAAAGCATCAATCATTTGACAGGCTAGTGCACGTTTCCAAATGAGTCCATAAAGTTTGTTTTGATCAGCATCTAAACTGGCACTAACTTTCTGTGGACTAAGTAACGCATTTACAGGCCGAATGGCTTCATGCGCCTCTTGGGCGTTCTTTGATTTTCCTTTGTAAAAATTAGGCTCTTCGGGTATCAAGTCGACACCATAGTTTTTACTAATAGATTGGCGAATATTTTGTAATGCATCATTTGATAACTGTACCGAATCAGTTCTCATATAAGTAATTAAACCTTGAACATCTCCATCAACTGACATCCCTTCATATAATTGCTGTGCGATTTGCATAGTTTTTCGTGTTGAAAAACCAAGTTTTCTTGCTGCTTCTTGTTGTAATGTTGAGGTGATAAAAGGGGCTGCTGGACGTCTTTTACGTTGTTTTTCGGTTAATTTTGTAACAGTTAAGGAGTCGCCCGCTTGCTCTTTTAATTGTTTAAGAACTTGAGAAACCTGTTTTTCATTATTTAGGTCAAACTTCTTAAGTTTATTACCTTCATATTGAATGAGGTTGGCAATAAATTCAAAATTATCTTTTTGTAAAGGTGTAGAAATCGTCCAATATTCTTTTGGGTCAAAGGCATCGATTTCTTCTTCTCTGTTTACTATCATTCGTAAAGCTGGAGATTGTACACGACCGGCAGACAAACCTCTGCGCACTTTTTTCCACAATAACGGAGATAAATTGAAGCCAACTAAATAGTCAAGAGCACGGCGCGCTTGCTGTGCATCTACAAGGTCGGTCGATAATTCTCTTGGGCTTGCAACAGCCGCTTTTATTGCAGATTCTGTTATTTCACTGAAAACTACTCTAAAAACATCTTTATCTTTTAATATTTTACGGGCTTTAAGTATTTCCAATACATGCCATGATATAGCCTCACCCTCTCTATCCAAATCGGTTGCTAGATAAACAGCCTCTGCTTTTTTTGCTTCACGAACTATAGCATCAATGTGTTTTTTGTTTCTGTCAACCTCTACATAAGTCATTTCGAAACTGTTTTCGGTATCAATCGCCCCTGTTTTAGGCAACAAATCTCGTATATGTCCATAAGAAGCTAATACTTTATAATCTTTGCCTAAATATTTTTCAATTGTTTTTGATTTTGCCGGTGATTCGACAATTAATAAATTTTTTGCCATAATTTAGTGTTCGTATTGGTCGTCAGTATCAAACAAAAGTGCTTCTAAGTGCGCAAATGCTTGTTCTTGTTCGGGTTGAGAGAATAATACCATTAAAGCCAACCAATGCAAGTCATCCACATCAAATTGATTGGTTTCGAGTTTCATTATGGCATTGATAAGAATTTCTCTTTGTACGTTATCTAGAATTTTAGAATTATTTAGATAATATATAAAATCAATACTTTCTGTATCTATTTTAAGTTGCTCTGATGCGGTAAATATTCGAAAACTATCAGGTTTTATTTTTAAGCCCTGAAAGGTTTTAACATCAGATTTTAAATCATCAAGCCAATTAAAAGCATTATCTATAGTTAATGAATCGAAACCCGCTGAAGATAATCCTTTTTGAATAGACTTTTTATCAAGTGTCAAATCATCACTTTCATAAATGTAGTTTTCAAATAAATATAATAATAATTCAACGATATTTTCATTCATATACGTATATATTGTGCTCCAGGCAATGTTTGTATTTTATCCTCTAATTCTAAAATCAGAAGAGCAGATGAAACCTCTTGTGGTGATAGTCCACTTTTTTGAATTATTTCATCAATTGATGTTGGCTCATACAAAACTAGTTCTAGTAATTGTTCTTGACCATCAGATTCGACTGTAATATAAGGCTTCTTATCAAGCAAATCCAGCTTTTCTTTAATTTGTAAAGACAATGATTGCGCTAAAGGTAATAATTCTTCAATAATCTCTTCTGCAGATTCTACTAATTTTGCCCCTTGTTTTATTAATAAATGGCATCCTTTTGCCATGGGACTATGAATTGAACCAGGTATTGCCATGACTGGACGATTGATTTCCATGGTTTGTCTTGCGGTAATTAATGTACCACTTTGAATGCCAGCTTCTATCACTAAGGTACCTAAAGATAAACCACATATTATTCTATTTCGCTGGGGGAAATTATGTGCGTGTGCTTTAGTGCCTACTGGAAACTCTGAGATTAAAGCACCGTTTTGTGCAATATCATGGGCCAATTTTTTATGTCTGGCAGGATAGACAATATCTAACCCTGTTCCCATAACAGCAATGGTTTTACCTTTAACATTTAGAGCTGCTTTGTGGGCAACACCGTCAATCCCTAAAGCCATTCCACTTGTAATTGTTAAACCACTGCTGGCCAAATTATCACAAAAGGATTGAGCGTTTTTTAGCCCAACAGAAGTAGCATTCCTGCTACCAACAACAGCAATTTGTGGGAGCAATAAAATGCTTGGGTCTCCAGTAATATATAATAATGGCGGAGGACTGTTTATTTGTTTTAATAATGGCGGATATAAATCATCATCTATGGTTAGAACATGATTGTCTTGTTTTTCTAACCATTTTAAATCATTTGAAATAGTATTAAAGTCGGGTTTTTTAAGTGCAGCAACTGAGGCAGCGGAAATTTTAAGATGCGGTGGAAATTGAGATTGGGTAAAGATATTTTCAACAGATTCGAAATGATTAATCAAATTATTTATTTTTACATTTCCCAACCCTTGAGTTCGGGTTAATAGAAGCCAGGCTTGTTCGCGATCCATCATAAAAAAAGGCCCATTAAAAATAATGGGCTCAATAAAAATTTATAAGTTGAGAAAATTAAGGAGTCCGAACATAATCATATAACTTAACAGCCCTATTACCACTGACAATAAGCGCATAAGAAATATGATCAAAAGTTTTAAAAACCATAATGTTTGCTAAGTACTCTTCTGGTAATGTGACCTTTGCTTTAGATGGTTTAAAAAATGTTTTTAAGTCTTCTTTTGGGTGCATGACTTTATCTCTAATAACACGTTCTGGTCTATTTACTTCAAATACATTCCCTACTTCAACACCATCAGCTTCACCTCTGCTAATAGCAACAATTTGGAATTTGCCAGCACTGAAGAGTGCGTTATTTAATGCAACAATTCTGATATTATCATCTTCTAAAGTAGCTGCCTTGGGTTGAAAATAAGCATCAAATTTAACATCATTAAGAGGAAGGATTAAGTCCCCTTCATTAATTTCTACAATATTTTTATTAACTTTTAAAGTAGTAATGTCATTATTACCGACACGGGTCACAACAGCGCTACCAATATCAACAACTTCATAGCCTAATATGTCAACATTTTCCCAGTAAGTTCTGTCTACATGTTGTTTCCAAAATCTTGTCATGACTGCCATGCCTGTATCAGGACTAGATTTTTTCCATTTTAAAGATTCTGTTTTTCTTGCTTTATAGGGTGAAGTTTCCCATGGTGGATCAGTGGGCACGTCTCTATAAATTAATGTGGGTCTAACCACTGCAAAAACATCACCCGGTCTTGAATCAAGGTTTCTTGCATATAATAAGCTAAGGTGACTTCCTTTTAAGTGGCCTTCTTCAATCGAAACCACATAAGGAGCTTCGTCGATTGCTTCTTTAGTTAATATTCTGAGTTTGCGTAAAAAAGGTTCAATGTCACCTAATGGAATTGTAGGTATGGCCTTATTATGATCAATGGTTCTTCCTTTAGGAGAAAGCTTTATTGTCGGATGACTGCCTCTGGTAACTTGCAAACTTGGTTTGCCATCTAAGTAAACAAGTGAAATTTGATCGCCAGGATAAATCAAATGCGGGTTCTCTATTTGTGGGTTAGCATGCCATATTTCAGGCCAAACCCATGGAGACTTCAGAAATCTAGCTGAGATATCCCATAAAGTATCGCCTTTTTGAACAATATAAGTATCTGGGTGACTAGGGTTCAGCTCAATTTCAGCTTGAATTGTTGAAACTATTAAAAACAGTCCAATTAAAAGTAAATGTAATTTTTTAAGCATCGCCGACAAATCCTTGATTTTATTATGTTTAGTTTAGCCATTTTAGAGTAAAAATCAAACAAATAAATGTGAATCAGGTGGCATTTTTTAGAAAAAAGCCTTTTTTACATCAACAATTGTATGGTTTTTTATACTATTGTCTTTAATATATTTAACCCAATATT
>Ga0316204_10012952_pt1 | contig 10055 bp, 11 predicted proteins | sample 6monrhotite_MG_2_FD_205661 | JGI IMG/M metagenome (GOLD analysis project Ga0316204, IMG submission 205661) | Microbial mat bacterial communities from mineral coupon in-situ incubated in ocean water Damariscotta River, Maine, United States -... | ecosystem: Environmental > Aquatic > Marine >... | reverse complement strand
CGTCTCGTGGCTGCGTTGGCCCACCGGCAGCCACTCCTGGACGATCCGGACAACACCGGGATCCGGCTGGTCAATGGCGAGAACGACCAGCTACCAGGTTTGATCATCGATCAGTACGACGACGTGGTCGTGATCAAGCTCTACTCCTCGGCGTGGGAACCCCACCTCGGCTCGATCACCAACACAATCGTGGGGCTTCGTGCTCCCACCACCGTCCTCTTGCGGCTCGCCAGAGACACGGCCCGTCACATCGCTGCACCGCTGACGGACGGTTTCGTCCTCCACGGGCCCCCTCCCCTCGACCGCGTCTGGTTCAAGGAGAACGGCCTCACGTTCGGTTGTTCACCTGCGACCGGGCAGAAGACCGGCACATTCCTCGACCAGCGTGACAATCGTGCCCTCATCGCCCGGCACGCCAAAGGGGCATCGGTGCTCGATGTGTTCTGCTGCAGCGGCGGCTTCACTGTGCATGCCGCAGCCGCCGGGGCACGACTCGTACACAGCGTCGACCTTTCACCCCACGCCATCGATGACGTGGCCGCCAACCTCGACGCCAACAGGGCGCGCCTTGCCGCTGACCTCGTCGCCGAATCCACCGTCGGCGATGCCTTCGAGGTCATGGAACAACTCGTCCGCGACGGGCGGCGGTTCGATGTGGTGATCATCGACCCACCATCATTTGCTCCACGTGAGTCGGCCATTCCCATGGCGCTGCGCGCCTACCAGCGGCTGACGGCGCTCGGGCTGCAGTTGGTCGAGGACGGCGGCCTGCTCTTCCAGGCTTCGTGTTCGAGCCGGGTCGACGCCGCGGACCTCTACGCCACGATCCGCCTCCAGGCGGATCTGTCGGGAGTCACGCTCACCGATCTGGAACGAACGGGCCACGCGCTCGACCATCGAATCGGGTTCGTTCACGGCGCCTACCTGAAGGCGCTGATGGCCCGGGTCGATCGCTGATCGGTCCCCCGCTACGGTGACCGCCATATGAGCACGCCTGACCCCGCATCGATGTGGGAAACCCGCTACGCGGACGCCGAGGGATACGTCTACGGAACCGAGCCGAACGACTTCCTGGCCGCCACCGCTCCCGGCTTGCCAGTCGGCGACGTGCTCTGCATGGCCGATGGCGAGGGACGCAACGGCGTCTACATGGCCAGCCTCGGCCATCGTGTCACCTCGATCGACCTGACCCGATCCGGCATGGAGAAGGCCGCTCAGCTGGCCCTCGAGCGGGGCGTGGACCTCACGACCGTTGTCGCTGATCTGGGCCTCTACGACATCGGCACCGAATGCTGGGACATCGTCGTGTCGATCTTTGCCCACATGCCGCCACCGGTTCGCCGAACGCTCCACGCCAAGGCCGTCACCGCGCTCCGTCCGGGTGGCATCCTCGTCCTGGAGGCCTACACGCCGGATCAGATCGGCCGCGGCACCGGCGGCCCGCCCGTGCCCGAACTGACCATGACGCTCGACACGCTGCGCCACGAACTGACCGGCCTCGTGTTCGACCACGAACTGGAAACGGTCCGCCCGGTCGTCGAGGGCCCCGGCCACACGGGCGACGGCGCCGTCGTCCAGATCATCGCCCGCAAGCCCGTCTCGTTGTAGATCGCAGCAAGGTGGCCCGACCCGCGGGTCCCACACCGCTAGCGTTGCCCCAATGTCTGAGGACGACCGGATCGAGCTGACCTACCGCCTCTGGAGCACTGGCGCAGAGGGGTCGTTCGAGGAGTACATCGACCACCTGCGCAGTCTTCTGCCCCGCCACCGTGGCACGATGGAACGGCGTGTCCGACCCGTGGACGACGGGCCGGCGGCGCCGGATGCCCTGGTCGTCTTCAGTTTCCCGGATGTCCCCTCCATCGACGGCTTCCTCCGCGATCCGCTCCGGGCGGACGCCGAGGATCTCGCCGGACGGGCGATCTCACGGTCGATGATCACCGACGGTCGTCACCGGCCCGCAAACGCCAGCGATGCCGATGTGGTGTCGCTCCGAGAGTCCGAATGAGCGAACCCGGCCCAGAGTCGGCGCCCGGGGTCGAGCGCCAAGAATCCGCCATCCATGGGCATGGTGCGTTCGCCACACAAGCGTTCACGGTCGGTGACCACATCGGTACCTACACCGGCACCCCCACCGACGTCGACGACACCCATGTCCTGTGGGTCGAGACCGACAATGGCGACTGGCAGGGCATCGACGGCACCGGCGTCCTGAGGTGGTTGAACCACAGCCGCACGCCCAATGTCGCGTTCGACGGCGCTGAGCTGCGTGCCATCGCCCCCATCAATCCCGGTGACGAACTGACCTTCCACTACGGCGAGGAGTGGGATGCCTTCATCGACGGCGATGACGAGGAGGAATAGCGCTCACTCGACGTCGCGCCAATGAGCCACGGGGCCGGCGAGCCCATCCGCCAGATCCCAACCCTGGCCCCTGACCAGCTGCTCGTGAACGAACGCCTTGGCCTGCACAAAAGCCTCGAGCGGGGCCAGTCCCCGGGCGAGGAGCGCCGTGGTGGCCGCAGCGAACGTACACCCGGAACCACGGACATGCGGTGTGTCGAGCCACTCCCCCGTCAGTCGGTGCACCGCACCGGATCGATCGATCGCGACGTCGGTGGCGTCATCGGTCAACGACCCAGCCGTGACGACGACCCACTCGGCGCCGAGTTCGGCCAGCGCACCGGCGGCGCCCCCGATCGCGTCCACTGAGTCGAGGGGCCGCCCGGCCAGCACCGAGGCCTCGGCCAGGTTCGGCGTCAGCACGCGCGCCCGCGGGATCAGCAGCTTCCGATAGGCGGCCTCGACCTCCGGGGGCGCGAACTGGACACCCCGGCCGTCGACGAGGACGGGATCGACCACAGGAGCCGGGAGTTGGCCATCGTCGATCAGTTCGGCGATCAGCGCCACGGTCTCGGCCTCGCGAACCATGCCGGTCTTCACCCCAGCGATTGCGAATTCACCGACGACGGCAGCGATCTGGGCGGCGACGAAGGCCGCCTCCATCGGGAGGGCCCGACTCACCGCCGTCAGCGTTTGGGCCGTGACCGCGGTGACTGCCACCGTGCCGTGGACACCGAGGGCGGCAAAGGTCGTCAGATCGGCGGCGAGACCGGCACCACCGAGCGGATCGTGCGCGGCGACGGAAAGGGCAACGGCTGGTGCAGAAAGAGACGATGCGGGAAGAGACACGGATCAGATCGTGCCACACGCGATGATGAGGTCATGTCCACCAAGGGCCGCCATCTTCTCGCCGCCCCGGCGCTCGTCGATCCCAACTTCGACCGCACGGTGGTGTTCATGCTCGAACACGGCGATGAGGGTGCCCTGGGTGTCGTGCTCAATCGACCGAGTGAGCTCCCGGTCGCCGGCACGATCGATGGCTGGAAGGACCTTGCTCCAGAACCAGCCGTCATCTTCGTGGGCGGGCCGGTGTCGGCGTCGTCGGTGATCGCCATCGCCACCGAGCCGGCGGACCCCGTGAGCCATCATTGGAATGCTGTCGCGCTCGGCCTGGGTACCGTCGACCTCGACAGTGACCCGGGCGAGGTCGCGGGCATCGACAAGGTTCGCATGTTCGCCGGCTATGCATCCTGGGCGCCCGGCCAGCTCGATGCCGAGCTCCTCGATGACGCATGGATCGTCGTCGATGCCGAAGCCGGCGACATCCACACAACCGAACCCGACGAGCTCTGGTGGCAGGTCGTCGCCCGCCAATCCGGCCCTCTCAACCGCCTTCGCTTCTACCCCCGCGACCCCAGCGACAACTAGCCCAGGAGGCGGGCGGCGGTGGCCTTCATCATGGTGGCGAAGAGGCTGTCGCGGTCGTCGACCACATTCTCGAAGTGGCCCCCGAGTTCAAGGGTGATGAAACCCACCATCTCGGCCCACGCGGCCAGCCCTCGAGCCGCGGTGGCCGGCCTGACCGAACCGTCGACGAAGTCGTTCATCCGGTCGAGTTCGCTTCGCAGCGGCTCATCGAGATCCAGTGCGGGACCACCGCTCCCTGCCGTGGCGTCGGCGAGCAATTGGAGCATCACCATCGTGGCTCGCGTCGCGGGAACGATCGTGTCCTCCGGGGCGGCGTAGCCGGGGACCGGGCTGCCGTAGATCAAGGCGAACTCGTGGGGGTTCGCTGTGGCCCAACTCCGAACCGCATGGCCGATCGCCGACCAGCGACCATCGAAGTCATCGCGATCACATGCACCTTCGGCGGTCTCGACCCGCTCCCCCAGTGTGTTGTAGGCGTCGATGATCAGGGCCGTCAGGAGGGCCTCACGGCTCGGGAAGTACCGATAGATGGCCGACGATGCCATCTCGAGCTCCCGGGCGACCGCCCGCAGCGACAGCGCCGACGCTCCCTCCGATGCCAGGTGGGCCCGGGCTGTGTTCTTGATCGCATCGGTCAGTTCAGCACGGACTCGGGCTCGAATTCCGGGGGCTGCAGGTTCGGTCACCCCACCAGCATGCCGGTTCCCAACGCTCAGGACAAGAGCATCTGTCCAAAATGCGAGCAGTGCTCTTGACATTGTCGGAGTTCCCTCTATAGTCGAAATCGAGAGCACTGCTCTCGTTTCATCCTCTCGCTCCGAAAGCGCACCATGAACTCATCAACCGAACCGTCAACCTCCGAGATGCACGTCATCGTCGGCGCCGGCGCGACCGGCTCAGCCACGGCCCGGCACCTGGCCGACCAGGGCGCACGCGTCCGGGTGATCTCCCGGTCGGGCAGCGGTCCGACCGATCCCCGGATCGAGTTGGTCGCCGCCGATGCGTCCGACGCAACGGCACTCCAGCACCACAGCGCTGACGCCGCCGTGATCTACAACTGCGCCAATCCTCCCTACCACCGCTGGACCACCGACTGGCCGCCTCTGTCGGCATCACTGCTGAGCGCCGCCGCGGCCTCCGGCGCCGTGCTGGTGACCCTCAGCAACCTCTACGCCTACTCCCCGCCGACGGCGCCGATGAAGGCCACCGACCCGCTCGATGCAGCGAGCATCAAGGGTGGTGTTCGTGCCGCCATGTGGCACGAGGCACTCGCCGCCCACGAGACCGGCACCGTCCGAGTGACCGAGGCCAGGGCATCCGACTTCATCGGTCCGGATGTCGGCGAGAGCGGCCACATGGGTGACCGTGTCGTACCCCGAGTCCTCGCCGGGAAATCGGTCTCCCTCCTCGGGGCCCTCGATGCACCGCACAGCTGGACGGCCATCGACGACGTGGCTCGCACCCTGATCACCATCGGCCGCGAACCGGCGGCGTGGGGCAAGGCCTGGCACGTTCCGACTGCCCCGCCCCTCACCCAACGCGAGATCGTGGAGCGGATGTGCGACCTCGCCGGCGTCGACCATGTGTCGATCAAGACGCTGCCGTCGTTCGCCCTGACACTCGCCGGGGTCTTCTCGCCGATGATCCGGGAGCTCAAGGAGATCGTCTATCAGTTCGAGGAACCGTTCGTGATCGACGCGACCGCCACGACGGCCGCGTTCGGACTCGAACCCACCCCGATCGACGAGACCCTCAGGGCCGCTCTCGACAGCTACTCCCCGACCCTGGCCACGGCCGCCTGATCGGGCCGCGGAACGAACACCTCAGTCGCCGAAGTCCCAGACCGTTGCCATCTCGTCGAAGACCAGATCGGCCACCTCGCTGGCTGCCGAGCGGGTGAGGTGCACACCGTCGTCGACCCGAGCGTCGATCGTGTTGCCGTCATCGGTGGTGATGTCGTCGACATACCCGCCATCGCCCCCGAACAGATCCCAAATGTCGACCGCGGTCACATGGGGGCGGGCCGCGACCACGGGCGCTGCCAGTTCGTTGATCAATGCGACACCCTCGAGCAGATCGCCATCGCGCATGGGTGGTTGCGTGACCCAGAAGACGTGGCGATCGTCGGCGGCGAGGAGGTCGAGAGTCAGCTCCAACCGGGCCATCCACTCCGCTCGCCACTCCGGCGAGCCCTCCACGAGCCGGGACCCGGCGGCCGAGGCCATGTCCTGGTGATCATTGGCCCCGATGAAGAGCACCACGGCCTCCGGAGACCGGTCATCCATCACCGCGGCGAGCTCCGCCGGCCAGTTGAAGTAGTCGGGCCGGGCCAGGCTCGTGGAGATCCGGTCTGCGATCTCGACCTCGAGGTCCCAATCGGGGTGCTCGGTGGTGATCGCCTGCCCGAGGTACTCGGCCTGGCTGTCACCGGCCACATAGACGGTGAGCGGTCGACCCGCCGTGATGGTGCGCAGTATCGGCAGGGTGGTCGTCGTGGTGGTCGTGGACGACGTCGACCCCGGGACGGCTGTCGTCGTGGGTGCGCTCGTCGTCGGCGGCACCGTCGTGGTGCTCGCCGCCAACGCCGACAGGTCGTCCACGCGCTCCCCGACGTCCTTCCCCGCCCCGCGAATGTCGAGGATGAGGTCGTAGGGGCGGTTGAGGGAGAAGAAGTTGGCAACCTGGTCCAGCCGCTCGGCAACGGCCAACTGCCGGTCGCGGGTGTCGCCGAGCTCCTGCCGTTCGGCGATCTCCACGATCTTCCCCGACGTCAGCAACGCGGCGAGCAACAGACACGAGAGTGCGGCGATGACCGAGCTACGGACGTCGACCGTGCGCTCCTCCAGATCCGAGTCACGGGCCGCGCGGAACTGCTCGTCAGTCCACGTCTCGCCCCGGTTCCGGGGTTTGGTTGCTCGCTCGAGCGGGTCGGAATGGTCCATGGGTGCGTGCTGGTCGGGTCAGAATTGGAAGTAGATGAACTCGCTGATGCCCTCGGGCCCGAGGGCGACGACGACCATGATCCACACAGCGAAGCCGATGGACACGAGGGTCGGTTGCAGCGTGGAGAACATGGCCGACAGCTGGCGGCCGAGGAGTGGCGGCACATACTGGACGGCGATCGCGCCGATGATCACCAGAGCCACCAGCGGATTGAGCAACTCCGGCGTCGTGGTCCAGCCCGACAGGAGTCCGGTGAACATGTCGCCCGCGGCCGAGAGTCCGCCTCCTTCGATCGTGCCCGCGTAGAACACCACCCAACCGGCACACACGAAGTGGAATGTGATGAGCCGGCCCAGCCACAGCCGCCGGACCTCGAGCGGACTGAACGGTACCGGACTCGTGGGATCCTCGCGCCACGCGTCGACCTCCGCACCGCTGTGGAGCCGGGCGAGCTCGCGGATGCGGACGTCGGCGGCATCGAACTCGATATCGGGCTGCCCACGGATCTCCGAGATCAGGCGTTCGATGGCGAGCGCGCCACCCTGCAGCAGGCCCCAGACGATGAACGTCCACGCCGCGCCATGCCAGAGCCCCCCGAGACCCATCGTGATCATGAGGTTGCGGTAGGTCGCCGATCGGCCACGACGGTTCCCGCCCAAGGGCACGTAGAGGTAGTCGCGCAGCCAGCGGGAGAGCGTGATGTGCCAGCGACGCCAGAAGTCCTGCACCGAAACTGCGGCGTACGGCCGATCGAAGTTCTGGGGGAACCGGAAGCCCAGAAGCAGGGCGATGCCGATCGCCATGTCGGTGTAGCCGGAGAAGTCGGCATAGATCTGGATGGCGTAGCCGTAGATGCCGGTCAGGATGTCGAGCGCCCCGTACTCCCCTGGCGTACCGAACGCGTCGTCCACAACTGCGCGGCCCAAGAAATCGGCGACCACGACCTTCTTGAACAGGCCCCGACCGATGAGGACAACGGCTCGGCCCGTCTCGAGCGAATCGGGCACCCGGTTGGCCCGCAACTCCGGCAGGAACTCCGTCGCCCGCACGATCGGACCGGCGACGAGCTGCGGGAAGAAGGAGAGATAGACGGCGAAGTCGAGCAGCGGTGCCGGTGGGCAGTCCCTGCGACGGACATCGATCACATAACTGATCGCCTGGAAGGTGAAGAACGAGATCCCCACCGGGAGGATCACGGTGAGAGCGGGGCCGGACAGCCCGAACACCGAATCGAAGCTGTCCAAGAAGAATCCGTAGTACTTGAAGAACCCGAGGACCAGCAGGTCGACGATCACCGCAGTGATGACGAGCACCTTGCGCACCCGCGCGTTGCCCGATCGGTGGATGGCGATCGCCGCGATCTCGTTCACCACGGTCATCCCGGCGAGGAGCAGCAGGAAGCGCACGTCCCAATAGCCGTAGAACAGATACGACGCGGAGAGAACGAACAGCTTCCATGCCGTCGCGTGCTGCCGGACCACCCAGCTCACCGGGAGCACCACGGCGAAGAACGCCGCGAAGGTGAACGTGGGGAACAGCATCCAGCTGCCTAGGTGGCTGCCCGGCCGTGGCGCCCGGCGCCCTCGGCGAATCGGGTGGCGCCTTCTCGTGTCTCGCCAGTGGCGACCGTGGCGAGGCCCAGCTCGGTCTCATGAAGCAGCGCGGCTGCCATATCGAGACCCCACTGGTCTTTCGACGAGCGCAGATCTGAGCGCATGCACATCTGCGGGAGTGCAGCGAGTTCATTGGCGAGCCCAAGCGCAGTGTCGAGCGCCTCGCCCGGTTCCGCGAGTCGGTTGACGAGGCCGATCGCGAAGGCTTCCTCCCCTTCGACCGCACGACCGGTGAGGATCAGGTCGGCGGCGCGGGACGCGCCGATCAGCCGCGGCAGCCTGACGGTTCCACCGTCGACCAGCGGCACACCCCAGCGGCGGCAGTAGACGCCGAGGGTGGCGTCGGTGGCAGCCACCCGCAGATCGCACCAGACCGCGAGCTCGAGGCCACCCGCCACGGCATGGCCCTCGATTGCGGCGATCACCGGCTTCGACAAGTCGAGCCGGGTCGGCCCCATCGGCCCCGACCCATCGATCGTCATCTTGTTCCCGCGCCCAGTGGACACCGCTTTGAGGTCCGCACCAGCGCAGAAGGCGCCCGAGCTCCCGGTCAGAATGGCGACCCGAAGGTCGTCGTCCTCCTCGAACTCCTCGAAGGCGCCGAGCAGGAGGTCGGCGGTGGGCCGATCAACCGCGTTTCGAGCCGCCGGGCGGTTGATCGTCACGATCCGAACCGCCCCGCGGTCCTCTGTGAGCACACTCATGCCCAACCGTACCCCCGCCGGAAACGCTCTCCGGGGACGGACCGCCGGGGTTGGTCACACCGTTGGTGACTCGTTGAGCCAACCGATGGCATCTTCCATTGTGCGGAACAACTCGGTTGGGCTCCGGCTGCTCTCGGGTACCGAGCTGAGGACATCTCGGGATGTGAGGAACAACTGTCCCACCGATTCCATGAACGGGCCGACGGCCACCACGGCGATGCGATACCCCGGCGGTCGCGGGAACCAGGTTCTGATCGAGACGATCATCCGGTGGATGTCGCTGATGTCGAACTCAGCGCCATTGAGCCTGGTCAGATCCATGAGCATGGCTGTGGTCTCGCGCTTCTGGTCCAGGGCGGCGGCCGCTTGGTACACAGCATCGAACGCCTCGGGCTCCGGTTCGCCGGACATCTCGACGAGGATCCGAACATCGGCTCTCTCCACCGTGAACCAGCCTCCGGCCCACTCTCCGCGATGGGCTGTCTCGTCTTGGTTCACGGTTCTCGGTCCTCCGGGAGTATGGTCTTCGCACTGCTCCGGGCGTCAGGCAATCTACTGGGTCCTCCGGGCTGATGACACCTCGTTTCTCTCCAACAACGCCCGGATCTGACTGGGCGGCTGGGGTCGTGCGAGATGGTAGCCCTGGCCCCGGGAACAACCCATCCGCAACAGTTCCTCGAGCTGCTGTTCGTTTTCGATACCTTCGGCGATGACCTCGAGATCGAGACCCCCCGCCATCCCGATGATCGACCCGACGATACTGGTGTCGTCAGGATCGGAACCGAGGCCGTCCACGAAGGACCGGTCGATCTTGACGACCCCGGCGGGGAAACGTTTGAGGTACGCAAGCGAGGAGAAGCCGGTCCCGAAATCGTCGATGGCGATCGCCACACCGAGGGAACGAGGGGCCGTGAGTACTTCGATGCCTTCCAGAACGTCGACCATCACCGCGGTCTCGGTGACTTCCAGACAGTGTGACGATGCCGGCAACCCTGCACTCTGGAGCGCGGCGCTGACCTCCTCG
>Ga0316204_10012951_pt1 | contig 10055 bp, 5 predicted proteins | sample 6monrhotite_MG_2_FD_205661 | JGI IMG/M metagenome (GOLD analysis project Ga0316204, IMG submission 205661) | Microbial mat bacterial communities from mineral coupon in-situ incubated in ocean water Damariscotta River, Maine, United States -... | ecosystem: Environmental > Aquatic > Marine >... | reverse complement strand
GCTTTTGCACCGCCTTTAATGGCTCGAAATGCATAAGATTGATCGGAAAATGGCCTGCTTTAACAATGGATTTGGTGGGTCACTTTTAAATGCCAATAGGGGGTCAGTTTTAAATGCTCATTGACATTTAGTGTGAATGCATTAACGGGCGTGCTGTAAGTTCCAATAATATACAGCTATATTTGATTAGGCAAAGCTTCATGAGGTTAAGTAAAATTCGATAACTGTCAGATCTAATCTGAACTAATATAGTTTAATGTTTCATCTTAGTCCTAGCGTGGAAAATGCTTGTTATATTTTTAAAAATACACCAACTACTATTATTAGTAGTATGGCCTTCAAACTGTTTATAGTTAGTTACTCCTTATAATTTAGCATTCCTACCCATTATTGATTTTGCATGTTGGGGGTCAGTTTCGCCATAATGCTTCCAAGTTAAATTTTTGGGAGAATAAAGATGAGAATTGGCGTTGATGTCGGCGGAACAAATACGGATGCCGTATTAATGGATGGCCGCAATGTTATTGCATCCAAAAAAACCCCTACCACCGCAAATGTGAGCGATGGCATTGTTGATGCTATTACCGCAGTCCTTACGCAATCCGCCACGCCTTCGGAAATGATACAATGCGTGATGATAGGGACAACGCAATTTACCAATGCGTTTGTAGAAAGGCGAAATTTGGTAAAAGTTGGTGTCATGCGGCTTAGCCTTCCAGCAACGCGAGGAATTCCGCCCCTCACCGATTGGCCAGATGATATTCGGGCTGTTGTGGGGGGTAATATGCATATGATCCGTGGGGGGTATCAATATGATGGGCGCATTAATAGCGAACTTGATGAGAAAGGGATTTTAGAGGCCACGCGCGATCTGAAAGGCAAAGGAATTAAAGCTATTGCCATATCGGGTCTATTCTCCCCCATTAATAGTGAGATGGAAGAACGTGCAGAAGAAATAATCCTCAATGAAATCCCTGACAGTATCGTCACCTTATCTTCACGTATTGGAAGAATTGGCCTGATAGAGCGAGAAAATGCTGCCATAATGAATGCTAGTCTCGCTGATTTATCCTTAAAAATAGTGTCCTCTTTTCGCAAAGCCCTTACAGAACTCGGCATCACGGCGCCTTTTTATATCAGCCAAAATGATGGCACGCTTATGAAAGCAGAATTTGTTGAGAAATACCCTGTTCTAACTTTCGCATCGGGGCCAACAAACAGTATGCGCGGGGCGGCCTATCTATCGGGAATAGAGAACGCACTGGTCGCGGATATTGGAGGAACGACAACCGATATTGGGATGTTGATGAATGGCTTTCCCCGTGAATCATCCCTTACCGTTGATATTGGCGGGGTGAGAACAAATTTCCGGATGCCAGATATTTTAGCCATAGGATTGGGCGGAGGATCACTTGTAAATACAGAGGGGCCTTTAAGCGTAGGCCCACAATCTGTTGGCTATAGATTAACAGAAGAGGCCATGGTTTTTGGTGGAAAAACATTGACCACAAGCGATATTGCCGTTGCGGCAGGTTACGCAGACTTTGGAGATCCTGCCCTCGTTAAAGGACTCGCGCCAAAAACCATAGACGATGCGGTGGCACGCATTCACGAAATTGTCGCAGATGGCATCGACAAAATGAAAACCAATGCGGACCCTGTTCCACTTATTCTTGTTGGCGGGGGCGCGGTCTTGATTAATAGAGACATTGCAGGAGCATCACAAGTTATCACCCATGAACATGGGGGAGTTGCCAATGCCATTGGGGCATCGATTGCGCAAGTTGGCGGTGATATTGATCGTGTTGTTTCCTATGACGTATTGGGAAGAGATAACGCTATAGCCGAAGCCAAATCCGAGGCCATTGATGCTGCTATCGCAGCAGGGGCTGAACCAAATAGTATTCAGGTAGTTGATATTGAAGAAATTCCCCTTTCTTACATTCCAGGAGGCTCCGTCCGATTACATATTAAGGTCGCTGGCGATTTAAATTTGGATAATATTGCGAAGGTAAAAAAATGAGAATAGAATTAGATGATCTAAAGGATTTTGCACGGGGCGCAGCATTTCTTGGAACGGGCGGTGGCGGCGATCCTTATATTGGGCGCTTACTCGCACAGCATGCCATTAAGGAATTTGGGCACCCCACCATTATTGAACCAGAAGAATTAGCAGATGATGCCCTGGTCTTTGCTATAGCAATGCTAGGAGCCCCTACGGTTTTGGTCGAAAAAGCGGCTTGCGGTGATGATATTGACCTTGCCATTGATAAATTATCAGAGCGGTTAGGGCGAAGACCCGATGCCTTAATGCCCATAGAAATTGGCGGCATTAACTCTACCATACCAATTGTTGCCTCGGCAAGAAGCGGCATTCCATTGGTGAATGCCGATGGTATGGGGCGGGCTTTCCCTGAAATACAAATGGTCACCTTTAATGTCTATGGTTATCCGCCAACGCCTTTATCGGTTGTAGACGAACATTTGAACGCGGTTGTCGTTGACGCAAAGGATGCCAAAACAGCCGAAGATTTAGTTCGCTCTGTCGCCATTCAGATGGGCCTTAGCGTCATGACGGCAAATTATCCAGTTTCGGGCGCTGTGGTTAAAAAATATGCCGTTAAAAAAACGCTTACACTTGCCCTTGAAATAGGACGGGCCATAAGTTTGGGCCGCAAACAAGGGGAGCCTGTGAACAGCTTACTTGCTTACCTTAGGTCAACCGAATATTATAAACATTGCAAAGTTTTATTTGACGGCAAGATCGTGGATATTAAACGCGAAACGACCAAAGGTTTTTCTGTTGGGCATTGCCATATTTCCCCCCTAAAGGGAGATTCTGAGGGGGTCGAAATAATTTTCCAAAATGAAAATCTCGCCGCTAGAATTAATGGTAAACTTATCGCTATGGTTCCTGATCTCATTTGTATTGTTGATCGAGAAACGGCGGAACCTATCCCTGTGGAGGCGCTACGATATGGACAGCGTGTCAAAATCATCGGGGCAAGTGTGCCGCCAATAATGCGCACCCCTAAAGCGATTAAAATTTTTGGGCCCCGCGCGTTTGGTATCGAAGAAGATTACACGCCAATTGAGGATATCCCCACATAATAGTTTGGCTAAGGAAATTGACTGATGTTGCCGACTTGCTATACTGACTATATGGATGAAAATAATCAGACAGGCGGGGAACATTTAAGCTCTTGGCTCGTGGCGGCTAAAGTTATGCCGCCTAAGCATCTCGTCACTTTGGCGGAACGTAAAGTCGCCCTCGATTTACTGCTCCAAAATCAAGAACGTTCCCTTACAATCATGGAGGCAACGGGGGGATTTGGTAAAACCACCTTACTTGCCCTATGGCGTATCAAGCTGTTGGAGATGGGGCATGCTGTTGCATGGGTAACCCTTGACGTCGAGGATACGGCGACAACACTTATTACTTATTTTGCCTATGCCTTACAAGAAGCTGGATTGGACATGAGCCAATCTAACCTTCTCGCTAGCAACGCCTCATCGCCGCTAGATCCTTTACATCAGTTGAATATTCTGATTAGTTTTTTACAAAATATTGATAAAAAAATTACGCTTATGCTTGATGATGTTGATCGGTTGAATGATCAAGAAACATTGAAAATACTGAATATGATAATCCGACATGCACCGGATAACCTCCATATTGCTATAGCCTATAGACAAAACCCTGGGATTGCGTTGAGTAATTTTTTTCTTGATGGCTCGGCCATAAGACTGACCGCACTTGATTTGCAGTTTTCTTATGATGAAATAAGTGATTTCTTTGAGGGACGTTTATCTAAGCACGACATGGACACTATCCATGAACGCTCGGAAGGTTGGCCTGTTGCCCTGCGCCTTATGAAAAGGGAAATGGATAATAATTGGGATTACATTGATAAGATTAAACATTTTTCAGGTGGACGCGGATTAGTTTCTGAATATTTTAATGAGCAGTTATTTTTACGTTTGACGGAGGAAGAGAAGACATTCCTTCTCGATGTCTCAATTTTGGAATGGCTTGAGGCTCCGCTGATCGATGCCGTCAGAGGCACAAGTAATGCCAGTTATATTTTAAATGAAATACTCCACCTAGAAGGTATTATCGTCCCCCTAGAAGGAAAAGATGATACCTATAGACTACACGCTTTATTTAAAGATTTTTTGATAGATTTATATAAAGCAAAGAAACCAGAAAGATTCATTGATCTCCATCGCAAAGCCGCCCAAGTTCTTGCTAAAAGAAATAGGTTACTGACCGCGTTACGTCATGCCGCCATGGCGGGGGATAAAATACTTGTTGGCGAGATCCTTGAGCAAGCTGGCGGAATCAAACTATGGGTAAGAGAAGGTATGACGCGGGTAACGCCCGCTAATCAGCTTATTGATGATGAGATAATAGATTTTTTTCCACGGCTTGGATTGTTGCGTTGTATTGTTCTTATTAAAACGGGACATATTAGAGAGGCACAGACGCTCTATAATTACATAGAGAAAGAAACATCCGGCTTTCAACATGACAGAATAGGCGGCGATAATGATATATTATATTTGGATCATATTATTATTCGTTCCATGCTAGCGGCATATGGCTGCCTGCCACTTAACAATGAGCTTATCTCTTTGCTCTCTCTCGAAACAAGCCAAATGAAGGAAGCCGAAGCTGGCGTCATTGGCTATTACAATAACATGTTATGTCTTGCGGAATATCAAAGAGCAGAATTTTCAAAGGCATGGGGTTTTGGGCAAGAGGCCGTAAATTATTTTTCCCGGGTGGGATCTGAATATGGAAAATTATTCATTGATTTTCACTTTGGCTCTATCGCTATGGCACGCGGAGAGGTATCGGATTCCTCCAGTTTTTTCTCTAGGGCTTTACGCAATGCGCAGCGGTTTTTTCCAAGAGATCAAGGCCCCCGCCTTATCGGAGAGATATTAACAGCGGAAATAAAACTTGAAAGAAACGAAAGCAAACGGTTTAAAAGCAAATTTGAGAATATTACGCAACAATTGCAAGAGAGTGAAGCCTGGTTTGATATATATGCTGCGGCCTATAGCGTTGCGAGCGAAATAATCTATGAAGAGGGCGCCAATGATACCATCGACTTTCTGAGGGAGGCTATTGAGAAGGCAGAAGAAAAGGGACTTTTCAAGCTGATTAATTTCCTTGTCGCCTTGCAGGTTTCCATTCTTATATCTGAAGGTAGATTGGATCAGGCAAAATTGCTGCACAATAAGTCAAATATCCCACAAAATTTGTCAGAAATATTTAATCTTGAAAATCATACATGGCGAGAAGTAGAGGCTTTTTCTTCTTGTTTACTGCTTATCCAAATGACTTCTGGTGAATTTGACGAAGGCCGAGAACTGCTTTTCAAATTTCAAGAATTCGCTGAAAAGAAGAATTTGGTTCGTTCTCTTATTCGCTGTTTGATCCTTGCTGCAAAATTAGAGGATATTGCAAATAATTGTGACTTGGCCCTATCCTACCTCGACAAGGCCCTAGAATGTTCAAAAGATAACGATTATATTAAGCCCTTCATTCGCGGCGGGGTTCGCATAAAAAATCTTTTGACCAGTTATATAGCTATAGAGCCTAATGATAAAACGCTGAGAATTCAGGCAGAAAAGGTCATATCTCATTTTCAGATTTCTCAAAATTCGACGACATCTGAACTGCTTTTCAGTCAGAAAGAAATAGAAATATTGCAGGGCCTAAATCAAGGACTGCAAGATAAAATGATTGCATTGAATATGGGTGTTACGCCACATGCGGTGCGATATCACCTGAAAAATATTTACGCGAAAACCAATGCAACCAATCGAATGCAGGCCGTAAACAAGGCCAAAGAACTTAATATAATAAGAGATAGTCTGTAATAATAGTTTTTAATGACAAAATACTACGCGTTTGAGTAGTTTTTTTAGTCAATCAGATTAAGCTCATCGCTACTCAAAATTTTCTTTTCCTACTTTCTGTATATTTTGTTTTTGACTAGGAAACTTGCAATATTCCTTATTGAATTTAATACTTAAATAAGGATAAATACATATGCCAATTGTAATTCACATCATAACCCCAATCATTACGAAAGGCATACGCACGCTAGATGATGTTGCATCATATGCCAGTGATGAAATAGAATTCCGCCATTCCTTACTCGACAAAGGCCCTTCATCCATTGAATCTGAATATGACGAAGCCCTTGCGATACCCGATACAATCCAGAAAGCTATCGAGGCGGAGAATGATGGCGCAGATGCCATCGTGATAGATTGCATGGGGGACCCGGGGGTAAAAGCCGTCCGTGAGGTTGTCTCCATTCCCGTATTTGGTCCCGCAGAAACCAGCATGCATGCGGCGGCAATGTTGGGACAAAAATACACAATCGTAACTGTTCTGCATAGCGTCGTACCCCTAATACATAATTTGGCAAAGGTATATGGTACGGCAGAAAAGCTGGCTTCCATTAGGGTCATCAATATGCCTGTTCTAGAGCTTGAGAATGATTTTAAAAAGGCACAGAGATTGATTGCTCAGGCTTCGCTTGCCGCAATTAAGGAAGATGACGCGGATGTTATTATTTTGGGCTGCACAGGTTTTCTTGGCTGTGCCGAAAAAATAAAAGATCTTCTCGTGTCTAATGGATTGAATATTCCCGTAATCGACCCCATTCCTTTGACGGTTATGACCGCAGTCGCCTTTGCCAAAACAGGCTTGCGTCACAGTAAAAAAACTTATGCACAGCCGCGAGATAAAATAATTGTTGGTTATTAAGTCGTTCACAGACAGCGCTTAAAATATGCGTTTTTAGAAATGACAAATGTGCCCATCATACTAGAAAAGGGCATTAATTTAAGTAACTACTATTATTAGTAGCCATAAAAAAATTTATGAGTTGGTGCGTACTACTTCTTTTTCCTGAGAACTATCAGCTTTCATGGTTGAACCCATGCGTCTTCAGATGGCACTATAATTACAGGTTTAAAATAATAAACGATATATTCCATCACGGAATATTGCTTTAAAAGGGAGTTTGAAATGATCAATAGATCACAAAAGTATATATTAGCATTGTCGACTAGTCTGAGTTTAACTATGGCAATGACCCTAGCGGCATTGGCAGAAGATGCCAAAGGGCAACAAAAGGACATTGTTTTAGAGGAGATCCTCGTAACAGCCCAAAAGCGAACCCAGAATATAAATGATGTCGGGATTGCCATTACGGCTTTTGATGGAAAAACATTAAAAGAACTACGTTTTACGCAACCCTCAGATATTGCCAGTCAGACACCCAACTTTACGGTTGCTTCTTTAATAACCAATATTCCGAATTTTACAATTCGCGGTGTTGGGGTCAATGACTATGCGATCAATCAAGGGACGTCTGTCGGATCCTACGTCGATCAGGTTTATATCGCATCACCTGCAATGATGCTGTTTCAAATGTTTGATACCGAACGCGTTGAAGTTTTGAAAGGCCCACAAGGCACGCTCTATGGACGTAATACAACAGGCGGCGCGGTACTCTTTTCAAGTAAGATGCCCACAAAAGAATTTGAAGCGTCCTTGGATACAGAGTATGGAAGTTACGGCAAATACGTCTTAGAAGGTGCAATGGGCGGCCCGCTATCGGAAACATTAACGGCGCGTGTGGCCTTTAATATTACCAAGAGCGATGGCTATCAGAAGAATATCGTTACAGGAAATACCCATGGTGGCCTTGATCGAAAATCATGGCGCGCTTTATTGAAATGGGAACCTTCCGAAGATGTTGATATCCTTTTTAATGTCCATGGCGGGAAAGATAATTCAAGCCTGAATAGCTTGAATGTTCCAGGGATTGGCGGCCCTACCTCTTCTGGCGGAACCATTGATACGGCAAATGGCGTTCCTTATCGTAATAATAAGTCATACGGGGGTTCTGTCATTGCAAATTGGGATATTGGTCAAGCAATATTGACGTCTGTCAGTGGCTTTGAAAAATTGGACCGTTTTGAATATGGCGATACTGATGGATTAAAAGGAGATGCATTAATTGATCAAATTTTGAGTAGCACTATCAAACAATTCACTCAGGAAGTTAGGATCGCCTCTCATGACACTGGTCCTTTAAACTGGGTAGTCGGCCTTTATTACAGCAGAGATGAAATTGTTGACGGCACCGTTTATCCTGTAACCGGTGCTGGTTTCCAACCAGTTTGGTTTGGAATATCTTCATCCTATTTTAATCTGGATTCTCTTGGTAATAGTTACACCCAAATTTCTAAATCAAAAGCTATTTTTGGCCAAGTTGAGTGGGAATTTTCCGAACAGCTGAAACTGACAGCAGGATTACGCTATTCCTCAGAAGATAAGAATCTTAATGATGTAACGACACCTTGGACTGCGGCACCTGGCGTTGGAGAATCTGGACCCATAGAAAGTGGTCTGCTGTTTCCTGCTGCGGATTTCTCCAAAACATACAGTGCCTTATCTGGAAAACTCGCCCTTGATTATCACATAAGCGACGATGCTATGGTCTATGCAAGCATCAGCAAGGGCTTCAAATCAGGTGGCTTCCAAGGAACTTTGGTTTTTAGCCCCGCAAGTATTATCCCCTTTGACGAAGAAAAGGTGATTTCATATGAGGTCGGCTCAAAAATCACGCTTTTAGAGGGTAGAGTGCAGCTTAATTCAGCTATGTTCTTCTATGATTATCAAAATTTACAGGCGCAAGGAACGTTAACTGGTGCGGCAGGCGGCGTTGCCGCACTCTTTGCTCTTCAAAATATTGGTGATGCCGAAGTAAAGGGTGTTGAAGTTGATATTCAGGCCATCCCTGTAGAGGGGCTAAATGTGGGATTGGGCATTGGGTATCTTGACGCTAAAATTGTTGACCCTTTCATTGCGGAAGTTAAAAAAGGGGGACGGCCCGCGTTATCTCCCAAATGGAATATAAGTGGACGGGCACGGTATGAAGTTAGTCTGAATAACGGTTCTTACATGTATGTTCAGGGCGACTTTAACTGGCAGGATGATATGTTTTTGGATATTTACGAGACGAAAGTCCTGCATGTGGGGTCTCGTTTCCTCGTTAATGCCGGAATTGGTATCGCGTCTGAGGATGGAAAATGGACGGTTGCCTTATGGGGCAAAAACCTAAGCAATAAAGAATATCGCGCAGCAGGATTTACAGGCGGCGTTGCGGGGACTGTTTATTCTTATGGCGCACCACGGACTTACGGCGTTACCGCGTCATTCAACTTTTAAAATATCAATTAAGAAGCTAACTATATGACTTTAGTCTGCCTTCATTATCAGTTTTAAAAAAATAGGTAAGATAATTTAATTTATAAAAGGGCGCGGTATTAACTGCGCCCTTGTTTATATATGGACATGCCCCACTCATTGATAGAGTCTTCAGCCGATAATTAACATGGCCTCTTACGATAACCTTTCATTATCGAAAGTGGGTTTTACATAACCCTTTCCTATTTAGGTTAGCTCAGGTTAGGGGTGCATGACCTTATCATTTCAATTATTAAAACAGATATCGATGAAGCCTTAATGGTGGATCTTGGATTATTTTATATATATTTATACTTTAGAATCATAGGTATATTCCTTGCAATTAATTGCAAATAAGGAGCACTTGCAGTTAATTGTAAGAATGATTGATTTACAATGTGTCCGCGCCAAAACTTGTCTGATGGGAAAGATCGACGGGGGTGTGCCTCCAGACGAGGTGATGGCGAGAAAGGGTTGCCCAGATAGGCAAACCCCGAAGCACTGTCCGAGTTTGAAAATCCTCATCTCTTTGCCTGAGCGTTTATCCCCCTACTGTTATAGACGGATTCCATCAAGGCCAGCGATACAAGCTATTGCGCAAACAGGTCGGATACATGACAGAGTCTCACAATTATTTAATAGGCGGGGTAGTATCCGATATTCCGTGTAAGTGACCATTTGGGTTTATTTCCATCTTCAATATAGTGAAGGTGGAAAACGGTCATGAAACAGGACGGCGAATTGGTTCAGCGCCTGTTTCCATGTTCTACTG